>OGSS01000110.1_pt1 | contig 106143 bp, 85 predicted proteins | sample 1553591 | NCBI WGS metagenome assembly OGSS01 (sample SAMEA2580061, study PRJEB22360) | human gut metagenome | biome: human gut; feature: human-associated habitat; material: faeces | place: Denmark | collected 2008/2010
ATGAGTATAACCGGCTGATCTGCCGTCATCCAAGATCTTACCGTGATTTTCCTCTTTACATTACAGATGACAGTCATATGCCTCCGGAACACCTGTATTACAAAGAGGTAAATGCACATGACGGAGCTTATTACAGACGGTAGGCATCTGTCTATAGTGGCTTTTGGTTGGCAAGGTACTTGCTATGATGCGTTTACCAGGCTGTTCGAGCCGATGGAAGTATAGATGAAAAAGATTTGGAACCACTCATGCCGTGGTCAAAAGACCTTCCGGCCGAGTGTTACAAGCGCCGCAAATAAGCGGCGCTGTATTTGGCGTGGAGCGAAGGATTTGACCTTTACGTTCCTTTTACACTCCAATTAGTCTTAATCTGATATCTCTAAATTTATCAGTTCTACAATTTTCTCAGTATTCTCTTTCTCATGAAAGAAAAAATGATTTCCCGGATAATAGTATTCTTTTATTTTCTTTTGGGAATACCTTTGCCATCCACACATTTCATTTGCTAATGGATCCTGCACAGCGCACATACACACTATATTACAATCTATTGCTTCCCGACTTGAATAACTGCTAATAAAATTTTTCAATATTCTGAAATCATTTCGAATAGATGGTAACAAGTTTTCTCTGAAAAAATCACTATTCAAAACAGATTCCGGCATCTGATTGATTCGTTTCAGGAAAAGTTTAATTTCTTCATCATCCTCAAAGTTAAAATCTGTATCATTGATCTCATCTGGCGGCATACAGGCCAGTAAATACAGTCCCTTGACATTATAACCTGCATTGAGTAGATTTTTCCCTAATTCAAATGCTATGAGTGCACCCATACTATGTCCCAGAAGAAATATCTCATCTTGTAGAGTTATCTTCTCCCGGAGTTCCTGCATCTGATATTGTATACAATCTTCCATAGAATAATATAGTGGCTCCTCGTACCTGGACCAGTGGCCACTATATTCTGCACATATTGCAAAGCAATGAATCCCTCTAATAAGTTTTGCAAAACTTTTGGCATTGCCGCCCGCACATGGAAAACAGATTAATTTCTTCATTAGTTGTAGGAAATTTCCACCTTTCCATCTTCATTCACAGTTAAAGTCAGGCTTCCAATCATCTTCCGATAATTATTTTCAAAAATAATTACATTTATTTTTGTTTTATCGGTTAACATCTGTTGATCATTTAGTGTAATAACCGGAAACTCATTTTCAACCGAAACATGGTAACTGGTATCATCCCATATTCCCAATACACCCTCCGCAGTCAATGCTTCATCCTTTGCGTTTGTATATTTGATCTCTCCGCCCTTTATCACTCGTATATATCTGCCGCTATCCGAAGTCAATCCCCAGTCTGACAATACTCGCTGATCTGCAACATTTTCCGGCCATTGTATTTCCTGTGTACCAGCCACAATCAGAGTAAAGCGATTATCACTTACAAGTTTTTGCCATTCGGCTAATGACTTCGCCTCTTTCATCTGTTTCTGAATTTCGCTGCTCTTCTCAACATCTGCTTTCAAATCTAATACCGTCTGAGCATGCTGTTCTTCCTGTTTCTGAAATTCCTGATATGCTTCATCCCATGAAGCATATGCCGGATCTCCCTTATGATTTTCCAGATTATAATTTTGTGAAATGTACTTTTCCAGGAATTCTGTATATTTTTTGGCTCCAAACAGATTAACATGATTCTTGTTGTAAAAATCCGTAGAAAAGTCCAAATTCATCTCGTCATAATACTCATTCGCATTTAAATACTGAAATCCATAGCTTTGAATCATGTCTGCCATTGTATTATATTTTGCCTGATGTTCTTTCGTAATCCAATATGGACAAACCACAAACAGTACGTTCAGTTTTTCTGTTCTACAATATGTAAGCAGCTCTTTTAAAAGTCTTATATCGTTTTCTGGCAATTCCGCCCGTTCATCTGTATTGAAATTCTCCGGCTGTTCCAGATATCCATACTTATCGACCCATTCCCAGCCTTTATTTACAACATTTTCATCATTGTCAATCAATTTCCAGGCTTTACTTGATCCCAGATTTCCAACATTTGTATGATACTTCGCAATATCCAGATAATAGGATAATACATCTGTATCTTCTGGAATTTCACGATTTCTGAAATATTCATTCAAAATCTTATACCGTGAAAGTGATGTCATATCCATGGAATCTGTTCCATTACGCACACCCTGCTCTGCAGGCTCATCCGAATAATACTGAAACGCTCTTATTCCCACGACAAAAAGTTCTGGATTCTGAAGTTTTCGTGCCTCCTCTATATATGCTTTTATGCTTTCTGCTGGTATCGAATTCGTTGCATAGTTATAAGAAGTATAGCCACATTCATTCCATGCCTTAAGCGGCTGCCAATATACAAAAGCTGCACTGCCGCCTACATACACCATATCTACTTTTTCCTGTCTTAATCCTGCAATATGTCTACGGTCATCATCAGTATTTCGAAATAAATATGTAACGCCAAAGAATACCTGAACTATTATACCTACAAATATGCAAAACCCCAAAAAACTTATAACTCTTTGCCTATCAATTTTTTTCATTTACATACACCATCTAAAATCCCTGATATATGAACATCGACGCATCATACCCGGGTCCATACTTTCCATATATTAACACTAACACAAACATAGCGAGCCAGATAAACCAGCGAAATAACACACACTGATTCTGAATCCAATTCCGTGCATAACCATATTTTTCGCGTAAAACTGCTACAATCAGCATCATTCCTGTCACGAAAATAATCAAATTTATATCCTGCCAGGTAATCCCTGTCTTCAAAATACTTTGATCAAAAAATATCCAGGGATTCGCATAGCCTCTTTTTAATAAAACTTTTGCAGCATCTTTCAATCTGTTAATACCGCCTGTAACACCCACACTGAAAAAAGTTGCACCAACTGCATAAATTACATAGGTTCTGGCAGATTGAAAGAAATGCCAGGCAAAACACTCTGTTTTCATGTGAAGCTTCTCGGTAATCTGTTGAAACCATGGAGCACATAAATCTCCAAGCATGAGAATTACCCAGTACCACAGGCTGACACCGATGATATACCGCCAACCACCATGCCAGATTCCCATAATCATCCAAAGCATAAACATCCCAACGAGATTAACTAAAAATTTCCCTGTTTTTTTGCCATACTTTTTTCTTGCCACCTTTCCAAAATTAACCATTGACTTTGATTTTAACAACGGATACAGCACATAGTCCTTTGCCCATGTGCCAAGCGTAATATGCCATCTCTGCCAAAACTCCTGCGAGGATCTCGAAAAGAATGGATTGTTAAAGTTTTCCGCCAGCGGAATCCCAAATAATTCTGACACTCCCAGAACAATATCCATGCAACCGGAAAAATCAGCATACATCTGCAATGGATATAATAAGATTGCAATCCAGGAATAAAATCCGGTATATGTACCAGGATCTGCATTAATGGCAGAAACGATCATTCCTACTCTTTCTGCCAGCACAATTTTTTTCATAAATCCCCAAAGAATCCGCTGTGAGCCAAACGCAAGATTCCGGTATTCAAACCTGTGGGGACTATAAAGTGTATTTAACTGTGTGTACCTGCTAATTGGGCCCGTTGTCAGCTGTGGGAAATAACATACAAAAAGGAACAGCTTAAGCGGATTCTTCTGTGGTGTAATATTCTCCCAATAGCAGTCAATAATATACCCCATAACCTGCAATGTATAATATCCCATTCCAAGAGATGCCGCTATTTTCCAGTTAACCAGCGAATCCAGCACAGAAACATCACGCCATGCCGTCAGTCTCGATGCAAACGGCACCCACAATCCACGCCCCTTTACAAAAAACCAGATTGCTATATTGACTGCCAATGCCACAAATGTAACAACTAATAACCCCTTTGCTTCTCTTCCTAATGCATCCCTTTTTTTCTGAATCCACATTGTAGACAAATAAGCTATCATTGTGGAAACCACAAGATAGCCTATTGTACATGGTGTTGCTGCAAAATAATAGAACACTGCGCTGAGAACCAGTAATATCATCCACTGAATGCTTTTAGGTACTACGTAATATACCAATACACCAACCGTTACCAGCGCTAAAAAATAAAACGATGTGATAGACATACTACTTTCCTAACTCCAGAATGATGTCTACCATTTCGCCAACATTCTTCATTGTAACCACTTTGCCCATAGGAATCTTAAATCCGAATTCTTCTTCTACACCAACAATCAGATTGATATGCTCAAAAGAATCCCAGCCATCAACATCATCCGCAACCGTCTCATCGTGCAGCTCGATGGAATCATCATCTAAAACCTCTCTGAATACCCCATTTAATCTTTCATAAACTTCTTCTCTTGTCATATTTCATTTCCTCCTGATAAATATTTATTTCATAACTAAGACTTTCATTTTTGCCTTAGACACGGGCTTATTATCCTGATTCTTTATTGTAACCTTTAAACGAATCAGCTTTAGTGCTATTTCTTTATCTGTCACTTCGGCTTCTACAGTTAAATCATCTCCCACAAATACTGGTTTCGTAAAGGATAATTCTTCAAAACTATGAATCAAACTGTATTTTCCCGGCAAATACATTCCGGCAACGGTTGAATATAGTGACGCAGTAAGCATTCCAAACGCTGCATGTCCCTGAAACTTTCCATTGCTTATCTCCAAAGCAAATGTATCATCCTTATGCAACGGATTTTCATCTCCAGATATCACCCTGAATGCATCTTCCATTTTTTTCGTAATGGTTTTATGAAAAACAGCTTTCATGCCAACTTCTATTTCCGCAAGGGTATATTCGTTCATAGCGCCACAGCCTCCTTCAATCGTCTGTAAATGCTTACTGCATCAAGCGCATTTACCTTCCGCACCATTTGCTGGGTTCCATATCCTTCCGCAAACGCGTCATTTAACCCAATGGGATATACTTTTGCGTGAAGCCCGTTATAAGCCACAGTTTCCGCAATGATACTTCCAAGACCGCCATAAATATTATGCTCTTCCACCACAGCTATTTTACTGATTGTCCTGGCCGCTTCTATAATATCCTGCGTATCAAATGGTTTTACGCCAACGATATTTATAATTTTTGCAGAAATACCATCCTGCCCAAGCAGATCACACGCTTGCACCACCTCATCCAGTATGCTTCCTGTCACAAATACTGCCAGATCTCTTCCATCTCTGATAAGGTCATTTTGCCCTGCATGATATGTATAATCCTCTGAAAAGTATTCTGCTTCGTGATTCATGCCAATTCGGATATACACCGGCCCATTATGCTCATATGCAGCCTGTACGCAGGCTACCACCTGTCTTGGCGTAGCCGGTGAAAGAATCAGCAGATTTGGAATTGCCCTAAGCACAGAAATGTCTTCTGTTGTATGATGGGTCGGTCCCAGTGAGCTCCATGCCAGCCCACTTCCCATTCCCACTATCTTTACATTCAAATTTTGAAAACAGATATCGTCTCTTATGAATTCCATAGAACGATACGCCAGGAATGCACCAGCTGTAAATACAAACGGCTTTTTCCCCGCTGATGCCATTCCAGCTGCTGCAGCGACCATGTTTTCCTCGCCTATGCCAAAATTATATATCTGATCTGGAAAATTACGACGAAACATCTCATCATATCCGGTTCCACTATCTGCAAGCATATGAATCACGTCATGATCTTTCTCGGCTAATTCCATCAGTTTTCCAATATATGCACTATTCATCGCTTACTCCAATTCACTATCCGATATTCCCAGTTCTGCTTTAAACACCTTAAGATCTTTTCGTCCTGGAAGTTTAAAATGCCAGTTGGGGTTATTCTCCATGACAGAAACACCTTTTCCCTTTACCGTGTTGGCAATGATTACTCTTGGCTTCTTTTCCTCTGTCTTCTGAAGTATCGCATTCTTAAAAGCTTCCATATCATGACCATCTGTCTCCAGGACTTCCCATCCAAAGCTTGCCCATTTTTCTGCCCACCGCGGATTACCTATCGTTTTTTCCACAAAATCCATCTTCTGAATTCTGTTGCAATCCAAAATGGCTATAAGATTATCTGCTCCCAGGGCGGGGGCTGTCATAATTGCTTCCCACACAACCCCTTCTTCCAGCTCCCCATCGCCAAGCATTACATAAACCTTTGCCGGACTATGATCCATTTTTAATGCCAGTGCGATTCCTAATCCCATAGAAAGCCCATGTCCTAATGATCCTGTTGTTGCTTCAACCCAGTCGCTGTCTCTCATACACGGTTCGCCGCCTATAAGTGAATTTTCCGTCAGATAAGAATCATACATCTTCTCCGAGATCATTCCTGCTTTCTGCATTACTCCGTATAAAGCTAACCCCGCATGTCCTTTGCTTAGAATAAACCGATCTCTGTCTTTCCACTTTGGATTACTCAGGTCATACCTAAGAATATCCTTTAAATACAACGCATAAAGCATCTCAAGGCAGGAATAACAGGATGCCAGATGCGCCATTCCACCCTTATAGCCTGTAATAAATATCTTCTTTCTTAATGCCTGCAGTTCCTCTGTCTCTAATTTTGTATTAGCCAAAATCAACCACCTCGTCCGGATCGATGCCTATCCCACCACAATACGGAATTGCATCAATTACTTCCATTTCATCTTCATTTAATGTAAAATTAAACACTTCGATATTTTGAACCAGCCTGTCTTTTGCGGTGGTTTTAGGAATAGCAACGATTCCCTTCTGTAACTCCCATCTGAGGCAGATCTGTGCTGGTGTTTTCCCTTTTCTGTTCGCAATTTCAACTAAATTTTCATTGCGTAATATCTGACCATTGCCAAGCGGACTGCTTGCTTCTACCTGAATGTTTCTTGTCTTACAGTAACTTAGTATTTCAGACTGATTCAGTCCCGGATGCAGTTCCACCTGGTTTACCATTGGCATAATCTCTGCCGTTTTTTCCAATTCCGTAAGATGATGCTCTTTAAAATTGCATACTCCGATTGCCCGGACTAGACCATCCTTATATAACTGCTCCATCCCCCGCCAGGTATCTGCATTGATTTCTGCCCAATCTGGATATAATTTCATAGAAGCTGGCCAATGAATTAGATACAAATCAAGATACTCTGTCTTCAATTTTTTCAGGGATTTCCTGCAAGCCTCCTGAACCGCCGCAGCACCTCTGCTTGTGTTCCAAACCTTGTCAGATAAAAACATTTCCGTTCTCTTTATTTCTGCTGCTACCAATGCCTTTGCCAACGCAATTTCATTGCTATAAGCAGCCGCTGTATCAATCAAACGATAGCCCGACTGATAAGCACTTTCCACTATTTCTACCATTTGAGCCCGATCTGTGATCTGCCAGGTGCCAAGGCCAATCCGAGGCATCTCTACCCCATTCCTTAATTTTACATATTCCATTATTCTTTCCGTTCGTTTACAGCTATGACATGCTGTTTTTTCTTATAGGAATCATCAATCATAAATTCCCAAACCGTGTTTCCCGCTTCATCTTCTGTAATTTTTTTAAATCCCTGCAACGCATAAAATTCTTTTACCATCGCATTTTTTGCAGTCGGATAATAGTAACCTACTAACTTTTTAATACCCGCTGCTTTTGCCTTTTCCACCAATTCATCCATCATCGCATACTCCATATCACGTTTCAGGACCCTGCAGCTCATAAGCCATAATTCCATATGCAGTTCATCACGATGATCACCATCTATTCGGCCAATCACAATACTTACAACTCCGTTATCACCAAACTTATCGCCTAGTTTACCATATAATGTAATGCGATCTGGATCGGCTGCTACATTCTCAATATCACTCTGGCTATAACGTTTCGTAGTGAGATTAAACTGGTTACTTTTATTCGTCAACTGTGCTATTCGTGACATATACATCGGCACAAAACTTTGAATTTCACCCTTCATCTCAAGCGATTTCAAATAATCTTCATAATTTACAAAAGAAGACTGCAGTTTGCTTCTTTTTGCATTTTCCTGATACATTTCATTTCGCTTCAGATCATCCTGTGACAAAGCTGTAACCTCAAAAAATCCAGACTTATCCAGTATCTGTATATAATGCTCTACGCCATCCATGACCGGCACTGCCACTCCGGGCACCTGATCTTCTACAATCGCACGCTCAGCAGGATTGTCATCTACAAAAACAAAACTTTCCGGAAGCAGAGTAAGCTCCTGAGCTGTTTCCGTAATATTGATGCTCTTAGGATTCCAGTTCGCCTTAAAAACCACAAAATCATCTTTCTTCAACACACTATCCGGACGTTCAAAACCACTCACCGCATTCGCTTCATCATTTTTTGAATTGACAGTCAGCAGTATTCCTAACTGTTTATGCAGTTTAATATATTCTTGAAATTCACTATACGTCTGTGCAAGAGATGTCTCCTGACCGATTTCAATATTATCCGCTCCATCATCTCCAACAATTCCGCCCCACAGCGTATTATCCAAATCAAGATTGAATGCCTTTTTGTTTTTTCCATAAATAGATTTAATAATATTGGCTACATTAAATGCCAAATATGGAATTGCCGGCACTGCTACTGCGTACTTATACATGTGCCAATAATAAGGCTCCGACCATTTATCCAGTCCGTAAGAAGCAGAAATATAGTTTACATCACAAATATAGAAATTATCATGTTTCTGTGCATACTCATAAAAAGCGCAATTAAGCATCGTCACAAAATTCACTCTTCCATGATAATCACTTGCATCTTTATTTCCCATTAACCTAAAAAATGGATATTCAAAATTATTCTGAATAATCGGGCAATGATATCGCTCTGCTACAGAATCCCATAAGCCATAGAACTTATCAACAACAGCCTGTTTCTTTTGCTCGACTACCTCTTTCTGATCAGACAGCACAGGAAAATCTATAATATTTCTAACACATGTGCAAATATAAATAATATCCGGCTTAAACTCTTCCAATTCATGATTCGGGAACATACCATCCTCATAATACTGATTATATTCAGACTCATAAAAATAGGGCTTAATTCCATAATTTAAAAGAAACAGTTCCAGAGTGAGTTTAATATTCTCTGTTGTTTCTCCCCCTAAAATGGCAATCCGCTTTTCTACAAAATTTCGATTCACGTCAGCCAATAACTGCCTTTTTAAGGATTTCTTTTTCTTAATAATATATTCAGCGTCAAATGAATAACTTAACTCTTTCATCCTCAATGTATCCTTCCCTCATTTTGCATTCATTAATTTTTAATGTAAGCGCTTAAATTTTAGCCGCTGATATAAAAATTCCCGGTCACCTTTCAGTGACCGGAGTACCTTGACAATTCTGACCTCCATAGTCGGTCAAAAAAGTTAAGTGCTCAACTTTTTTAATTCTGTATTGTATGAGACTATTATTGCAGAAAATGAATCAGAAAAACAGGTACTTACTATAGTGCGTTTACTCCATATCAACCCAACTGAATGAATTATACTATATCATGAAGTAAAGTAAAAGTCAAATCCTTCGCTCCACGCCAAATACAGCGCCGCTCATTTGCGGCGCTTGCTATAGCATTCAGCCGGAAGATCTTTTGACCATGGCATAAGACTTTCTAACTCTTTTTTATCGACACTTCCGTCGATACGGATGATCTCAAGCAGTTCGGTTAATAGATGCTTTACGTAGTAGTAAACATTCAGACCATTTGCCCGGGCTGTTTCGGTAATGCTGTAGATCATTGCACTTGCCTGTGCACCACGTACTGTGTTCAGCGTCATCCAGTTCTTACGGCCGATCGTAAAGGTTCTCAGTGCGCGTTCACTGGCAAGATTATCGATCGGCACTTCCCCATCACTCAGGAATACCTTCAGATATTTTTCCTGATTCAGGCAGTAGTTGATCCCCTTTGCGGTTTCGCCCTTGGGAAGGACTGCCTGATCTGACTTTATTTCATGGATCCACGCAAAGAATTCTTCCAGCAGGGGCTTGATGGATTTCTGTCTCTCTTTTAACCGTTCTTCCGGACTCAGATCCTTCAGTCCACCTTCCAGATCATAGACAGCACCGATCCTTACCAGTGCCTTATACGCAATCGATGACTGGATTGCTTCCGGGTTGCTTTTTCCGATTGCCTTGATCGCGTTTGCGAAATGGCGTCTTGCATGTGCCATGCAGTTTGCGTTCTTTATCCCTTCCATATCCCGCTCCAGCTTGTGGTACTGTTCCAGCCCATCCGTCATAAGAATGCCGGAAAAATCCTTATAGTACGCTTTGGGATGGTCACTATGGCGTGTTTTCTGGTATTCATATATGATGATCGGTGGTATCTTGCCAAGTTCCCCGGTGATATGCACCCACATATAGCTTTTGCTGCCTGCGGGTCTTCCATCATGGATCACATCCACGGTCGTTTCGTCGCACTGGTTTACATGGGCTTTCAGCTGGCATTGCTTCATCATCTCGTATACGACTGATAAGTAGCGCTCTGCCGTCCATACAGTCCAGTTGGACATCGTCTGCTTGGACAGATTCAATCCGTTCGCTCCAAAATCCCTGGAGATCCGGTCGAGTGGGTTGCTGTTTACATATTTAGAGTTGATGATCGCGGCTTCAAGAGAAGGGGTCGCAATGCTGCCTTTAAATAAAGTTGCCGGATGATCTCCACGGAGGAATTCATCCTGATGCGCCCCATCCGTTCCGACATACACTTTGATGACATGTTTCTCCGCAATCCATCTGGCCGGTTCGAACCGGAGTTGCCAGAAGATCTCATCCGGCATGCTTTTCCAGTTCCCCGAACCAAAAGATTGTCGCATGAATTAGCTGGAATGGAAAGACGGTGGGTTATTCAGCGCTTACATTTATTTTATCATAGAAGGACCTTATGATGGTTATTTTACAGAAAAAGTATCACAGGCTCGAATATACACTGAAATATTGGGATGTCTTGAAAAGCACACTTCACAATTATTCAATTATAGAATATTCTTGAATGTAATTACTACGTATTTTAGCATCATGATAATACCCATCATTAACTACATATAACTTTGAATCAATGATGGCAATTCCTTCGATAGCATATGATTCATTCACCCGGTATACTTTGTCAGCTGTCAAATTTTTGTTATAGCTAACTACAAAATTGTCATTTCCCTGATAGTCGATACCGGCAGAAATATAAAGTTTTCCCTGCTTATCCATACATATATGATCTTGTCCTATAAAGTCACAATTATATGTTTTTATCAAACTTCCATCTTGATTAAAGTGCAGCAGATATTTATACATACATAGTACCCATAAAGATGCATCCTGAGTATCTATGCATATTCCATTTGCTTTATATCTTTTATATTTACCAATGCTAAAACTGCTGTTTTCCTTTTTTTGATCTATCGAATAATTGATAACACTATTACCATTCGTATACCATAGCGAGTTGGATGATTTATCATATGCTATTCCTTGAATATCAACACCCTCTTTTATATTTTCTATGAGATATTCATCAATAATTTCCAATGAATTGGAATCTATTTTTTCGATACTGGGATAGAAAGCTTTATCGTCCTTTGATGATTTTCCGTAATTTCCTATGTAGAAAGCTTTATCGGATTCATTATAACTAATTCCAGTCGCTGTTAATGCATATCGCTCTTTTGTGAATAGTGGAAGTTCTATATATCTTTCGGAATTCAAATCAATAATATTTACTCCAGGTAAAGTAGCTAAATTAGTCCTGTTATTTATATGGTGATATTTATAATAATATAATCCACCACCTATCACAGTACTTACACATAGCACGAAAGTAATTATTAAACTCCGCTTTCGCATAATTATATTCTCCTTTCAGAGATCAATGATTCATCTTTTATGAGATACAAGATTTTCTTGTGAAACAACACAATTACAATCATTACAATGCTAACAATTCCATACCTTATATAAGGATATGGATAAAGGAACACAATAGCAAACGTGAGACAACCAAAGCATAATATTATTGTTAATATACTTGGTATGTTAAAATAATCTTTATAATCAACATTTTCCTTGTTCGAAACAATCCTAACTGAAATATAATACATAATGGCTATAACTAAATAACTTACAAGTGTAGTATATCCTGCTGCAATATAACCATATATATTAATCAAAATACTATTTAAAATAATATTTATTATTGCTGAAGTAACAGAAGCCACAAAAATGATTCCATTTTTTCCATAATAAAAGTTAATATTTAAGAATTGTTGGTAAATAAACATTATTAACAAGCTATAAATTATTGGAGGCATTGTCCATATTGCTGCAGCATATTTTTCAGATGCAACAAATTTAATTAGTTCAGGAGATATAATCAACACTCCCATATTTAGTATCGCAACTATACAAGCCGATAAACTGATTGTTTTTGCTGCTCCATTAGGAGAACTCTTCTTTAGTTTATTAAAAAACCATGGTTGTAATGATAGATTAAGTGCTCCTACAAACACAAACATTGCCATTGATAAACTGTACGCAACGCTGTATATACCAGCTTCTGCTTCACCGACAATATTTTTAATCATAATACGATCTGAACTATTCAAAACGACCATTGATAAATAATACGGTATTAATGGAAAATTATAAGTTAATGTCTCTTTACAATATTTTACTACAATCCCTTTTTTTATTCCGCTGATATTAATTATCAAAAAAGGAAGTGAGATTAAAAATTGGGTAATTACCCGCGCAATAATAACAGCTTCCACGCGATTACCAGATTTATATGCTATAACTATAGAAGCAAATGGTGCTAATACGCTGTACAGTAGAGTAACTATAACCATCAACTTATATTTATTATTTACGCGTTGGCGTGATGACCAAATCCCTATACTTGAAGTAGATATAAAGGAAAAAAACATGTAGTAAATAAGTTTCTTTTCGATTTGTATCCATGTACTTATATGATTCGAAAAGCATAAAAAAATCAAAAAGTTTACTAATATAACTACTATCGATACAAGTTGGACTGAAAAGGTATACCTATCTTGATCATTATCATTTTTTATAAGACCTGCAACATATCCGTTGCTATATATTCTCATCGTGGCTAGTATTTCTATAATGTCAACCCATGATAAATACACAGAGTAAAAGCCATAATCAGAAGTGGTTAATAACCTTGTTAAAATAGGAATTATTAAAAAAGCAGACAACTTTTGTAGTGCATTACACATTGTAAACCAAACTGTGGCCTTGAACGTTACGGAGGCTTTTTTATATTTCTCTATGACATTATATATATGCATCTAGTTATCTCCAGAACCAGGTAATTGAGAATGTGTTCCCTTATAAAAAAACAACATTCCTATCCCAATGATTGCTATAAAATTGTTTAAAATACTTCCACCCGTGAGTGACAAAACTAAATATTCAATAAGGATCAATAGCGTAAACTGATATTCAAATAATTGATAGTTCCTCTTTATTTTTGAAAGTCTCCAAAATATCAAAACAACAATTATAACTTCCCCAACAATTCCAAACATTACAGCTAATTGAAGGGCCAAATTATGGGGATGATAGAACTGACCATTTGAAACATACAAACTAACACCAAAGCCACCAGGTAATCCTACCCTATTTTTTATGTACTGTACGATTTCTTCATAAATAACATTTCTACGAGTCATATAAATTCCCGTGCCATTACTTACCTGCTCAATTAGCAATGAGATTGATCGAGAGTTAAGATTAAATATCATCAATAGTTTCTGGACATATTGTAAAATTATATATAAATTACTTATAATCAGTATTCCAATACTTCCCATAAGAAAAATAATAAATACTTTTTTAATAAGTCGAACTGACGTAGAAAGCATATAGCCTAAAAAAATCGCTAACGCAGCTACAAATCCCGCCATCCTACCACCGAATGCTAAAATAATCAGGCAATTGAGTACTGCGAATAAAAACGAAACTTTTTTCGATCTTTCGCCCTTTTCGAGAATCATGAAATAAAATGCTAATACAATGCTGTTAGGCAAATTCAAATATGTAAATACGCCATAGTCAATTCGTTTGTATTGTACCAGAATAATAGCAATTGGAGAAATTACGGTTACTATGATGGCAAGTCTATACCATTCTTTTAAAAATTCATCCAACTCAAATTGAGGAGAGCTAATAATTAACAATGCCGGTAAAAATACCGCCATACCACTAAAGGCATCAATAATTACATAATATTTATATGAAACAGCTAGAATATTAAACAATACAACTAGAATATATGCCAATAGAAATTTTAAGATCCCTGTTGGAAAATTTCTATTGGTTGAAAATATGATAATGTCAAAAAATAGCAGCAAAATATACATTAATAATGTTGATGAAGGCACAATCAACGGTACAAAATAAAATAAGGCATATATATATATCCAGGCTACCAATAATATAGATAATATCTTGCATTTAGAATACCGAGTATATAATTTAATCATTATTTTTTTTGCGGTCCTTTATTTTTTTGAGAATTTCCGGCATATCATAAACTGCTGTTTTTAACAATCTAACAGGATATGTAAGTTCATAGCACTTCTTTTTCTTATCATCCCAAATTGAATTTGTCTCATACAGTTTTGAGGAAAACGCATCCTTCAAATCACTCTGCTCCCATTCTAGACCATCAACACATTTTCTATTCCTAATATCAGCATAGGTGGGGGTTTGTATTTCAGGAATATTTCCTAATGCAAGATATGCATGACCATTATAGCAATAGGGCTGATTGCAATGTTTTCCAACTGGCTCAAACTTGATAGGTTTTGTATAATCCATAAATATATTTTGATTATACATTTGTCCATAACACGGTTTTGTCATTCCTGTTCCCATATCAACATATAATGACCAACAACCCGCATAACAAAATTCTGAGCATTTTTTTAGAAAAATATCTTTCTTAAATTTAAACATCGTAGATTCGAAAGATTCCCATGTATTACAATATTCTTCAAACGTCTTCTCTGACAGAATATCCTTCGAATTTGTTAAATCATTTCTTGCTATAGTAAGTTGGCAAAGAGCTCCGAAGTTTTTTAAACAATAATCCTTCAATTCATCAATATAGGGCTCTAATTCGTCAGTTGGTGTGCACTCTATTGTAAAAGAGCATCCCGCATTTTTCATTAAATTGACGTTTTCTGCAAATGTTTCAAGCATATGCAATCTTTTCATTTCGAGATAATGAAGTGAAAATTTAAACTCTAAATGTAAAAGGAGTTCTTTAGGGAATGTTGCTATTTCTCTAAATCTTTTTGTAAGTGTTCCATTTGTAACTACTTCGAGATAATGTCCTTCATTTAATAGTGCTTTAATATATGCAGGCATCTCGGGCGGAATTAGTGTTTCACCACCACCAGTCATGTTTATAATACATGGTCCACCTAAACGTTCTTTAGTCAAGCATTTTGCGATATGTTCTGGCGAATATTTGAATATTGCTGGACCATTTTCATTTTGTTTTTGGGCAGAAATATAACAGTAATGGCATTTCAAATTGCAATTTTTTATTGGAACATTCATTGCAATCATTTTACATACCTTCATGTTCAAAAAACCTCCTCATTATTCACTATATCCCCAAGTCTTATAAAATACGATTTTAAATTTTCTGATAAAACAAATTCTTTTCTTTTTAAAAGCATTTCATCAATAATAGATACATCTAAATGATCTGTTAGATATACAGGCATTCCACTGTTTTTCAAATATTCTCCAACACCAAATACTTTACCCGTTGCATTATCAAAAGCTATACATGGAGTTCCTGCTAAGAGTGCAAATAGCATAGCATGTAATCTATCTGTAATTACTATTGACGCAGACTGAAATTCTTTTATTTTATTTGATACAATTTGCAATCTTTCTCTTATTGACACTAGTTTATTTAAAACAGTGGTTGTCTCGACACACACATAGCCTGCATTCGCTAGTGACTCTTTTATTGAATCAACATTGCATTTTTTTTCTATATCGTTTCTCAAGCATATTAATGCAAGATTATTAGTATTATTTTTCTCTAAAATTTGTGCCAAGGTTCCATATACTACCATATCCGGGCAAAAAAATAAATTTTTTTCATTTTTAAATCCCAATTGTTTTTTTGCGCATTCATATGATCGTAAGTCTCTCACTGTTAGAATTAAATTAGAATGTTGAGCAAATATTTTTTTTGTATCAGAAATTGTTATTTTTCCATATTCATCATCTGTATAATAAAGTGTCTGTGGGAAAATTACTATTTTGTTCTTTTTATAATCAGAAACTATTTCACGAATAGTGATTTCGTTATGTATCCATAAATTTCCCATCCATCCCCCGCCAGATACAATTATAGTGTCACTACATCCAATATACTTTTTTAGATATTTTCTATGTGTTTTAAACAAGGGCATGGGTATTTCAATCACGGGGCGATTTTCTGCAATATTATGTAAAAAATCTAGTTCAGATATTGCTATAGCTTGATCCCCTAGATTCCCATGTGCTGGAGTTCCAAACAAAATAATTTTGGATTGTTTATCGCGTCTTATTTCCCGCAATTTTTTCTTGTAGTTGGGACAAATATATAATAACTTTATATATTCCTTAATCATTTTTTTTAAAGTCAAAATATCCATTCCAAAACCACCTGTAATTATTCTGATGTTTTAATAATAAATCTCTTATTAAGACAGCATTCGATATAAAGAAACCAAAATTTTTTGCATAAAATGCACCTTTAGCTATTAACTGTTTATTGCTTTCCGCATTATGCTTTTTCTCATGATATACTGTGATAAATGGCTCATATTGAATTATTTTATTGTCTCTTAATGATCTAATTAAATAATCATTCTCTTCACCCGCAACATATTTTCCACCTAAACCAAAGCGTTCATCAAATTTAAGCATTGGATCTGTTCTTCGAAATGCAATTTCGATAGAGGATCTCGATAATAAATCCAGCGATTTTGTGATTCCTTTTTCTTTTAGTGAATAGTTCTTATAGGGTGTACCAGCTATGGGATCATATATTTGAGTTAAAAGGATATTAGTGTTTGGATGGCTATCAAAAAAAGCAGCTATCTTTTGCAGTGCCTTTTTCGCATACCAGCAATCGTCATCTGATAGTAAAATGATATCTCCGGACACATGACTTAATCCTAAATTTCTAGCTCTTGATAATCCTTTTATATCAGAAGTAATAATAACTATGTTTAGTTTTGTAACATATAAATTACATAACTTCTTTATTTTATCGAAATTGTCTTGAGCCACAATAATAAGTTCTAAGTTATCATATGCTTGTTCTATTAAACTCTTGAATAGACGCTCAAGTTCATGTTCTCGTGCCCCAAGGGTAGGCACAAGTACGCTAATCTTGATACTCATAATCGCCACCAATTCAAGCCTGATTTTTTCAGGTCTTCTACTTTAAATAATCCTTTCACATCAATAAGAACTTTTTTTTGTTCTAAATTACTTTTATAAAGCTTTTTAATATCTTCAATTTTCATTGACTTAAATTCATTATGAGCAACTGCTATAATAATGCAGTCGGCATCCTGAGCATCCTGCATTTCCTTTAATTCAATGCCATACTCATGCATGGCATCTTCTTTATTAGCCCAAGGGTCTATTACAAATGGGTTAATTTCATATTTTTTTAGCTGCTTAACTATATCACTTACCTTACTATTTCTAGTATCTGGGCAGTTTTCTTTAAATGTAAGTCCGAGGATAACCACTTTCGAATTTCTGGGCGTTTGTCCAGCTAAAATCATCTGCTTAATGGCCGCATCTGCCACATAGGCTCCCATACTATCATTTACAATTCTACCATTTAAAATAATTTGACTATGATATCCCAATTTTTCAGCCTCATATGTGAAATAATATGGGTCAACTCCAATGCAATGCCCCCCAACTAAACCAGGCCTAAAACCAAGTGCATTCCACTTAGTATTCATTCCATCCACGACTTCATTTGTGTCAATACCCATACGATCAAATACCATTGCAAGTTCATTCATGAAGGCAATATTAATATCGCGTTGACTATTTTCTACTACCTTTACGGCTTCAGCTGTTTTTATATTAGAAACCGGATAAGTTCCAACATCAATAACAAGATCATAAATATTTTTTATCTCGTCCAGAGATTCTTTATCCATCCCAGATACAACTTTACGAATGTTTTCTAACCGATGTACTTTGTCCCCGGGATTAATGCGTTCTGGTGAATATCCAATTTTAAAATCTGTTCCACACTTTAAGCCAGATTCTTTTTCAAGAATAGGTATACATATATTCTCCGTACAACCAGGGTATACTGTAGATTCATAAACGATTATAGTGTCTTTTGCGATATTTCTCCCTACAATTTCTGATGCGGCAACAACTGGTGTCAAATCTGGCGTATGGTCTGTATTAACTGGCGTTGGAACAGCAACAATAATAAATTTTGCTTTATGAAGTTTGTTTTCATCGGATGTAAATTCTATAGTTGTTTCTTTAATTGCTTCATCACCGACTTCTTTTGTGGGATCAATTCCTTTTTTATATAATTTAATTTTTTTTTCGTTAAGATCATATCCTATTACATTAGTTTTTTTTGCAAATGCAACTGCAAGAGGCATTCCCACATACCCCAAACCGACTACAGCTATTTTCTCTGTTTTGTTTATAAGTTTTTCATATAATGACATATATTTATCTCCTAGCTTGTTTATATTCTTTGCCTAACAGTTTTAAAATACCTTTAATTGATCCAAATCCGTATGTAATATGAAAAATAGGGAAAAGGACAACTAAAAGCAATCTTTGTATCCATTTTTGAGATGCAGTGAAGGAATAATAACTATCTAAGCCGAAATACAATATTAATTCGAACCCCAATAAATACAAAAAATTTGTATTAAACAAAGAAATTGCGAGCAAATCAATCAGTGATATGAGGAAAGCTAATGGCACAAAATGTCTCACTCCCATCGAACCGGGGCATAATTTCATAGTAATAATATTCCACATGCCATTTTTTTGAGCCATATCTGCAATTCCCTTTATTGAATCTCTACAGTAATATGAAAATTGAATTTCATCTGATAGGTAAATTTTTCCACCATTTTTTCGAATCCGATAATTCATCTCATTATCTTGATTCCGAGTTAAACGTTCATCATAACCGCCCCACTTATCAAAGACTTCCTTCCTAAATGCGCCAAATGGAACAGTATCCACATATCCACTATGTCCATTAGTTCTGAACTGTGAATTACCTACTCCAAACTTCGAGGATAGCATAATTGCGATTGTTTCACCCACAAAACCTCTGCTTTTCGTTTCTGCTATTCCGCCTACATTATCAGCAGCAGTGGTATTGAGATAATATACACATTTGCTAATATAGTTATATTTATAGTCTGCATGTGCATCTAAGCGAATAATGTACTGCCCCCTGGAATTTTCTATTCCAATATTCATTGCATATGGCACCGTTTTGTTTGGATTGTTATAAACCTTTATTAGTTGCGGATAAGCTTGCTTGTATTTTTGCAAAATATTTTTTGTTTCATCTGTCGACATTCCATCAACAAATATCCACTCCATGTTCTCTAATGGGTAATCTTGTTTCAAAAGAGAATCCAAACAATTAGCTATATATTTTTCTTCGTTATAAAGTGGCATAACCACTGAAACAAATTCTCTCATTTTATATTACCTTATATCATTGCCACCACGGTTCTCACCATAGTGCCTATCTCTCTTATAAATCCAAATCTTTTCATCTCTCTCAGATTCCACTTCATCTTTTCCGGCAGAATCTTTTCCACATAGACCCTGTCTGCTTCTTCCCCTGATACATTTTTTAACAGTTTATCTTCATCTTTATACTGGATGCTTGCCTCACTCGTCACTCCCGCAGGAAGCAACAGTGTTGCCATCATTTCCGGGCTGTACTCCTTTACATACTTCTCAACTTCTGGTCTGGTTCCCACAAAGGTCATTTCCCCTTTCCAGATATTGATGAGCTGCGGAAGCTCATCCAGTCTGCAGCCGCGCAGCCGCTTTCCAATCTTCGTGATCCTGGGGTCTTCTCCCACAGTCACAAGACTTCCGATCCGGTCCGCATTTACGACCATGGTCCGGAACTTATAGATCCGGAACTTTCTTCCATACTGCGTGATCCGTTCCTGTCGGTAAAAGACAGGACCTTCGGAATCCCATTTGATCAGAATCGCTAATATCAAGAGTGCTGGTGATAAAATCACCAGCATGACACTTGATACTGTGAAGTCAAAAATACGTTTTAAAACCAGACTGAATCTTTTCTTCTGTAGTTTTTCATAATAAGGTCTCACTTCTTCCGTCTGCATAAAGTACGGAAGTTCCTCCCATTTTTTTAGCATCAGTCAGACCTCTCTCAGATGTATTCTTTTACAATGTCGCAATAGTTCTGAATCACATATTCCACGTCTTCATCCGACAGTTTGGTATGTAATGGGAGTGTGATCAGGTTGTGATAGTAATCGTAGGCATTCGGAAAATCCTTAATATCCCAGCCATATGCCTTATAGGCGGTCATCATCGGCAGTGGTTTGTAATGGACATTGCAGGCGATTCCACATTCTGCCATCTTTTCAATAATCTCCTGACGCTGCTCTGTTGTGATTCCAGGTATGCGGGTAAGGTATAAATGTCCGGAAGAAATGTGTTCTTCGCTGTAATGGTTCAGCACCTGAATGCCCAGTGGACGGAACGCTGCATCATATTTCTCGATGATCTCTTTTCTACGCGCAAGAAGATCCTGGTAGCGTTCCAACTGTTTCAGACCGATAGCAGCAGCAATATCGGTCATGTTGCACTTGTACCATGGTCCTACTATGTCATATTCCCATGCACCAAGTTTCGTCTTTGCAAGGGCATCTTTGCTCTGACCGTGAAGACTTAAAAGCTGGTACTGGTGGTACAACTCCTCATCATCGATTCCGGGAATGCTCTTCCAGGTACTTGCCCCGCCTTCTGCAGTTGTGAAATTCTTTACCGCATGGAAACTGAAGGAAGTAAAGTCTGCGATTTCGCCGACTTTTTTTCCATGCCACTCAGAACCGAACGCATGGGCTGCGTCAGCAACAACAACGACATGGCCGATTGCTTTCTGGATCTCGTTTGTTGGGTGAAAAAGTGCTTTCTTTCGCTCCACGGCCCGGAATACCCGGTCATAGTCACATGGAATTCCTCCAAGATCCACGGTGATAATAGCCTTTGTTTTCTCGGTAATAGCAGCTTCCATGGCGTCGTAATCCATCTCCACAGAATCTTTCTGGGAATCAATGAATTTTACAGTTGCGCCGCAGTGGATCGCTGCGGAAGCAGAAGCGGTATATGTATAAGCAGGGACTAATACTTCATCTCCTTCACCGATTCCAAGAATCTGAAGATTCAGCTCTTCCGCGGCAGTTGCAGAGTTCAGGCATACAACCTTATTGGTATGGCAGTATTCCGCCAGTTCCTTTTCCAGTTTTTTTGTTCGGGGACCAGTTGTGATCCAGCCGGATCGCAAAGCCTCTGCGACTTCCTGAATTTCAAGTTCTGTGATATCTGGCGGACTGAATGCAATGCTTCTTCTTTCCATGATGAATTACCTCCCTTACTGGTCTGCCGGGTGATAGGTAGAAACAACTTCCTTTAATACCTCCCGGATGTTGTCTTTGTTCTTATATGCTGTTTCCATCAGGTTCTCGAGCTGTCCAAGGAACACCTCAATATCAAATGGAATCGGGCATCCGATATGAATCAGATCATTCTGAGTCTTTCTTAGACCTTCCTCCGCCATCAGTTTTTCTTCGTATAACTTTTCTCCCGGTCTCAGACCGCTGTATACGATCTTGATATCCACATCCGGTTTATGGCCGGAAAGACGGATCAGGTTGCGGGCCAGGGTATCGATTTTCACCGGTTTTCCCATATCCAGGACGAAGATCTCCCCGCCATGAGCATAGGTTCCGGCCTGTAATACAAGACTGACAGCCTCCGGGATCGTCATGAAGTACCGGATGATATCTGGATGTGTGACGGTTACCGGGCCACCTGCAGCGATCTGCTTTTTAAAGAGTGGAATAACAGAACCGTTGCTTCCGAGGACGTTTCCGAAGCGCACAGCAACAAACTCGGTCTTTGCGTGTTTTAATGCCTCGATAACTTCCGGTTTGGTTGTCATATCGGTCATGCTGTGGGTAAAAAGCTGCGGAAGCTCATAGGCACGCCCTGTCTTTACCATATGGTCAAAGGACTGGATAACCATTTCGCAGAGTCTCTTGGACGCCCCCATGACGTTCGTCGGGTTAACGGCTTTATCGGTGCTGATCAGGACAAAACGTTTACAGCCGTAAACGAGCGCTGCATAGGCTGTTTTATATGTACCGATGGCATTGTTCTTGATTGCCTCGCATGGGCTGTCCTCCATCAGCGGTACATGCTTGTGGGCCGCCGCATGATATACGATTTCCGGATGATATGTCTCAAAAATCTTGAACATCAACCGGCTGTCACGGACAGAGCCGATCCGGACAACGAGATCGAGTTCCGGGTATTTTTTCTTTAACTCCAGCTGGATATCATATGCGTTATTCTCATAGATATCGAAAATGATCAACTGCTTCGGACCGTGGGCTGCGATCTGACGGCAGAGCTCTGATCCGATGGATCCGCCCCCGCCGGTGACCATGATGACTTTGCCCTTCAGATGCTGGAAGATCTCGTCCATGTTGACTTTGATTGGGTCACGCCCAAGAAGATCTTCCACGGCAACTTCCTTCATATTGCTGACAGTTACATCTCCTGTATATAACTGGTACATGCCAGGAAGGTTTAAGAGCTCACATCCTGTCTGATTACAGATATTTAAGATATCTTTCTTGGCTTCTGAAGATGCACTCGGAATCACAACGTAAATCTTCTGGATATGGTACTTGGCACATACCCGCATGATCTCGTCGCGTCCACCCTCGACCGGGATTCCGTCGATGTAACGTCCCCATTTATTCGGATTATCATCAATAAAGCAGCAAACCTTTTCCTTCACTGTTTCCGCATGCTTGATATCCCGCAGGATCATCTGACCGGCAGCCCCGGCTCCGACAAGGAGAACATGCTTTAACGGTGCTTCGGGTTCCCTGACTTTTCCAACCAGCAGAAGGACAAAACGGTACGCAAACCGGATTCCCAATGTCATAACAAACTGAATGATCACTCCAAAGAAGTAATAGGAGATCGGCATTCTTCCCAGCAACGCAGTAACTGCCAGGATCTGGGAAAGCAACGTGATCACAGTAGCCAACGTCATACGGATCAGCTCATTGTAGCTTGCAAACCTCCAGATACTCTTATAAAGCCGTAATCCCCAAAATACGAAAACACAGTACAGGGTGTACGGAATGATTGTTTTAAAATAGATATCCAGGTATTCTTTCGGGATTGCCTGAAAGCGACAGTCAAACCGGATCCAGAGAGCAAAAAAATAAGCAGCCGCAATGACGATAAGATCATAAATCATCAAATATGCTGCCATGACTTGCCAATGTTCCGGGTGGAATTTCTTCTTAAGCATGTTTCAAAGTTCCTTTTACGATATATTTGGGAGCGAGGGGAATTTCTGGTAATCTTCGGATAATGATCCTTATCGGAAGTTCACTCCCATAAGAATGCCATGCGCAATCTTCGACTGCGCATGACAAATTCAGCTTAGCTCATTATAGCATTTCTTTTTCCTTTTTACAATCCTTAACTCCGATTATCCTGATGTTGCCATTTTTTTGCATACTTTTCCTGACAGAATATTTCGAAGAATGCGGATTTTGGGCTTATTTTTCCTGTTTTTCTCTCATGATCCGCACTGTATACCCATAATACCGGCTGACGATAAATTCCAGGGCCGGGAAGGAATATGTCTCATAGCTGAATGTTTCTTTTTGATACTGTTTCATAAAGAAGAGGATCTGTTTTTTCAGGCTATCAAAATCTTTTTCGACCTCAAAGCATGTTCCATCTCCCGCAAGATTCATCGCATACGCATCATAAAACTTTGTTTCTTCATCCGCTCTCAAAAACCAGGCACATTTCGTTACATCTTTGAAATCTTCCTGAAGATTTGCTTTGCACTTTTCATAAAGTTCTTTCTGATCCATAGCGACCATCCACTGCAGCATTCCGCCCCAGAGGCCGGAACACTTGTACTCGTTCTCCTGGTTCTGATAAATACAAAGCGCCTCCTCAAAGGTATCCGTTTGAGCCGGGTATCGCCTGTGTAATCGGTATTCCATAAGAATCCTCGTACATTGCTGATCCATCAGCTCGCAGACGCTGTCCGCATGTCCCACATAGTCCATAAGTCGATAAAGCATACTGATGATCCCGATATGTCCATCATAGGGTGGATAATTAAATTGTGGATGATTTCCTATCAGGTTCATGATGCTATTATACACGTCTGCTGCCTTCTCTCTGGAATCTCGTCCTTCTTCCTCATGAAACAGATGGTATTTGTCCTCGATCTCCCATTTTCCCGTTTCTCCATGCTTCGTTCTGCTCCCTTTATAACAAAGATAATATGCATACGAAGTTAAATACCCTACCATCTCATAAAGGATCACCCGCTGCTCCACCGAGTGGTAAAGCGGTAATTGATTTTCGCCTTCACAGCAAAAGCGAACTGCCTCAAAATACTGGTCATTCCATTTTTCATATGCCTGCAGGAATTTGATCAGCCATTCCATATACAATTTTTTCTGGAAAAGCTGATGTTCCAGCAGATATTTCCAATATCGGATCAGCAGATATTCCGACACCATGATCGCGATTTTATATACTTGCGCGTTTGCAGCATATTGTGCGATCATCTGTGTCGCAAGATAAAGGCTTGCAAGTTTTTTATCGCACGCCTTTTCCTTATCTGTTTCACTCAGCTCTGAGATATATCCATCAATGATCTGTTCAAAATATACATTCCGGTAATCATCTCCTTCGATAAAATAGAGTGCCTTTCTCAGCATTGATTGACGTTCCGGACCGAAAAGTTTTTCCTCAAACAGATATTTTTCAACGTCATCGACTAGCTTGTCAATCCCCCAGAATTCAATTTTCACATTTGTCTCGCCCCATCGTACATTATCATTTACATACCCATTCCATCCCATAATAGCCGCTTCATCCATGGTATCATTCGTAATTACCGCAATTCGAAGCTGTTTCTTTCGGTCTGGCATCGTCATGTTTCTTCTATATACATCCTGAATCTCGTTCAGGCTTTGCCTGACCGAATTCTGCCCGGAATCCCAGATAGTCCGTGTCAGCTTTCCCTGTTTAATAACGCAGAGCAGGACTTCATTCCGGTTATATGCCCGGACATCCACCCCATACTGTCTGTTTCCTGTTTCCGGCCGGTTATCCATAATATATCCCATCTGCAGCAAAAGATCGCAGATCAGAAAATCCAGCTCGTCCTTTTCCTTTAACCTTGACAGGTATTCCTTAATCACCAGACGCATTCGCCTCTACCTCCCTTCTGAACTGGCTGACCATCATCTCGTAACCGATCGGGTCTTCAATATACAAATTTGGCATTTCGATCTCATGCTCGAATTTCATAAAGGCGCTGGACTGGTACATCATCCCCTGCTTTCGGTCAGTCACGATATGCCCGCTTCTGGCTCCATATTTTAACGTCCTTGACGGGAAGATCTGTGCAAATATCGAGCCACGTTCCGCATTTTTATTGATCTGCTCATTCAACTCATATTCCGCTCTCGCGACCAGTTCCTGGTCCTTTGTATAAGGTCTCAGATCTTTTATTTTACAGATCTGCTCGACAACTTGTCGTCTTTTTTCTGAGCGTTTGATAATCTCTTTTGCAAGTTCAGCCTGCTTCCGATATTCAGAATGTTCATACTTTTCTGCTGTTTTTCGCATGGTATCCGGATAATTTGCATATCCCTCATAAATGAAAAAGCTGTTATATCCATTCCCCGTTTCCTGCTGTTCCAACAACTGAAAGATCACATTGCAGGCAGCTTTTCCGTTATGTGTAAAATAGAGGAATGCTCTTCCAACACGGATCCAGTCTTTTTCTGAATAATGATGAAATTCTCTGGCCAGACTGCATGTCTCCGACATCCTGGTTATATTTCCAGTATCCATAATCAATCCGATTCCAAAGAACATTTTCGTTAAGTTCCCGAATGCAATGTAAAAGATCGCCTCTGCGGATATAAGATCCTGATTTCCCTGAAGTGCACTTCTCGTCATTGGGACATGTTTGAAAAAATCACGGTAGTCTGCCTCTCTGTATTGATTTGCCTGAAAAATCCGATACAGGTCCTGCACCACAACGATTGGTTTCTCTCCATTTCGGACTTTTCTCGCATAGTAATAGTCCAGGAATTCCATCAGACACTGATCCTTTTGAAAATCTGAGAATGCGATCGTCTCAAATATCTTTATTATCTCATTCGGGATCTTCTCCTCAAATCGCAGTGATCCAATAAAACGTCTTTTCTCTTCCAATTTTTCGTTGATAATTTTACTGAGTCGTTCTAAAATTTCTTTACACACAGGGTCTTCATCTTCTTCATATCTGATTACATATTGTATAAAAACAGGGATCTCATGATCCCACAGCTCTTCCGACTGGTCCGCAAGTTCACACAATCTTTGGAAGTTTTTCCGGAAGCCGTCTTTTCCGATCGCCAGGCCTGTTTCCAGATAGTCGATCCCGGCCATTGCGCTCCATTTTGTATCCATTGATAGCAGTCTCTCACCAGCTCTCTCCGCTTCTTCCCTGTTTTTCTCGTACCAGCTCATTCGAAGGAAACCAATCACCTGATATGCTGCCTGCGTTTTCAACTCTCCAATTTCATCCAGGACCTCTGCCTGCATTCCCAGTTTTTCGATCAATGTTTTATAACCAAATATAGCCTGAGAACACCAGTTTTTGTCTCGATTGTTTTCCAACAGCTCAAGAACCTCTTTGACCTGATTTCTATGAAATTCTTCTGCATAACAGATATTCAGCACTACAAATGGGGCAACGCAGTCCTCTTTTCCTTTCTTTGCAGCCGTCAGAAGAAGTTCGATCAGATCTACATGATATTTCCACTGCAGCAGATAACCAGCATATTCATATGTCAAAAGTCCTCTGTTAAAGTTTTCCGCCTTGAGTTCATCTACAAGTTTCTCTGTTTCCATGCTGTTGATCCTGTTGACAAGAATCCACGCAGTGACTCCCCAACGGTCACTAATCATCTCATCACTGCCATCATCCAGGAAATCCAGAACATCCTGATACGACTTTCTTGATAGTTTTGGTTGTTTCTTTAAGATTTCCTCTCCATGATTTAGGATCTGCTCTATCCTGTTTTTTTCTTTGTGCATGAAATCCCCCCGTTCCCCGTATAACTCCTCTGTATATATTCGAAAATATCCCAACAGTCCATTCCGTAACCGTTGGGATATTTTCTCAATCTTCGTATCTCTTATATCTATGTTTTTTATCGTTTCTCATACGTCTCCGGCGTATAATGGATGACTCTCGTACCACTATTCTCAAACTCAAACGGCACATATAAGAGTTCTTCCATCGCCTTGCGGACCTGCTCCTGTTTATCCGGCTCTACGTAGAATAAGAGGAATCCGCCGCCGCCTGCGCCGAGAAGTTTTCCGCCGAGTGCACCGGCCTCGATTCCTTTCGCGTAGAGTCCGTCTATGGAATCCGTGGAGATCCGGCTGGAAATTCCACGTTTCAGTTTCCAGGTATAGTCGAGAAGACGGCCAAATTCGTTGAGGTCCGTCTTTGAGGTCAGGACTTTCTCCGCGTCATCAACGAGAGACAGCATCTCAAGGAGCTGTGCCTGTTTATCGACAAGCGCTTTCTCTGTTGTCTGCTGGATATCGGAAGAGAACCTTGAAAATCCCGTAAAGAACAGCATCAGGTTCTGGTTTAACTGTGTCTTTCTCTCTGGTGAGATAATAACCGGATTTACCTCGTAACCGTCGGCATTGAAATTGATACGATTCAATCCGCCAAATGCCGCCGCGATCTGGTCCTGCACACCGCCGCTCTCGTTGCAGAGAACTCGCTCCAGATAGATCGCGTCATCCGCAAGCTTTCTCTTATCCGCGTATTTTCCCTTTAACGCATAGAACGCATTTAACATTCCAACTGCGAAAGAGCTGCTCGTTCCAAGTCCGGATCTTGCCGGAAGGTCGGCCTCGTAGGTAAGGCGGATTTCCTGCATATCGAGATACTTCATGGCCTCGCGGATCGCTGGGTGATTGATATCGTTGACATCCGTCACGCGCTCGATCTTAGAATAGGAAAGCTCTGTGGAATAATCGAAAAAGCGCGGTAAATGGCGCACATTCACATAGCAGTATTTATCAAAGGTTGTTGAGATTACGGCTCCGCCGTGTTCCTTATAAAAGTCCGGGAAGTCTGTTCCACCTCCGAAGAAGGACATTCTAAAGGGGGTCTGTGTGATGATCATAATTGTTCTCCTAATATGTTAATCAATCTGTAAAATCTTCTCTACAGCATCCAAAAGATCTTTGCAAACAAGATCCGGCTTCACATCATATTTCTTATCGTTTCCAGCCTCACCGGTCAGCACCAACGCCGTGCGCATTCCTGCGTTGATCCCGGTCTGGATATCCATCGTCGTATCGCCGATCATCCAGGATCCCGCAAGATCGATATTGTACTGCTCTGCCGCCTCCCGGATCATACCTGTCTTCGGTTTTCTGCATTCACACGGGATCTTGTAGGCCGGATTCTCCTCCGGATATCCCTTATCCGGGTGATGCGGGCAGTAGAATACACCATCCAGGAACACGCCCTCTTTTCCGAGAAGTGTTTCCATTTTTTTATGAATATTTTCTACGTCTTCAATCTCACAGAGTCCCCGCGCAACCACCGGCTGGTTTGTGATAACGATTCCAAGTCTTCCCGACTGGTTGATCTTCCGGATGGCGTCGATTGCGCAGTCTTCCAGCGTAAAGTCCTCTTCCTTGTATACAAGACCTTTATACTGGTTGATTGTGCCGTCCCGGTCCATAAAAATACATCGCTGCTTATTTTTAAGACATTTTCCCGCTATCACACCACGTTCAATATCTGCCAGTGTCTGATTTACGCGGTCCACAGTGCCGACATCCTTTACGTACTCCGGAGAACAATACCCGTAGATCGGCTCTCCGGCCTCTAACATGCCCTTAATCACATCATTCTCAAGGTTCCGTTTCACCGGCTCCGGCACATAGTCACAGATTTTCTTTTCAAACACAAAAATTCCTGCGTTTACACAGTTCTCATACCAGTAATCCCGCACATTGTACTTGGAATCAAACGCCGTGATCTTATCATCATGGTCCAGCACGAGAAGGTCTGAATCAAATGGATGTCCATTCGGATGTACAAACAGCGTCGCAACCGCGCCCTTTTCTTCATGAAAATTAATCATCCGCTGAAAATCAATATCAAAGAATAGATCTCCGGACATCATGACAAACCAATCCCCGTGGATCATATCCTTTAAATAATAGAAGGATCCCGCTGTTCCAAGCGGCTCTGTCTCCTCAAAATACCGGATCGCAACACCAAATTTTTCTCCATCACCAAAGTATTCCCTGATCTTATCACCAAGATGTCCGATCACCATGATAATATCTGTAATTCCGTTCTCCTTCAGCCGCTCCACCTGCCATAAAAGCAGCGGTTTTCCGGCAACCGGGACCATCGGCTTCGGAATCTCATCCTTTGTAAGAGTTGCCAGTCTTGTTCCCTTTCCACCGGCCATGATGACTGCCTGCATCATAATATTTCCTCCCTGACGCAAGCGTCTCTGCGCTCACGCGATCAAATTTATTGTTCAGTTTTCGTCTCTTCTGCCAGAATCTTCTTTCTTCCTACGCCCATCGCTAAGAGCTGTATAATAATCGGCATGGCGATCGGAAGATTGATATTGACAACCGCCTGAATCATATATGCAAGAACAGCGATCATAATCGCCATAACTTCCGGCTGCTCTTTCATTTTTCTTGCCATCGCTGCGACTGAGGCCAGCATAAACGTAATATAAGATCCTGTTCCAAAGAGTCCGATCGTAATTAGATAGTGAAGGTACTCATTGTGAGCACTGTCATAAATTGTGATGGTTCCGCCGCTCTGTGCCGGTGGAAAATAATACTGCATGATCAAGGCAAAGGTATCTGCACCGTATCCAAAGAGCTTCTGGACCGGAGTCAGCTTATCTGTAAAGATCTCCATCGCACGTTTCCAGATATATCCTCGATGTGTGCCCCATGCATCGTTGAATACTACATAATTGCTGATCGCGCTGTATTTATCCGCATGTCCTGCCACATTTGCATCATATAATACAAATGCCGCCGCTGCACATACAACAACAATTAGCGCTATCCAGATATAGATCAGGATTTTATTTGTTTCTTCTGTGTAAGTTCTGCTTACCTTGCTCTTTTTATCAAGGAATACCAGAACTCCGCTGATGATCCAAAGTACCGCAATAAGTACCGGAAGGAACTTATGGCCTGCGATCAGATCAAACGCACTGCTGATTCCAAGTACACTTGAAGCATAAGCGTTGTTGATCCACTCAATGCACCAGATAACAGTAAAGAAGGAAGCCAGCGAAATCATGTATTTACGAATGCCTGTTTTCGTTTTAAAGAGCCACAACGGGGACAGGCCAAAGAGCGCTGCTAAAGACAGATATGCGTTATCACTGTTTCCCATGATCAGCGCAAATACTGACAGAATCATATTTCCGTAATACCACATCATTCGTTTCTGGTTCTTCTCCTGCGTAAACAGGATCATGGAAATCGCCATCAGGGCCGCAACATAAATCGTATACGTATTGATGTTGCCAAAGGTTGAGGTATATGATGACTTCTGGGTATCCATCATATTTACCTTAAATCCAAGAACATCCATCTGGAAATAATCCGTAATTCCAAAAACGCATACGAAGATTCCAACCGCAAGGAACGCGTCCAGATACCATCTCTTCAGTTTAAAGAAACGGGTCACAAGAAAATACACCGCCATATAGATCGTCATAAGGAAAACACCATTATAACGGCCCGACGTTCCCCAGAACGCTTCCCATTTCCAGTCTTTGCTCAGCGCCCAGGAAATCACATTCGCAAGCCAGAATGCGATCATCGCCCAATCGCCAAAGCTCATCCCTTTGCGCCATGTCTTAAAATCGAATTTTGAGAACCATTCGATCATTTTGCCGCTTGCAAGTCCATAGCCGCCCATAACAACGAGCGCCGCAATCGAGACGATACAGTAAAACTGGTATTTTGTCTCCAGAATATTAAAATAATAGTCCCGGAACACCAGCGGCAGCGCACATAAAACCGCTAAGGTAAACACTCCCATGATCAGTGCCACATTATCCTGATAGCTGCTCTTCGTCTCCTCTTTTTTCTTTATCCTATTTGCCATGAATGTATTCTTCCTTTCACATGTCATAAAAAATCGAGTTTATTATACCATTGTTCCCATATTCCTGCAACTTACCCCGCCCCGTTTTTCCTGCCTTTTTCATGAATTTATTCTTAATTCTGTGTTTTCCGATCCCCGCTTCTTAAATTTCCCCATCCCATCTTTCCAATTTAAGCCCCTCTCCCACCCTGTTTCCCAACTTGCGATAATTTTACTTATCGGAAGTATAATGGCTTCGTAATGCAATTAGGAATTTCAAAAAGCGTTTCAAAAAAACAAAAGGAGAGTGCATTAATTATGAGAAAGCAGACTAAAATTGCTGCAGTAGTATCCGCAGCAGCTCTGTTAGCATTAGGCGCTTCCATGACATCTTTCGCAGCTGCTAAAGGCACCTGGATGATGGTTGATGGCGAGTGGTATTGCTACGACAAGAACGGTGACGCATACACAAACACATTCTGCTCCAGCAATGGTAAGGAATATTATGTTGGCGACGACGGAGAACTCGTTCGTTCCGCATGGGTTGAGGACGGCTCCGATAAGTACTTCGTAAACAGCAGCGGTGCTAAGATCACAAACGACTGGAGATTAACAACTCCAATCGATGATGAGACAGCTGATGAAGAGTGGTACTACTTCCAGTCCAACGGTAAGATGGCTACAAGCAAGAAGATCACTTACAAAGGAAAAACATATTACTTCGACAGCGAAGGTAAGATGCTCACAGGTTGGGTGACAACTGACGGCACAGACAACGTTGACGAAGCTGATACTTACAAGAAAGACAACACATTCTACTGCGACGAGACTGGCGCTCGTGTAGAAGGTGCATGGGTTAAAGATACTGAGCCGGGTACATCTGATGATGAGGCTGATGCAGATGAGTACTGGTATTACTTAAAGAAATCTACAGGTAAACCGGCTACTGGTAAGCAGGCTAACTTAAATGGTCAGATTTATCTGTTTGATAATCAGGGTCGTATGCTTTATGGTTGGGTTGTGCAGACAACAGATGCAAGCGGAAACAATGCTTACAAGCAGATTAACTTAGATGATGATAATCATACTAAACAGGCTGTATCTGAGTTCGCTGGCGATGCTTACTACTGCGGCGATGAGGATGACGGACACGCTAAGAAGAACAAATGGGCTAAGACATGGATTCCGAAGGATGAGGACGAGGAAGAAGGCGATCAGAAGTGGTTCTGGTTCGATAAAAACGGTAAGCTTTACAGAACAAACATGGACGTTTTAGCTACTGCTTCTAACGCTTACGAGTATGAGTTCAAAGATGGCGTAGTTCAGTCCAAGAACAAAGGTCTTGTAAATGTTACTAAGAAGAAAGTAAACTCCAAAGATTACTGGTTTGATCAGGAAGGACGTATGCTTTCCAATTTCTACCTTGTAGATGACGAGATGTACTATTTCGGTGGTTCTAATGACGGTTCCATGAAGACTGGTTCTCAGGCTATCAAGGACGATGCTGGTGATACTTACAAGTTCTACTTTGCGACAAAGGGAACAAACAAAGGTGCAGGTATTACAGGTAACCAGAATACCAAACTTTACTACTATGGTATGTTAATCCAGGCTGACGATTACAAATATCAGCTTGCAACTATCGACAACCATACATTTATCGTTAATACAAACGGTTCTATTCAGCACTCCAAGAACACTCAGTACAAAGAGGATGGAGATGCTCTGATCACAACTACAAATGATACAACATTTGCTCCGGATGGTCAGTTTAAGTATGAGATCGGCGGTACCTACACAGTTAATCCGAACCTTACAGGAATTAATATCAACGAGTTCGTTAACGTTACAGACTAATATTAACGTTTCTTGTAAAAATTAGAAATTCTAATTGCAGACAGAATGGGCGGGAAGTGATTCCCGCCCATTTACTGTATAACGCAAACGGGCGAGGATTAAATCCTCGCCCGCGTTTTGCAATTAGAATTTCTTTTTTACTGAGATAAATTAGTGCATAACCTCAGTCTCATCGATCATATCAACTTTGTTGATTGCGGATGCTGTTGCTGCATCAATGCTGTACTTGTAAAGGCCTTCAGTTGTGCTGAATGCTGTCTTAGCAAGATCGCTAGCATCGATCAGAACATCGCTGTCCTCTTTGTACTCTACGCAGCTGTGCTGGATAGAACCGTTCTTGTTAACGATGAAGAAGTGAACATTGTCTACAGTAGCGATCTGGTACTTGTAGTCATCAGCTGTGAGTAAGAGACCCTTGTAGTAAAGCTTGTTGCTCTTGTTACCTGTGATACCAACACCCTTGTTCTCAGATGTGCTGTTCTTTGTTCCGAAGTAGAACTTGTATGTGTCGCCGTTGTCGTCTCTTACGGACTGGGAACCAGTCTTCATGGAGCCGTCATCGTCACCACCGAAGTAGTACATACCAGTTACAAGACCATCAGCTGTGTTCGGAGTAACAACCTCGATGAACTGAGAAAGCATCTCACCATCGTTGTTGAAGAAGTAGTCTTTGGAGTTTACTTTCTTCTTTGTAATATCGAAGGAATTGTAGCTTCCGCTAACTTTCTTCTGAGCAAGAGTTGCATCTTCTAATTTGTACTTATAACCTGTTGCGTTAGAACCAGAAGCTGTATCAGCCGGGATATATACTTTACCGTTCTTGTCGATCCAGTACCAGAACTCATCATTGTCCTCGTCCTCGTCATCGAAATCTTCCGGTCTCCAAGTCTTATACCATTTGTTCTTCTTAGCGTGTCCGTCATCTTCGTCGCCGCAGAAGTAAACATCTGTGTAGTCGCTTAATTTAGCTGTGGAATCTTCTCCGCCGATCTCAAGGTACTCAGCATTGCCAGATGTAGCTGTTGTTAAAGCAACCCAACCAGTCTGCATACGACCTTCGTTATCGAAGAGGTATGTCTGACCTTTGATGTTTGTTCCCTTACCTGTCTGAGCTTTACCAGAGGACTTGAAGTAGTACCAGTACTCGTCTGCGTCTGCATCATCATCTTCTACGCCCGGCTCTACAGAGTAAACCCAGTTTTTCTCTAAACGAGCACCAGTCTCGTCACAGTAGAAAGTCTTGCCATCAACGAAATCATTAGCCTCATCAACAGCGTTGCTGTCGTAAGTTACCCAACCTGTGAGCATCTTTCCGTCGCTGTCGAAGTAGTAAGATTTGTTCTTATATGTGATCTTCTCGTTCTCTGCTCTCTTACCGTTGGATTTGAAGTAGTACCACTCCTCATCGGCGGAATCATCATCGTACGGAGCTGTTAATCTCCAATCGTTTGTGATCTTAGCACCGCTGCTGTTTACGAAGTAGTAGTTTCCATCGTACTCAACCCATGCAGAACGAACAAGCTGTCCATCCTCACCAACGTAGTATTCTTTACCATTGCTGGAGCAGAATGTGTTCTCGTATGCGTCACCGTTCTTGTCGTAGCAATACCACTCGCCATCAACCATCATCCAGGTGCCTTTAGCAGCTGCGAAAGATGTCATGGAAGCGCCTAATGCTAACAGAGCTGCTGCGGATACTACTGCAGCAATTTTAGTCTGCTTTCTCATAATTAATGCACTCTCCTTTTGTTTTTTTGAAACGCTTTTTGAAATTCCTAATTGCATTACGAAGCCATTATACTTCCGATAAGTAAAATTATCAATAGCTTTTTTACAAAAAATGAAGATTTTTTAATAAAGGGAACTATCTTACTTCGCTTCCAGAAATACTCTGTACCTCGAATACACTGGTATTATAGTATATTTTCTTAAGAATTTCCATATCTTTTTTGTTTTTATTTTCTTACGAAATCCTTACGCGAATGCTATTTTTAGCCGCTATTGTATAGATATTAGTACAATATGCCCGTTTTCCCACTTTGTGGCAGCTTTGTGGCAAGGATGTGTCATTACACAGTGTTCATTTTTATATGTTTTTCAAGATATTTTGAACGTGATAATTCCATGTTCAAAATATCATCTTGTATTATCAGAAGTACGTGTTATAATGTTCATATATATCTATTTATTTTTTCGTTTTGAACATGTTCATTTTTATCAGTTTCTTCCTTATTATTAAACAGTAATAATAAGCGATGCAAACATCTTTGATTCGGAGGACGACTATGGATCGTTTGGGATTACTCTGCAGGAATATTTATGAGAACAACAAGATGACACAGCGGGAGCTGGCGGCGGCGATGGATATCTCCCTTGGGACCTGCAACCATCTCGTGAAGGAAGGTCTGGACCAGGAGCTTTTTTCTTTTGATCCGGTGGACGGATCTTATTCCTTATTAAAAGGCGGTGTGGATCTTTTAAGAAATTACCGGATGGACAGCGCCGTGATCCTCGCGGCGGGATTCGGGTCCAGATTTGTACCGCTGACCTTCGAGACGCCGAAGGGACTTCTTGAGGTCTACGGCGAGCGTATGATCGAGCGGCAGATCAAGCAGCTGCATGAAGCGGGCGTCACGGATATCACCATCGTCGTGGGATATCTGAAGGAGAAGTTCGAGTATCTGATCGACAAGTTCGGCGTGAAGCTTCTCTACAACCCGGAATATCACAATAAGAATACGCTGACGACACTCTACCGTGCCCGGGAGTGTTTTATCGGAAGGAACACTTATCTTCTCTCTTCCGACAACTGGATGCGCAACAATATGTACCACACCTACGAGTGCGGCGCATGGTACTCTTCTGTATATATGAAGGGCGAGACTTCCGAGTGGTGTCTTGAGACAAGCAAAAAGGGGCTGCTCACCGGCGTAAAGGTCGGCGGCGAGGACTCCTGGGTCATGTACGGACCGGTGTTCTTCTCGAAGGAATTCTCGGAAAAGTTCTTCCCGGTCCTCGAGGAGTATTATCATACTCCCGGAACGGAGCAGATGTACTGGGAGCAGGTTCTGGCGGACCTCTTAAACGGCGAGGTCGACAGCCATCTTCCCGGAAAACACCATTTCCCGGTTCCGGAGATGTATATCAACAGACAGCCGGACAACCAGGTATATGAGTTCGAGAATCTTGAGGAGCTCCGCCTCTTCGATGAGCGCTACCAGAACCATTCCGACAATATCGCCATGGAGCTGATCTCCGAGGTGCTGCAGGTTCCGGAGTCTGAGATCACGGGCATTAAATGCCTGAAGACCGGCATGACGAACAAGTCTTTCCTGTTTAAGGTTCACGGCAAGTCCTATATCTGCCGGATTCCTGGTCCGGGAACCGAGCTTCTGATCAACCGGAAGCAGGAAAAGGCGGTCTATGACGCAGTACAGGATTACGGCATCACCGAACATGTTGTATACATGAACGGGGAGACCGGCTACAAGATTTCCGAGTATTATGAGGGGGCGCGCAACAGCGATCCGCGCGACTGGGATGATGTGGCACGGTGCATGGCACTTGTGGAGAAGCTCCATGATTCGAAGCTCCATGTGGACTATTCTTTTGATATCCGGGAGCGGATCACCTTCTATGAGGCACTGTGCCGTGGATACGAGAAGAAGCTTTTTGAGGATTATCCGGAAGTAAAGTCCCATATGATGACACTGCTTGACCGCCTCGACCACCTGAACCGGCCGAAGGTCCTGTCCCATATCGACAGCGTGTGCGACAACTTCCTGTTCCTGCCGGACGGGGATCTCCGCCTGATCGACTGGGAGTACTCCGGCATGTCTGATCCGCTGATCGATGTGAGCATGTGCGCGATCTATTCCTATTATAATGATTTTGAGGTCGAGAAACTGATCAAGCTCTACCTGCACCGGGAGCCGACTTCCGAGGAGCGGTTCGTTTACTACGCTTATATTGCCCTCGGCGGATTCTTGTGGTGTTTGTGGGCGGTGTATAAGAGCAGTGTCGGCGAGGAGTTTGGCGATTATACGATCGTGATGTACCGGTATGCGAAGCGGTTTTATAAGAAGATTATTACCTCGCCGGAATTTCTTGGAATCGGAGACGGCGGGACACTGAGATAACCGTACTGGCGGTCTGCGGCTTTCCTGGTGCGGCATTCGGAAGAACGCAGGTCAGGGAACTGGTCCGGAAAAGCCGAATAATCGCCACATTTTCAATTGAATTTTTGCAAGACGTATGTGTATTTTTATGCTATACTGAAAATACGCAGATAACGTCCATAGAGTCCCGGGATGAAGCTGTGACAGAAATACAGTTATCCCGGGATCTTTTTTATAGCTGGTCGACGGTTTCGGAAGTACAGCGCTGCCTGGTACCGGCAGCTACATCCGGCATCAGGTCTGTCAGCTTGTAAGATAAGAATTTTAATGTACAACTTTTAAAGGGGGATTTCCATGAGACAAAAGAAACGGGCGGCGGCGGTTCTTTTAAGTGCCGTCATGGCTTTTTCCGCGGTAAGTCCGGCGGTTCCGGTATGGGCGGCTTCCTGGCAGAAGAACGCGTCCGGCTCCTATATTGGAAGTGATGGTTCCGTGCTTACCGGTATCCTGTCCCGGGGCATCGATGTTTCCCAGTGGCAGCAGAATATCAACTGGTCCGCGGTCGCCGATGATGATATCCAGTTCGCGATGATCGGAACGCGGTACAACAATGCGGTGGATCCGTATTTTGATACGAATGTGCGTGGGGCAGCGGCGGCGGGACTCCGCGTCGGTGTTTACCTTTATTCCTACGCGACGACTACAGCGATGGCGGAATCCGACGCGGATTTTGTCCTGAATCTCATCAAGGATTATCCAATCTCCTACCCGGTGGTCCTCGATGTGGAAGCGCAGGAAATGAACGGGCTGACGCCGTCCCAGATCGCGGATATCATAAACGCGTTCTGTAAGAAGGTTGAGACGGCCGGATATTATCCGATGGTGTATACCAACGACTACTGGATCAGCAATAAGATCGATATGACGAAGGTCCACTATGATGTCTGGATTGCCCGTTATAACTCGAAGCCGACTTATCAGGGTGCTGCCCTCTGGCAGGCATCAAATCAGGGTACTGTAAACGGCATCAACGGAAATGTGGATATCAACTTTACCTTTAAGGATCTGAGCAGCAAGCTTCCGGCGAACCGCTGGCGTCTCATCGGGGACAAGTGGTACTATTACAAAAACTATGTAAAGCAGACCGGTTGGATCAACGATGGCCAGAGCTGGTATTATCTGAACGCGGACGGAACCCAGTTTAAGGGCTGGCTGCTCCTTGACAACCAGTATTATTATCTTCTCCCGACTACCGGTCAGATGAAGACCGGCTGGCTGAAGGCGGAGGATGCGTGGTATTACTTAAACTCCGACGGCACGATGGCGAAGGACTGGATCCAGGTCGACGGAACGTACTATTATCTGTTGAACGGCGCGATGGTGACCGGTTGGCTGCGGATCGGAAACGATTATTACTATATGCGCGGCAACGGCTCTATGGTGACCGGTTGGCGGAAGATGGACGGGAAGTATTACTACTTTAACGGCAGCGGAAAGCTTGTCCGTGGATGGGCGGATATCGATGGAAAGCGGTATTTCCTCCAGCAGGACGGGACTATGGTGACCGGATGGCAGACGATCGACGGACTGCTGTACTACTTTGATGCCAGCGGCGCGATGGCGGCCGGGTGGACGAAGCTTGACGGTTACTGGTATTACTTCAATAACGAAGGAAAGCTGATGACCGGATGGATGCAGCTTGACGGAAAGTTCTACTATCTCCACACCGACGGGCGGATGGTCATCGGATGGCAGAGTGACGGAACGAACAAGTATTATATGGACACCGTGTCCGGTGTGATGGCGGTGGGCTGGAAGCAGATCGATAAGAGCTGGTATTATTTCAATCAGGCCGGACATATGATCACGGGCTGGCTGAATGACGGCGGAAAATATTATTATCTGAATCCGGCGGATGGCAAGATGATCGTGAACGGGTCATTTGTTGTGAATAATGTGAATTATACGTTTAACCAGAGCGGTGTGTGCCTGAGCGAGACATCCGCGATCGACGGTGGTTCCGCGGGCAGTGTCTATACACCGGGAACGGGCGGAACTGTGGCAAACGGAAATTATACTGGTACTCCAGCTGCGGGGAATACGCAGAACGGCATTACCACGGGTAATAGCGGAAGCGGAAATGCTGCGGTGGGATCCGCGCCGGGCGGTTCGACAACAACTACGACCGGTTCCACGACCCCCGGATCTTCCCAGACGAATACGGGGATGTCGGCCGGAAATTACCAGACAGGTGGACCGGGAACTTCCAACTCCAGTTCTGGCTCTGCATCGACTACAGCCCCGAACGGCAATACAACCGGCAGCAACAACTATTATACAAACACCGGAAGCATGACCGGGCCGGGAAGCTCCAATACAAACTATAACTATAGTTCCGGTTCTTCCGGTACGACCACTCCGGGAAGTTCAGGTTCTTCCTCCTCATCATCGAATCTGACTGAATATCAGACGGGTGGGCCGAAGTAAGACGAAAAAAGCGCCATCTCATTGGTAAAAATCCAGTGAGACGGCGCTTTTATTATCTTCTATCTATCCTTCTCCAAGGTTTCTTACACCTCAAAAATCATATCCCCATAGCTCGGAATCGGCCAGTATTCCTTATCTACGATCATTTCCAGCTGATCTGCCGGGTCACGCAGAGCCTGCATCGCCGGGATGATCTCGTCGTAGCAGAAGTGGGCGCGTTTTTCCATGCTGTCGATGTGCTGGTACTCTTCTACGAGATCCTCGAGCTTCGCGCGGGCAACCTTCATGTCGGAGAGGAGGTCGGAAACTTCGATGAGGAGTTCTGTCTGAACGCTGTTATCAGCTTCCGGGCATGCAGCCTTCACGGCGCTTAAGGACTGGGCGAGGACGGTTGTGTAGCGGACAACAGCCGGGATCAGCTGCTTTCCCGCGATATTGATCATCGCCTTCGCCTCGATATTTACGGATTTCGCGTAGGACTCATACTCGATCTCCGCTCTTGCCACCAGCTCTTCCTTCGTGTATACGCCAAAGTCGCCAAACAGCTTGAACGCTTTGTCGGTAACGAGGGACGGGATCGCGTCTACCATGCACTTTAAGTTCGGGAGTCCGCGGCGCTCTGCCTCTTCTACCCATGCCTCGCTGTAACCGTTGCCGTTGAAGATGATGCGGCGGTGGTCAGCGAGAAGCTTCTTGATCATATCATGGACAGCGAGATCGAAATCTTCTGCCTTTTCAAGCTCGTCAGCCGCCTCTTTGAACGCTTCAGCGACGATGGTATTTAATACAACGTTTGCGGAGGAAACAGAGTCGGAGGAGCCGACCATACGGAACTCGAACTTATTTCCGGTAAACGCGAACGGTGATGTACGGTTTCTGTCGGTTGCGTCCTTATCAAAGTCCGGAAGAGTGGTAACACCGGTCTTTAAGGTACCGCCGGTCTTGGAGTGGGTCGCGGAGCCTGTGGAGATCAGCTGGTCGATCACGTCCTCAAGCTGCTCGCCGACGAAGATGGAGATGATCGCAGGCGGCGCCTCCTGAGCGCCAAGGCGGAAATCATTTCCCGGAACAGCCGCAGACTGACGGAGCAGATCCGCATGGCGGTCAACTGCTTTCATAATGCAGGCAAGAACCAGAAGGAACTGGATATTCTCATGCGGTGTTACACCCGGATCCAGCATATTGATGCCGGTGTCGGAAGCCAGGGACCAGTTGTTATGTTTACCGGAACCGTTGACGCCCTGGAACGGTTTCTCGTGGAGCAGGCACGCCATACCGTGACGGTTTGCGACCTTTTTCATTGTCTCCATAACGATCTGGTTGTGGTCAACGGCAAGGTTTGCCTTTGTGTAGATCGTTGCCAGCTCGTGCTGTGCCGGAGCGACCTCGTTGTGCTGGGTCTTTGCGGTAACGCCCAGCTTCCAGAGCTCTTCATTTAACTCTTTCATATAGGAACCGATCCGCTCGCGGATAACGCCGTAGTAGTGGTCATCCATCTCCTGTCCCTTCGGCGGCATTGCGCCGAATAAGGTACGTCCGGTGTAGATCAGATCTTTTCTCTTTAAATATTTGTCGCGATCGATCAGGAAATACTCCTGCTCCGGTCCTACGGACGGAGTGACACGCTTTACTTCTGTGTGTCCGAAGAGGTGGAAGATTCTCGTCGCCTCTTTGTCGATGGCCTGCATAGAACGGAGAAGCGGGGTCTTTTTATCGAGGGCTTCGCCTCTGTAGGAGCAGAACGCGGTCGGGATACAGAGTGTTACGCCGGTTGCGTCTTTCTTTAAGAACGCCGGGGAAGTGCAGTCCCAGGCGGTATAGCCCCGGGCCTCGAATGTGGCGCGCAGGCCGCCGGACGGGAAGGAAGAACCGTCGGTCTCGCCCTTGATCAGCTCTTTTCCTGAGAGATCCATTAAGACTTTGCCCTGGGAATCGAAGTTTCCGATAAAGGAGTCATGTTTCTCGGCAGTCACACCCGTAAGCGGCTGGAACCAGTGGGTATAATGGGTCGCGCCGTTGTCGACTGCCCAGTCTTTCATCGCGTGGGCAACCACGTCCGCGATCGTCGGATCCAGTTCGCTGCCATCCTCGATGGTCTGCTTTAATTTCTTGTAGACGCTTTTCGGAAGGCGTTCCTTCATCACGGAGTCGTTAAAGACATTCTCTCCGAAGATTGCCTCCACATTGATAGTTTCGCTCATAGTTTTCCTCCTCAATTCTGTATAATCTGCCCGTTATGGCATGGGGTGAAATCGTACTTAAAAAATATGAGAATTACCTGTAAATATTCAGCCTGTTCCAATCATGGTCTGCCAGGGTATTTCGGCTGAATTCCAATTTTAGCTTGAAAAAATGTTCTCCCTGATACGAGGGAGAACATTTTTAACTGCATGATAATGCAAGCTAAACGGCTTAGTCAGCTTTTCCGACAGAACCGAATAACTCCATTTTTGTCTTTACGGTCGCTTTGATTGCTTCTGCACCCGGTGCAAGAAGTTTTCTCGGGTCGAATCCCTTTCCTTCGAGATCTTTGCCTGCTTCGATGTACTTTCTTGTAGCGTCTGCGAACGCGAGCTGGCACTCGGTATTAACGTTGATCTTTGCTACGCCGAGGGAGATCGCTTTCTTGATCATATCTTCCGGAATACCGGTACCGCCATGAAGAACGAGCGGCATATCGCCTACAGCCTCTTTGACAGCTGCAAGTGTCTCAAAGCTTAAGCCCTTCCAGTTTGCCGGATATTTTCCGTGGATGTTGCCGATACCTGCTGCTAACATATCAACTCCGAGGTCAGCGATCATCTTGCACTCGTTCGGGTCTGCACACTCGCCCATACCGATAACGCCATCTTCCTCGCCGCCGATCGCTCCAACCTCTGCCTCGAGGGACATTCCCTTTTCACGGCAGATACGGATCAGTTCTTTTGTCTTCTCAACGTTCTCTTCGATCGGGTAGTGAGAACCGTCGAACATGATGGAGGAGAATCCGGCATCGATGCACTTTAAGCATCCCTCGTAAGTACCATGGTCTAAGTGAAGAGCTACCGGAACAGTGATCTTCATCTCTTCCAGCATACCGTTTACCATACCTACTACGGTCTTAAAGCCTGTCATGTATTTTCCTGCGCCCTCTGAAACACCCAGGATAACCGGGGATCTCAGTTCCTCTGCTGTCTGCAGGATCGCTTTTGTCCACTCAAGGTTGTTGATGTTGAAATGTCCTACTGCGTACTTGCCGTCTCTTGCTTTCTCAAGCATTTCTTTCGCTGTTACTAACATATAGGCCTCCATTTGAATCGTTATTTTGACAGAACAGCCTGTCCCGCCGGATCTGCCGTCTGTTTCCATTTATATGCGGAACAGACACCATCTATTCCCAACAGGTACTGTTGTCATGATAATTTTATTATAACCGATTTACCCTACTTTGAAAAGGTTTGTTTCACAGTTTCTTCCATTTCCTCCGGCTTGCACTGGCGGTTGTGGAGGATCTTCGCGTCGCGGATCTCCTCGATGGCCTGCGGGATCTTCACACCGGAAATACGTTCCATCTCGTCGATCAGGGCGAACTCATCGGCATCTTCCTTCTTTCCGAGAACTGCCTCCATAACACTTCTGGAGAACTTGTACGGGCTTGCTGTGGACGCGATCACAGTCTTTGTGGTATCGCCGGTCTTCGCCTTATACTGCTCGTAAACGGCTGCTGCAACGCCTGTGTGTGTGTCAATCAGATATCCGGTATCGTCGAATACTTTACGGATCTCCTTCGCATTCTCTTCCATATCCGCATAGCCTGCACAGAAGTCCTTCATGAATTCCTTCATGTCCGCTGTGATCTCGTATTTTCCATTCGTGGAAAGCTGCTCCATCATCGCCTTTGTCTTTGCGGCATCTCTTCCGCAGCTTAAGTAGAGCAGGCGCTCTAAGTTGCTGGAAACGAGGATGTCCATGGACGGGGATGTGGTCAGGATAAACTCACGGTTCTTATCGTATGTGCCTGTCTGGAAGAAGTCGTACAGAACCTTATTGTCGTTGGATGCGCAGATCAGCTTGCCGAACGGTACGCCCATCTGTTTTGCGAAGTATGCTGCCAGGATATTTCCGAAGTTTCCGGTCGGAACTACGACGTTGACCTTCTCGTCTTTTTCGATCTCACCGTTTGCGAGAAGCTTCGCGTATGCGTATACATAGTAAACGACCTGCGGAACAAGGCGGCCGATGTTGATGGAGTTCGCGGAGGAAAGCTGGAATCCCATAGCATCCAGTTCTTTCGCGAATTCTTTGTCGCCGAAGATCTTCTTTACGCCTGTCTGGGCATCATCAAAGTTTCCCTCGATTCCGACTACGGATGTGTTTGCGCCCTTCTGGGTCAGCATCTGAAGCTCCTGAACGCGGCTTACTCCGTTCTTCGGATAGAAGACGATGATCCTTGTTCCCGGAACATCGGCAAATCCGGCCATAGCTGCCTTTCCGGTATCTCCGGATGTAGCGGTCAGGATCACGATCTCGTTCTTCGCATGGTTCTTCTTTGCAGCCGTTGTCATAAGGTACGGCAGAATGGAAAGTGCCATATCCTTGAAAGCGATCGTCTTTCCGTGGAACAGCTCCAGAAAATACATGCCGTCCGCCTTTGCGAGCGGTGTGATCTCCTCTGTGTCGAATTTCTCATCGTATGCATGGGAAATACAGTATTTCAGTTCTTCTTCCGTGTAATCGGTCAGGAACTGTTTCATGACTGCGTATGCCATCTCCTGATATGTCATTCCGGCAAGCTCGTCCATCGTCACGTCCAACGTCGGGATGCGCTCCGGAACGTAGAGACCGCCGTCATCTGCAAGTCCTTTTAACACTGCCTGGGATGCTGTCACGCCAGTCTCCCCGCCGCGGGTACTTCCATATAATAATTCCATCGTTTTTCCTTCCTCTCTTTACGCAGATACAGTGGTAAACTTTACGGAAAGTGTAGCATACTTTAATGTCGCTTGCAAGATAAAATCAATGAAAACAGGGATCTCCTCATACACAAATATTCCTCACAAAAGTCTATTTTTTATCTCTGTTTTATACTGGAGTAACTATCAATTTTCTCCTGCCTATGATATACTCGTCTCGTTACCCACTCCAATCTGGTGACAGAAAGGAGGTGTAAATTTGGATTATGTTTTTTCTTTTATAGTTGCTGTCATGGCTGGTGTGGTATGTCACTACATCATCAAATGGTTAGACAGTAAACTGGATCGGTAACTAACCTGTAGATGCTCAACTACATAAAACGAGAAGAAACCCCTCAGAGATGCCGCTCTGAGGGGTTTCATTTTGTGTAAATTTGAACTATGTTCTATTTCTTTCTTAGCCATTATATCATATGCAAATTTTCTTTGCAATATACTCCGATATAACTTTCATCCATTTCTTCTATGCCACAGCCGCTTTCTTCTTTTTCATCATCTGCAGTGCCGCGGAGATACCGACAAGAACGATACCGACAATGTCTGTCACGGTTCCCGGAATGATCAGGCAGAGACCTCCGACGATGGATAAAAGCCTCTCGATCACATTCAGGTTCGCGAACATGTAACCTTCAAGGCCGGCTGCAACGCCAAACAGACCGATCAGGGATGTTACGATGATCGTTACAACACCGAGAACGCCTGTATCGATAAATAACATTGCCGGGTTAAACGCGAAGATATACGGTACGATGAACGCTGCGATCGCAAGACGGGATGCGTTTAATGCGGTCTTCATCGGGTTGGATTTTGCGATCGCGGATCCTGCGTAAGCTGCAAGAGCAACCGGCGGTGTGATATCTGCTACGATACCGAAGTAGAATACGAACATGTTGGCAGCGATCTTGTTGATTCCCATGCCGTTTACAAGGATCGGTGCACATGTGGTAGCCATAATGATGTAGTTTGCAGTTGTCGGAACGCCCATACCAAGAACGATACAGGTTAACATAGTAAGGAATAATGCTACGATCACACGGTCACCGGCAACGCCGACGATTGCGGAGATCAGGAGCTGTCCAAGACCGGTCATTGTTACGACACCGGCGATGATTCCGGCAACGCCGCAGGCAACAGCTACGGAAAGTGTATTCTTACCGCCTGCCTCCAACGCGTTGATGAATCTTGTCGGGTTCATTCTTGTTTCTTTATTCGGCATGCTGACAAGGATTGCAAGGGCGGTAGCGATGATCGCTGCACGGGACATTGTGTAGCCCATCATAACCATTGCAACAAGGGCAACTAACGGAATAAGAAGATAACCCTGGCGGACAAATAACGGTCCGAATTTCGGAAGCTCATCCTTCGGGATACCCTTTAAGCCAAGTCTCTTTGCCTCAAGGTGTACAGTAATGAAGATACCTGTGAAGTAGAGGAGTGCCGGGAAGATCGCTCTCATCGCGATCTCGCCGTACTGAACGCCTACCATCTCAGCCATTAAGAATGCGGCGGCGCCCATGATCGGCGGCATGATCTGTCCACCGGTGGAGGAAGCTGCCTCAACGGCACCTGCGAATTCACCCTGATAACCGGTCTTCTTCATTAACGGGATCGTTACGGAACCGGTCGTTACTGTATTACCAACGGAGCTTCCGGATACCATACCGCAGAGAGCAGAGGAGATAACCGCTACCTTTGCCGGTCCGCCTGTGGAAGCGCCTGCCAGAGAGTTTGCCAGCTGGATAAAGAATTCAGAAATACCGGTCGCCTCAAGGAAAGCGCCGAACAGGATAAACAGTGCGATATACGTGGAGCAGACACCAATCGGAGTACCGATAACACCACTCGTCGTATAGAACAGGTTGTAAACGATGGACTTTAAGACTACCGCGAAGGCTCTGCCCTGTCCAAGTCCGTTATAAAACGCGTAACCCACAAAGAATGTCGCCACACAGAGGATCGGAATACCTACAACGCGGCGGCATGTTTCTGCTAAAATCAGGATACCGATCACGCCAACGATAACCTCTGTCTGGCTGATTCGTGTCGCGTGGCCGATAATTGTTTTAAAGTTAAATACGAAATAGAAGTAAGCACCGGCTCCGAGTACCATAAGGATAATATCGTAGATCGGAACGGAATTCTTTTTTGAGCTTCCCTTTTTCATCGGATATACCAGGAATGAAAGGATAATTACAAAACCGACAAACAGGGAACGTCTTACACGCTCATCCCAGTTTGCAAACAGGTTCATATAGAGCATTAATACTGAAAACGCTGCCAGAAGGAAACGAATGACCTGCTTCGGGGTGCCTTCCCAGATTCGGGTATTCGATTCACGGTCGTACTTTTTCATGATGGCTTCGACGTCTTCGGCGGTACCGGTCTCCACATCAGCCACCGGAGATGTGTTGACTTTCATGTTGTCTTTCTCTGCCATACCAATCCCTCCTTTATATTTCGTTTCCGGCGCTGCCCCTGTATACCCCCTATACAAACAGGCGCCGGATATGTCCGAAACTCTTTTAACGCTTAGAATCCTTTATGTTCACAGGAGAACTCTACTTTGCTGTTTCGTCCGCAGAGATCCCTCAAACTGATTTCTTTTCCGTGAAGTGTGAGTGTGTGGTCGGAGACCGTACCCACAATATATGAGAGATACGGCATTTCCTTGTCAAACCCGGAAACAACCATCTCCCCGTTTTCATCATACGTAAGCGTCTGCCCATCCTCGATCTCTGTCTGCACGCCCGCGCCGAAATTATTGTAGATCGTGCGGATCACGTAGATCTTGTGGTCGCGGATCTCGTAAACGTCCGTCAACGGATACTTATTTACCGAGTGGATGAACGTTACAGAAAACTCATCCCCCTCTTTTACCCGGAAGCGGGCATATTCTGCGTTTGTGTCTCCGTTCCTCAGGACCAGATAGTCTCCGCTTCGTAAGGTATAGGCAAGAGTGGCAGCAATAATTGCCGTGATTATTGCTGCCACTGTAAAGAATCTTACTTTCCTGTTTTTCAAGGTAACTACTTGATTGCTCCTACTTCCTTGAAGTACTTCTCAGCACCCGGATGGAACGGAACGGAGATACCGGAAACCGCATATTCGAGATCAAGCTCTTCGCCCTTTGCATGTGTGGAAGCGATCTCATCTTTGTTATCGAAAATAGCCTTTGTGAGGTTATAAACTGTTTCTTCGGAAAGCTTCGGGGATGCGATCAGAGTAGCTTTGATAGCAACTGTCTGAACATCATCGTCAACGCCCTTATAGGAGCCGCCCGGGATTGCGTATGTTGTGTAGAACGGATGTGCATCCGCAAGCTTCTTCGCATGCTCGTCATCGATCTCAAGAAGGTTGATCGCGTTTGTTGTAGCGAGCTCTACGATCGCTGTTGTCGGTGCGCCTGCTGTACAGAAGAAAGCATCGATCTTGCCGTCTTTTAACGCATCTGCGGAATCACCGAATCCGAGGTTGTTGACCTGGATATCATTGAAGGAGATGTCATAAGCCTCGAGGATCTGACGTGCGTTGAACTCAACACCAGAGCCTGCGTCACCAACGGATACTCTCTTGCCCTTTAAGTCAGCGACAGATTTGATATCGCCGGAGGATACGATCTGGCAAACCTCAGCGTAGAGGGCTGCAACTGTTGTGAAATCTTTTGCTGCGCCTTCTTCTGCGAAGAGGTCAGTTCCGTTGTAAGCATAATCCATAACGTCGTTCTGTACGATCGCGAGGTCTGCTTCACCGTCGTTTACAAGGTAGATATTTGCTTTGGAAGCACCAGTAGACTGAACGTTAATGTTCACTCCGATGTCTTTGCTGTTTAATACATTCGCGATTACACCACCGAATGCGTAATATGTACCGGTGGTTCCGCCAGTACCCATTGTTAACTTCTGGGCATCACCACTCGGGGCTGCTGCTGCGGCTGCTGTTGTTTCAGCTGCTGCCGCGGTAGTGTCGGCTGCTGCTGCGGCTGTGGTCTCTGCCGGTTTGCTGCCGCCGGAACAAGCGGTCAGTACCATTGCACAGGATAATGCGAGTGCCATTGCTGCGGAAAATCTCTTTCTCATATCTTTCTACCTCCTTTTTCTGTTCCTTTGCACAATGTTTCAGCAAAGGAAGCTTACGAACATATTATACATCTCTATTGTTACTTTTGCAACAAATATTAGTAATTTTTGTAAACGTCTGAAATCTTTCAGCTATTCGTTGCTTTTCTCATAATTGCAGTTGTTCACTTCCGTGATGTAAAGTTTTGACGCACAATTGCTTGAAATTCAAAAATTGTATCAGCTATTTTGTGTCTCTTTTATCAGTATATGCGTCATTTTTTCGCTAAATTCCTTGATCCTGTCTTCGATACCCGGAAGCTTCATGGCAGCACCGGCGTTGTTGGCTGTCTCCATCATGCAGAAATTGCCCGGGAGGTAGAAGGTCTTGTTCATATTGAGGGCTGTTACGAGCTGCCCAGCGAGAAGGTCACTGCCGGAATAGCCGGATACGATAATTCCGAACAGGGCTTTGTCGTAGAACCGCGTGGTCCGGAACAGGGCTGTCAGGCGGTTGATAAACGCCGTCATATTCGCGGACAGGGCATCGTTGTAGTTTGGACAGAGGAGCAGGATCGCATCGGCCCACTTGACCGCCGGGTAGATATTTTCCACCATGGCTCCGCCGTAGAAGCATTTTCCCTGCTCACCAAAGTGCAGGCACATCTGGTATGGACATCCCGAGCAGTCCACGAGAGTGCCGTTTCGCAGGTTGATCTCCTGGATCCTGATCCGGTCATCCAGGCGCTCCTTTACTTTCTGCCAGATCGCCAGGGTATTGGAGGTCCTGTGGTTTGAGGCGTGAAGGACCAGAAGGTGTGATTCTTCTTTCGGCTGCCATGTTTCTTCCAGAATCTGATGTGCCAGGATCGCAGCGCTCTTTTTATAAGCGCCGAACCGGTCCGTGTTCATATTGGCAGCCTGGATCAGGTAGTTATCGAGGGAGGCGGTTCCTTCCACCAGCGGGCGGCCGACAAAGGCACATCCGGCGCGGTTTGCCGCCACCGCAAGCTCTCTCGCCGTCGCTTTCGTGTAGAATTCGCTCTCCGCGTCGATGATCATGCCAGCGGTCGCCCCCGCGAGGACCTGGTCACCGCCCCGCAGCCAGGCGAGAACTTCGTAGTAACCGCGGTTGATGCCATTTCTCCCAAGTGGAACTGCAAACAGGAGTCTGCGTCCACGATATTTGAAGGGATCCTGCTCCAAAATTTCCATGTCTTCCACGATCTCGGCATCGATCCCGTCAAGCGCCGCCCTCAAAACCTCGTCCATACGCGACCGTTCTTTCTCCGGGCCTCGTTTTTGCGGATATAGAACTAACAATCTGTCACTCTCCATGATGTATCACTCTCCCTGATAAATCTGCTTCACTCAATATACATGATCACTGATATTTTTATAACAACGGCTTTCCATCCTCAACACGGCACATATAAAAATCCCGGCAGTTCTCCCCGACATACGGGAAACCTGCCGGGACAAATCAGATCAGCATTTTCTATATTCTAGCCTTCGCCGCAGAAACAACCTCTACACGATCTTCGCAAGATTTTCAGCCGCGAACACGATCCTCTCATACAAAGCATCCGGCAGCGCCAGTGTCTCCGTCTCGAGGCCATGTTCTGTATAGCGGTTCTTCACGCCCATGTAAACGCCGCCGAGGAACACGGAACCGCAGTGCCACTGCTTTCTGAGCGTCATCAGGATCGAGATCGCGCCGGATGAGAACGCCGGGGCAACGAACGGTTTGTAGCCGATGGCGCGCATGTGGAGGTTTGCAGTGACGGTGAGGTTTGTCAGTTCTTTTGAGAGCTCATCGTTGTAGTTTTCGATGGAATCCGCGATAACGAGATCCTGTCCGTGCGGTCCGAAGGAACGGCCTTCCGTCAAAAACTGCTTAAACCTCGGATCACGTTTTGCATAATATGCAGCTCTCGCATTCATAACACCGAGGCCGAATCCCTGTATCTGCTCCGGGAGAAGCCCCATCCAGTCGTACTCTCCTGCCTCATTCTTGTTGCTCTCAAGGAACGCGGTCTTCGCAAGCGGGTCCACCGGATCGGAGACGGCGCAGAATAAGCCCTTAAAGTTCTTTTCTCTCGCCATCTTCGCGTAATGTCCGATGATCTTTGAGTTGTTCTCGAACTGGTACATGCGGACATCCTTGACACCGGAACCGACCGGCGGGATTCCCTTTGAGGCCACGAATACGAACACATCACAGTCAAAGAGGTGATCCTGGTCCACAACGTCCACCTCCGGCATCGCGTCATAGTCCCACGGATAGGCGATCTGGTTCTCCTCAAACTCCCAGCGGGCAGTCACCTTGTCGGAGATATCACAGATTCCGATGGAGGAGATCACATCTCCGCCGAGAAGATGGAGACCTGTTAAGAGCATGCTGCCCACATCGCCGATCGCCAGAACATGGACACGCTTTTTGCCCTCTTTCGGCTTATATGCCAGGATCTCCTCAAATTTCGGGTGGGACGCGTTTACCGCGCGGAGTGTTCCGGCATCGAGCTGCGCGAGGAGCTCCGCCGGGAGTTCCCTGATCTGTCCGTCGTATGCGGACGCATTTAATCTGTTTGTGTTTAACCAGCTGACATCCTCACACTCTGCGAAGAGCTCTGCCGGATGGTTTACGAGAAATGATGCGCGGCGGCTGCCCGGTTCTCCGGTAAAGAGCCAGGTGAGCGTTGTCCCTGCTGCCGGTTTCTCCGTTTTTTCATATGGCAGATCGCCGTGCGCGGACGCACAAAACATGTCTCCGATTTTATAATAGGTTACCATAATTTCATTCCCCCTGATTTCCATATTTTACTGCCATGAACCAAAGCCATTCAGGTCTGCCGACCTTACGGCTTTGATACACAGCCCACGATTATCGCAGATCTTCCTTTTAAGCCCTCAGCCTCTCGAAATTCCAGACGGCGTTCAGCATTTTATCCCTTGATCAGAAACTCTTTCATCCTCCACAGCGTCTCCAGATCATTCTCCAGATATACTGACGCCGCCAGGTTCTCATCATACTCCATACAGCTTCCCTTATCCGGGCAGAGCGGCAGGATGACGGCCTCGGAGAGGCGTGAAAGGGTAAGGTTTTTCGCGTACATTTTCCGGTATTCCGCCTCAAGGACCTGGAAAAGATCCCTGGAATTCTCGATACAGCAGGCCGAGAACTCCACAAGCGCCTCCCGGCTGCAGCCGGAAAGTCTCGGCGTCGCGTAGGGCAGGATCATGTTGATGGACGGCTGAAGTCCCGCAACCTTCATCTCCTCACGGCGCACGGTATCGCCACCGATAAACGGATACAGTGTAGACTCCACGAACCACTGGCGCAGGTTCGGCATCGAGTAGATGCTCTCCACCGGCACCTTCAGGCACTGCATCAGGTCGCGGCCGTAGCCGGACAGGACGCCCACGACGACCTTCTTGATCGGGATCCCGTCTTCCCTGAGCTGCGGAACGAGCACCTGGAGCCGGTTCGCCGTGTGGACGAGGTCATCCACCAGGATCACCGGCCGGTCGAAGGACTTGATGGTCTCGATCTGGCTTTTTAACGGTGAGTAGTACGGGAACGGCTCGATCGTAAAGCTGTTCAGATCCGGCTCATAGACCTTATCGGTATGCAGCGTCTTCGTCACCGTATTCGGCACAACCTTTCCACGCAGGATCTTACCGAACGGAACGCACATGTTCTTTCCGAGTCTTCTCGGCACCAGCGGCTCTCTCGGAACATCGTTGAGCGCCGTGATCCGGTCCACAAGACGATGATACATGATGCCGGATGACAAGGACAGTATAAGATTTCCCGGATACAGCTTCGTCATAGCGATCTGAAGCTTTTTGTGGTTTTTCTCCACAGCATCCAGAACCGCCGGATTGCTGGCAAACGGCTCCTTGATCGTAGTATCCAGGTTATGCAGGAACATTAACGGCTCATGCATGTCGACCATGTAGATCGTCCGCTTGTCGCTCTCGTCCGCCATATGCGGACGGATAAAGCCCTGTCTCTCCAGCACGTACACGACCTCCTTCGTCGCTGTGCCGCGCTCCGCGACAAACAATGCGAAACTGTAGTTTTTCTCCAACTCTTTCGCCAGCACTTCAACGAGAAGCTGCTGCGGGGCATCGCGGATCACCCCGCTGTCCCCGGTGCCGTCCTCTCTCGCATAGATGCCTGTGATCAGAAGGATCTCCCGGCTGCTCTTTCCGCGGACCAGTTTTGCCAGCTCCATGTCCTTTAAGACGCCGAACAGATCCTCGTTTCCGATCTCCCGGTAGCTCACAAAGCCCGCCGGGCGCTCACCTTCCACGGTATTTCTTAAGATCAGCAGGCGGTCATTCTCCACCTGGATCTTTGTCAGGATCGCCTGGGCGTCCGGATGTCCGTAGAGAACGGTGTTTCCAAGCTCGTCCAGTACCTCACGGTCCCTGCCCGCCGCGTTCTCGAAGGCGATAGCTTTCGCCCGTAAGATCGGCTTGAATTCCGGCTCGCGCAGGTACATGCCCTTGTGGTAAATGTATTCTTGGACTACCGGGTCGATGAGGCTGGAAATATCGCGGTGGTTATCAATATTTTCACGGATCTTCGTGGAGCTGATATCCTCCAGCTCCTGCGGAAGCTCCAGCTGCACGACTTTTCCGGTGATCTGCTCGTAAACCTCCGTCGGATGTGCCTCACCAGGGCGCCGGAAGACGATGTGGTTGAAGGAATGGATGGAATTCTCCTCCGGATCCTTCTTGTAGGAGCTCGCGTTGTGGATCACGTCGGATCCCACAACGATATAGAGTTCTTCTGTCGGGAACATCTCCCTCAGGCGGCGCAGATCCGCCGGGTTCGCGATGTTGACCGGCGTGTTGTCCGGGAACAGATGAACATAAAACTCATCCGCGATGGACATGTTTACGATCTGGCGGCGCACCAGATGCGGCTGGGTCTTCTTCGACCAGGAAAACTCATCAATGGCAAGAAATACGGTAAATCCGAGCTCCTGGATCTTCTTTGCGATCTCCTTGTGGGATAAGGTAAACGGGTCGAAGGTTCCCGGGAAAAATGCGATCTTCTCCCGCGTACTGGTCTCCACCAGACCGCCGAACAACTGGTAGTGGGCGATAAAACGGTCGATATGGGACAGGGTCGCAGCACGGTAGTAGAGACTCAGCTCGCCGCCCTTATTCTCATTTAACAGGAACAGGAGTTTCTTTGCGCAAAGGGAGAACATCCTGCTCTTGTCTCTCTCCGCAAGGATCTGTGAACCGAAAATATGCTGTCCGATGACAAGCAGTGCCTCCTGACGGACCTGCTCCCGGTAGTTTGCAAGACAGCTTAAAATCAGGCCGAGAAGCTTCATGCGGCGTTCTTCCGATACTTCCTCGGACTCATGGAAACGGACGGTATACCGCGAATAGCACTCCAAAAGGACTCCTAACGTATCGAGGGCAACGGACACGATCCGTTCATTTCCGTTCGCCAGCAGGATATGCAGACGTTCAATGATGTCATCAAGCTGTTCCGGCGGCAGCCATAAGGCGAACTCGCCGAGGTATTCCGGAATGTATTTGGAGAACTCGTACTCTCCCACTTCCAGTCCCTTTAAGAGCTCCACCGCGATCTCGTTTCTCTGGTCTGTTGCCAGCAAATGGGCAAGACGCAGGAGCGCGCGGCCCGCGTCATGGCGGACACCGACCTGCTCGCTGACCTTAATAAGGTTCGAAAAGTGCGCGCAGATGTGGAGCAGGTGATCCCTCTTTCCGTGATCGACCTGATCCGCAAGAAGCTTGATATTTACGGACTTCAAGATCCACGGGGTCGCGGATTTTAAGTTTTCAAGGAAGATATCGCTGACCACATCGTGTCCATAGAGAACTTCCCGCTGGGCAGTAGTGTCCAGGCGCAGGTTCGTGTAGATCCGGTACTGTAAAAACAGCAGCGTGATCGTTCTCGGATTGATCCGGTGCGCCGCGTCGCAGGCGATCTCGTAGCAGGCGCTTTCCGGCGGCACCGCCTGGGTCAGAACCTTTAAGACGCGGACGGCCGCGATCTGCACCTTCTCATCCGGGTCGTCCATATGGCTGATGGCAAAGCGGATCAGCTGCTCCAGACGGTCTCCTTTGCTGCAGAGGTCCAGCGGCAGGGAAAAAATGCAGTCCAGCAGGTAAAATACCGGGTCTCCCACCAGCCGGTGATGGCCGTCAAACCACTTCACGAACACGGTAAACAGCTCTTCCCGGACCTTCTCGGAGCTTCGCTCCATAGCGGATACCATGATAAATTTTAAGGAGTTCTGGATCCTGTGCTTCTGCTGGATCGTCAGGCGGTAGTCCGGACACACCAGCTGTCCAAGGTACTCTTCCCAGAGTGTCAGAGCCGTCTTGTCATCCGGATCCGGCATGTTTTTCGGCAGCTCCTTCCGGTAACCGGCATTGAAATCTGCGAACATTTTTCCGATCAGTGCCGCCGCCTGCCTGCGGATATCGCCCTCACGGTTTAAGAGGAGCTCGTACAGGAAGCTGATGGTCTGCTCTTTCTGGCGGTGGTTCAGGTGGATCGAATATTCGTTGAACATGTTTAAGTAGGCGCGGACATTCTTCCAGTCTTTTTCGCTCCGGGCCGCCTCCAGGATGTTTCCGAACTGGCGCTCGGTGCCGAGGCGGTGCATGACATCGATGTTGTGCTCGATTCCCCAGAACACGTAGGAACGGACGATCTGTTTTCCGGACTGCAGAACGATATCCACCGGTTTTTCTGCCGGGTCCGGATTCCCTGTGAGGTCCACATCCACGCCTTTGTAGCGCATGTAACGCTCAAATTCGTAAAGGCGGGAGTAGACGACGCGGTAGCGGTTCCGTTTTGCCTCATCCACATTGTCAAGCTTTGACAGGATCACATCAAAGGAATCTTTTAACGTGTAGATCTTCGTGATCTCGCGGCCATCCTCGCCGCGCATCTGTTTTACGCGGAAATCGGCGTAAATCAGAACCAGGGACTCCACAGAGATATTGTCCAGCTCCAGGTCCCAGGTGGAGTGGTTCGCGGCGATGTGGCCGATTCCTTCCATGTGGTAGGCGGTGAACCACTGGTTCGTGTAGTAATAGTGAAGGTACGGGACCCGCTCGTTTGGCTTGCAGCCGAATTTTCCGAGATCATGTCCCGCCGCCGCGCCGGATGCCAGCGCCAGATCGATGGGCACGCCTGCCTTATAAAGGTCCTGGGCCACCGCCATCGCAACGTAGTGGACGCCTGCGATGTGTCCCAGTGTCTCGAACGGGGTTGCCTCACGGTTTAAGCGCATCATTTCATATACATACTGGTCGCGGAATTCGCGGATAAAGTGGGCATACTCTCCTGCCCGCTCGAAATTCGCGTACTCTTCTTCGGTTAGAAGCTGAAAATCATCGTAGGGATCGAACGGCATGACTTTCCGTTCTTCGTCAAAGAAATACTGGAGTACGTTTAAGAAATAGAGCGCTGACGGCGCATAGGGAGCCGCGGACGCAGAGAAATCCCCATCAGGGTACAGAATGTGGGTCGAATATTTATAGGTGAAGGAGAGCCAGCCTTCTTCCGGTTCATTTGCGAGTTTTTCCATATCTTCGCGGCAGAATTCCAGGATTTCTGCGCAGGAAAAGCGTCTTGTCACCGGGAATGCTTTCCCGAATATTACTTCCCAGTGGTCTTTATTGAAAAGCTGCTGCATGCTGCGGCGGCTGAGACCGATCTTTTTTAAGAATTCTTTATCCGACAGACGGTTTCCAAGCTCTGTCACAAGGTGGCGGATATGTCTGTTATACATGGAAATACCTCCGTTTCGTGGGGTTTTGAGGACGGATCGTACAGAAATTCCGGTCCTGCTGCCGTAGGGACTCCCGTGCCAAGCCGGGAATATGAGCAGCTTTGAAGAACAGTTTTCTGGATGCCTTCAATTATAAGAACAGTATAAACACTTCTTAAGGTGTTTTCAAGGAATTTTCTTACAGATTGTACGCAGTTAAATACATGTGTTTTGGCGCTGAGATCAGCTGTTTTCAAGGAATTTGATTTCACGTATGGTCTGAGCAGTTTTAAAAAATTTTATCACTTCATACTTGACAGTGAATATCTCCAATGGTATTATATCAGTAACAATTATTATTATTGTTGTTATTTGGTATTTAAAAATCCAGAAAGGAGGTTCACCATGAAAGCATTAAAATTCAGCCGCCAGCGCGAATCTATCCGGGAGTGCCTGAAAAACCGCAAGGATCATCCGACCGCAGATGCCGTCTATGTAACGATCAGCAAAGAATACCCGAAGATCAGCCTGGGAACTGTATACCGCAATTTAAAGCTTCTGGCGGATATGGGCGAGATCCAGCGTTTTTCCAGCGGAGACGGATCGGAGCATTTTGATTACAACACAGATCCGCATTATCACTTTGTGTGCAAGACTTGCGGAGCGATCATCGATATGCCTCTGGAACTGGTTCGTGACACTTCGGATCTTCTCACCGCTCCGTTTCCGGGACGGGTCGATTCCCACACTGTTTTCTTTTACGGCGAATGTGAGGACTGCCGGAAAAAGGAATACTAAAAAAAATAAAAATTCTATTGACATTCAGAGTCAATTAGAATATAATATCAGTAACAGTTACTATTATTGATTTCAAAACACAATATTTTATAAATGAAAAGGAGAAAACGCTATGAAGAAATTTGTCTGTTCCGTATGTGGTTATGTATATGAGGGTGAGGCTGCTCCGGAGAAATGTCCGGTATGTAACGCACCGGCTTCCAAGTTCATTGAGCAGAGCAATGAAATGAGCTGGGCTTCTGAGCACGTAGTTGGTGTTGCTCAGGGCGTAAGCGAAGATATCCTTGAGGACTTAAGAGCAAACTTCAACGGTGAGTGCTCTGAGGTTGGTATGTACCTCGCTATGGCAAGAGTTGCCCACAGAGAAGGTTATCCAGAGATCGGTCTTTACTGGGAGAAGGCAGCTTACGAAGAGGCTGAGCACGCTGCTAAATTTGCAGAGCTCCTCGGTGAAGTTGTTACAGACAGCACAAAGAAGAACCTCGAGATGAGAGTTGAGGCTGAGAACGGTGCTACTGCCGGTAAGACAGACCTCGCTAAGAGAGCAAAGGCCGCTGGTCTTGATGCGATCCATGATACCGTTCACGAGATGGCAAGAGACGAGGCTAGACATGGCAAGGCATTTGCTGGTCTCTTAAAGAGATATTTTGGCTAATTTCTGAATAAAATAGTTAAAATTAAACTGGAGCGGCTTGTTTTTTCAGGCCGCTCCAGTTATAATGAAGACAGAAAGGTACTCGGATATACGTCCGATGCCCTCAGTGAATTAAGTAAAAAGAACTAGCATTTCACTTTGCCGGTGCGGATGCTAGTTCTTTTTGTCATTGTGCATGTCAATATATGATAATGCGGAAAATATAACTAGTAACAACGTCAGGATTTCCATTGTATTCATACGACATCACCCCCTTTACGATCAGAGGGCACCAGACATCAGAAACGCATCCTCGCAAATTTGCTCCATTACAATATGATTTTATCATAGAAATCGAAGTATGTCGATTGAACTATTTGGTCACTTTTACGCCTGTTTTTCTTTAATTTAACGCATATTTTAAACTAGAGTAACTTGATAAAATGTGTTTTATTCGTTATGATATGTACAAGAGAGTAGCTTTTTACCGTGGGAAGTAGGATGCTAGTTCTTTTTGTCTCTATGGTTATCAATGCAATGTAAAAAGCAAGGCAGAGCTAAAATAAGTTCTTCCTTGCTTTTTACGTTCACTCTCTATTTCTCTACTAATTCCTTAACTTCCTCTAACGACATTCCATTCTCTCTCGCGATCTTTGCAATATCTTCGTACTCTAATTTTCCGCGGCACACACCGTATCCTTCGGAAACCTTCTCCCGGACCACACCGTACGGGGTCTCGTGTTCTTTCATGGTTCTTGTCAGGGTGTAGCGGCGACTGATGGACTCGCGAATGCCGAGTGTTGTTGTGTGCTTGAAGAGCAGGGAAACCATCTTCTTTTTGTCATTGCAGCGGCACATGCAGGTTAAAAGGATTCCCGGGCGGCTCTTCTTCATACCGATCGGGATCGTGTAGACATCAAGGGCACCTGCGGCAAAGAGGATCTCCTGAACGAAGCCGAGGGCTTCCGGGGTCATATCGTCGAGATTACAGGAGAGCTCTGTCACTTCACTTCCATTCTCCTCTGTCTCGCCTAAGAGGACGCGCACGCAGTTTGCACGTTCAAAGTCTTTCTTTCCCATACCGTAGCCAATGGCAGCGGTCCGCATAACCGGCATTTCCTTAAATTCTGTCACAAAGTGCTTTAACAATGCCGCTCCGGTCGGGGTGCAGAGCTCACCTCTGATATCTCCGCTGTAAATTGGGAGTCCCTGTAAAATATATGCTGTCGCAGGTGCCGGTACCGGCAGGATCCCGTGGGCGCAGCGGACATTTCCGCTTCCGACATGGATCGGGGATGCGATCACCTTCTGTGGGGCGATCATGTGCATTAAAAGGCAGACTCCAGCGATATCCACGATCGCGTCGGCGGTGCCCACCTCGTGAAAGTGGATCTCCTCGACGGTCTTTCCGTGGACGTGGGACTCGGCCTCGGCGATCAGGCGGTAGACTGCCACGATGTCGTTCTTTACCTCTTCCGGGAGGTTTAAATGCTCGATGATATGGGAAATACCTGCCATGCTGGCGTGATGGTGGTGGGGGTGACCATGATCGTGGGTATGTTCATGAATTGTCTGTTCTGCTGCCGACTCTGCCATTTCATGGGAATGATGGTGGCTATGGTCATGGTGGTCATCTGTATGGTCGTGATGGTGCTCATGATCGTGATGATGCTCGTGATCGTGATGATGCTCATGCCCCTGCAGATCGACATCCACGCTCTCCTCTTCCTCCCCGTGGATCGTCACCTTCATATGTGTTCCTGTGATTCCGCACTTTACTGACGGTTCCGCCTCAATGGAGAGTCCCAGCAGACCCATTTCGTTCATGCTCTTTAAAAATTTCTCTTTATCCGGGCAGATCTCGTAGAGAGATGCCATCAGCATATCTCCGGCAGCGCCCATTCCACAGTCAAAATATAATGTCTTCATATCAGTTCCACCTCATTTTAAAAATTACACCAATCATTTTTTCATTTCACTTGCCACCAGCAGCTTTCTCCAGACATGCGGCAGCACGAACACATTTTCAAGTTTATCCACGCATATGGTTCATCATGCTCGCCAGATACCCGGCTCCAAATCCATTGTCGATATTCACAACGCTGACACCGCTGGCGCAGGAATTCAGCATGGAGAGCAGGGCGGACACGCCGCCGAAGGACGCGCCGTATCCGATGCTGGTGGGCACCGCGATCACCGGGCAGTCGGCGAGACCGCCGATGACGCTGGCGAGAGCGCCTTCCATCCCCGCGATGGCGATAATTACACGGGCATCCATAATAGAATCCATGTGGGACAGCAGGCGGTGCAGGCCCGCAACCCCCACATCATAGAGGCGTTCCACCTGGTTTCCAAGTGCCTCTGCCGTAAGTGCCGCTTCCTCCGCAACCGGAATATCACTGGTTCCGCCCGTCGCAACAACGATGGTTCCGACGCCGTCTTTTTCCGGGAATTTTCCGCAGATTGCTACTTTTGCGTCCTTAAAATATGTGTAGCCGCTTCCTTCCGGGTACTTTCCGGCGAGAAGTTTCTCTGTCTCCCGGCTCTTCTCCTCATCCACGCGGGTGATCAGGATCGTCTCCTGTCCGCTTTTTTTCATCGCTTCCACAATTCCGGCGATCTGCTGCGGTGTTTTCCCCGCTCCGTAGATCACCTCCGCCGCTCCCTGACGCAGCTTCCGGTGGGTATCCAGCTTCGCGAATCCCAGGTCATCGTATCCTGCTGCCGTAAACGGCTCTTTCTTCAGTTCCAGGACAGCGTTATCCACAGACAGCTCGCCTGCCGCCACCTTTTTCAACATTTCGCGTATATCTTCCATATATAATAGAATTTCTCCTTTTTCCAAAAAGTTCTGCCGCTCATGTCCGCACCGGCGCAGCCGTCTTCCGCCATCTGAATTTTCGCGCAGATACAGCCGCTGAAAGCTTCCCTGGCTTCCAGGTGCACGGCACACGGCAACAAAAAGCCATGAAAAGAGCATCCCGTCATCCTGACCGGCTTCCTGCTCCCTTCATGGCAGCTATGCTGATCTTATCTTATTTTTGCGGCATGGCTCTTCCATGTCTATATCCTGTATCGCATACCGTCTGATTATTTATTCACCGACCGTATTTCTAAGCGTACCGATTCCTTCAATAATACACTCCACAGCATCCCCGGTCTCAAGGAATTTCGGCGGAACGAATCCCATGCCGACTCCTGCCGGCGTTCCTGTTGCGATGATCGTTCCCGCTTTTAAGGTCATGCCTTTTGTGAGTTCACAGATCACTTCCTCGATTCCATGGATAAAGAGCCCTGTATTGGAATTCTGGCGGAGTTCTCCGTTTACCTTTGACTGGATCTTTAACACCGGCGGAAACGCAGTGGAATCCACGGTCATGATACACGGACCGAGCGGTGTAAATCCATCCAGGCTCTTTCCGAAATACCACTGTTTATGTTCCGTCTGCACCTCTCTGGCGCTGACGTCGTTCATGATCGTGTAACCGAAAATATAATCTTTTACCTCTCCCGGCTTTACGTCCTTCGCGTCTTTCTTGATGATAACGGCAAGCTCTGCCTCATAATCCAGCTGATTTGTCAGGTTTTTATGTGCCGGAATGATTCCGTCCGGATCATTTGTGCGATTTACGCGCTTGGAGAAATAAATTGCTTTCTCCGGCTTTGAGAATTCCTCTTTCTGGAATCTCGCAGACTCTTTCGCATGATCCATATAGTTGATTCCCAGGCAGATAATGTCCTGATCCGGCTCCGCGATCGGAGATACGACCTTGATCTCTTCCACCGGTGCCGCACCGGTCACATCTCCCGGCATCTTCTTTGAAATATAGTCCAGCATCTCCATCTCTGACGGTCCCGCTTCCCGGATCAGGTCCTTCATGGACCGATATTCCATTCCCGCTGCGGCAACTGGATAAACCCAGGTTTCATCCTCATTTAATACACCTAAAAAAGATCTTTTATCTACTTCATATGCCAGTAATTTCATAGCCACTCCTTATAGGATATGTTTCAGTTCAAAAATCCCGTTACCCATTATTATAGTACAAATCGGAATGTGAGACAAGAATAAATTGACAATTGAAGGGAGCAGATCTGCTGAACAGGTACTGACAATTTACAAATTCTATCTTGTAACCACACGGTATCCCCTTTATAATAAAAGTCGATACAGTCAGATGGCATCTGCCTCTGTATTGTACAGAATTTTCAATTCGGAAAATTCCAACCTGTGTACAACAACAAACAGCAAAACTCACGAAAGGGTGTATCTGATTATGGAAAAGATCACAAGCTTCACTGTCAATCATCTGAAACTGATTCCCGGCGTTTACGTTTCCCGCAGGGATGTCGCCGGAGACAGCCATGTTACGACCTTCGATATCCGTATGACCCGTCCGAACTTTGAGCCGGTTATGAACACTGCAGAGGTCCATACGATCGAACATCTCGGCGCAACCTTCTTAAGAAACCACCGTATTTACAAAGATAAAGTGCTCTACTTCGGCCCGATGGGATGTCGCACCGGATTCTATCTGCTTCTCGCTGGCGATTATGAGTCTGCGGACATCATCCCGCTTCTCCAGGAGATGTTCCTCTTCATCCGTGACTACGAGGGCGAAGTTCCAGGTGCCGCTGCCCGCGACTGCGGAAACTACCTCGATATGAACCTCCCGATGGCAAAATATCTTGCCGGAAAGTTCTATGATGAGGTGCTTGAAGACATCCGCGACGAACAGCTTGTTTATCCGGAATAAATAGAGCAGACTGCAAACATGCCGGGTTCTGAGTGAATCCATTATTATATAAAATCCCTGTCACCCAGGTTGGCATATAATAGCGTTTTACAAACAGACCATTATTTGTCCTGGTGACAGGGATTTTTGCGTGTAACTATGAAGGTACTGAATCGTTACGAATTCTATTCTTTTCGTTCAGGTTCTTGCGATAACTTCTTTGCCTCTGCAGCGCCCGCTTTTTCAGTCTTTTCCATTTTCTCTTTTTTTCCTTTACTGTGCTTTGCTTCCTTCTCCCCGTCCGGATCCGCAAAGCTCTCGAGGATCATGATCCCCCGCGGCGGCACCGCCAGCATCATCTGGTTTTTCAACGTCTCACCGGTTCCGTCCGCCGGAATATCTTCCACATCCGGATCCGCGGTGCTGCAGATCACGCGCCATCTCGCGCCTTTCGGCAGATGCGGAAGTCCAAACATATGCGGCTCCCAGTGCATGTTATAGGCTACATAGAAGTTCGCGTCATCACTCCCGTCCGAGCGTTTCGCGTAGGCGCCCCAGTAGAGGATCCCGAACTGGCGGCGGAAATTTTCAAATTCCGGCTTCCAGGCGTTTTCCCCGTGATAGGACACATCCGGTCGTCCACAGGACTTATAATCCATGATCCGCGGTTCCCGGTCCATATGGAACATCTTGTGGGCTTTCCGGAAGGCAATGAGGCGTTTCACAAAGTCTACCTGATCCTTGTGGGTCTCCAGAAGCTTCCAGTTTAACCAGGAGACCGCATTGTCCTGACAGTAGGCGTTGTTGTTTCCGTCCTGACTGTTCCCGAACTCGTCGCCCGCCATGAGAAGCGGAACACCCTGACTTAAAAACAGGAGCAGATACGCATTCTTTAAGAGCTGTTTCCTCAGCTCCACGATTTTTTTCTTTCTCGTCGGGCCTTCCGCGCCGCAGTTCCAGGAATAGTTGTAGTCGCTTCCGTCCCGGTTCTCCTCGCCGTTTTTTTCGTTGTGCTTCCGGTCATAGGAGACGGTATCCATCAACGTAAAGCCGTTGGCGTTCGCCATATAATTGATCATAGCATATTCCATCGGATTTCTGCGGTTCCGGAACTCAAAGGCCGACAACATTCCCTCATCGCCCTTTAAGAACCGGCGCATGTCCTCCATGAACTGCATGTTGTACTCCGCGAGATTCTTCTCCTCCACGGAAACTGCGCCGTCCCCCGGCGTAATATAGCCCTGCTTCGGGCGGCGGTTCATGACCTCATTCCAATTTTCCGAAAAGAGCTTCGTCCGCCTTAAGAACGGGTCCTCCGCAGCCAGGGAGAGATCCGGGAATCCTGACAGGTGAAAGCCGTCCACATGGTACTCTTCCGCCCAGTACCGGAGTACAGACAATATCTCCCCCGGAAGCTCTTTTCCGGTAAAATAGATCTCCGGGATGCACTCGATCCCGGCCCTATGTAATTCTTTTACCAGTGTCTTAAACTCACACTCCGCCGACATCTCCCCATGGGACGCGTACGCCGACTTTACTGCATAGAGGTAGGACGGGCCATACCCCCAGTAGTTTAAATATCCTGTTGGTTCCGGCTTCGCGTCGTGGAATCCGTTCCCGGAGGCTGACATCATAATCTCATCAAACTCCGTCACCGGCATCAGCTCCACCGCTGTGATCCCAAGATCCTTTAAATATGGAATCTTCTCAACGACACCGGCATACGTTCCGCGGGCAGATACCCCGGAGGACGCATGTGCCGTAAATCCCCTGACATGGAGTTTGTAGAGGATCGTTTCTGCATAAGGGGTTTCCGGGTTTACATCATCCTCCCAGTCAAACTCCTCCGACAGTATCCTGCCACGCACCGGTTTTCCGGCACGTTTCCGGTCTGCCCATTTCTCCCGGCCTGTGATGACGCGCGCATTAGGATCTGTCACAATTTTTCCATCTATCATGAAATTATATTCAAATGATGCAAAATCTGTCCGATCCAGCGCCAGCTCCCACACATCTCCCATCCGGTATTTCGGATCAAACGAGATCTCCTCGCACGGCGTTTTTTCTCCCGGTCTGTATAAGAGCAGACAAACCTCCTTCGCACGCCCCTGCACCAGGATCCGAACTCCATCTGCCTCCTGCGTGACACCAAGTGGATACAGGATTCTGTTTCTGTTTCGATATTCTGCCATTCTAAAATCCCCCGTTTTCCCCGACATGTTCTATTTACTGATTTCAGCAACGGTTACCTGCGGTCCTGAGTTTCCGATAATCAACATCAGTAAAAATATATTTTTGAACAACTGCCGCTCTGGCCTTTTCCTGCTGCTAGGTCTCGCATAACTGGCACAACAAATACACAAGTCCGCTGACAGTTATCATATTACCTGTTCTTCTGCGCCTCGATCTGCTCCGCCAGATCGTTTAAGTAGACCCAACGATCCATCTTTTCTTCGAGCTGCGCTTCCTTCTCTTCTTTTTCTTTCATAAGCTCATTGAGCTTTGTAAAGTTCGTCGCAGAGGCCGCGATCTCCTTCTCAAGGTTCTCTACTGCCTCTTCCAGAGCGGCGATGTCATCTTCGATGGTATCCCACTCTCTCTGCTCTTTGTAGCTGAATTTCAGTTTTTTCTCCCTTGGCTTCGCGTTCCCGCGGGATGCGCTGTCTGTCTCAGCCGCGTCATTTCCCTTATCCGCAGACTTCTTCGCTGCCGCCGGATTCTCCGCCGCGCTCTCCGCAAGCTTCGCTTCCCGCTCCGCCTTCGCCGCCTGATAGTCCGTAAATCCGCCCTCGTACTGCTGAAGCTTTCCATCTCCCTCGAAGGCGAAAATCCTGCCGACCACGCGGTCCAGGAAATACCGGTCATGGGATACCGTGATGACGATCCCCTGAAAGCTGTCAAGATAGTCTTCCAGGATCATCAGCGTCTGGATATCAAGGTCATTCGTCGGCTCGTCCAGAATCAGGACATTCGGTGCACTCATGAGGATCTTTAAAAGATAAAGACGTCTTCTCTCGCCGCCGGACAGTTTCTCGATCACGGTGTACTGGACAGACGGCGGGAATAAAAACCGCTCCAGCATCTGGGACGCGCTGATGCTGCCGTCCTTTGTCTTTACATACTCCGCAACATTCTTAATATAGTCGATGACCTTGAGGCTCGTGTCCATGTCCTCATTCTCTTGGGAGAAATAGCCGAGCTTTACAGTCTGTCCGATCTCAATTGTTCCGGAATCCGGTTTGACCCAGCCGGCGATCATCTTCATCAACGTCGATTTTCCGCTTCCGTTGGGACCAATATAGCCGATGCGGTCATCCTTTAAGAAAAAGTAGGTGTAATCCTTTACAAGGACCTTGTCCCCGTAAGATTTGCAGAGATCCGAGATCTCGATGGTGGTACGGCCGAGGCGGCTGGAGATGGACTCCATCTCGACTTTTCCGTCCTCCACCGGTCCCTTTTTATCCCGCAGTGTCTCAAACCGCTGAATTCTGCCTTTCTGCTTTGTAGAGCGGGCACGGGCGCCTCTCTGCATCCATGCGAGTTCTGTCCGCAGGATCGACTGGCGTTTGCGCTCAGAGGCCTTTTCCATATCCATGCGCTCTGCCTTCAGCTCCAGAAAACCTTCATAGTTTGCCTGATAGCTGTAAAGCTTTCCGTTGTCCAGCTCCACGATCCGGTTCGTCACGCTGTCAAGGAAATACCGGTCATGGGTGATCATAAGGAGTGCGCCCTTGAATTTCTTTAAATAATCTTCCAGCCAGTCCGCCATCTCACTGTCCAGATGGTTTGTCGGCTCGTCTAAGATCAGAAGCTCCGCCGTCGATAAAAGTACAGATGCTAACGCCGCGCGTTTCTTCTGTCCACCGGATAAATGCTCCACCTTCTCATTGAAATCCGGGATTCCGAGACGGTTTAACATGGATTTCGCCTGACTTTCGATATCCCAGACATGTTCATGCCCCTCATTTTCCCTTAAAACGCTCTCCAGCACCGTCTCGCCCGGATGGAATACCGGGTTCTGAGGGAGATATCGGATATCCAGATTCCGTCCACGGACGATCCGGCCGGAGTCCGGCTCCTCAAGTCCCGCCACAAGCTTCAACAGGGTCGATTTCCCTGTTCCGTTGATTCCGATGAGACCGATTTTGTCACCTTCGTTGATGGAAAAGTCGGTGTCATCAAAGAGCAGCCGCTCCGTATATGATTTTGTCAGATGTTCTGCCGTCACTAAATTCATGTTATGTCAACCCACTATCACTTTCTCAATCAAAACTTTTTACCTTCATTTACGTTTTTCAATATCTGCACAAAATTCTTTAATCTGTAAATTGCGTATTCTTTCGCAGATACTTGTACACAGCTTTTATCGCTACATACCGCTATACCTTGAGTCAGGTACTGTACCAAATCTATTCTATTGAATATCCAGCTCCACCGGACAGTGATCGCTTCCCATCACTTCCGTATGGATCTTCGCGTCCACAAGCCTGTCCTTCAGACTCTCTGAGACACAGAAGTAGTCGATCCGCCACCCCGCGTTCTTCGCTCTTGCCGAGAACCGGTAAGACCACCAGGAGTAGATCCCTTCCTGATCCGGGTAAAAATATCGGAACGTATCAACAAATCCAGCCTCTAAAAGCTCCGTAAATTTCGCTCTTTCCTCATCAGAGAAACCTGCATTCTTCCGGTTCGTCTTCGGATTCTTTAAATCGATCTCCTGATGTGCCACGTTCAGATCACCGCAGAAAATTACCGGTTTCTTCGTCTCCAGTTCCTTTAAGTACGCCCGGAATGCGTCCTCCCACTGCATCCGGTAATCGAGGCGCTTTAAGCCGTCCTGGGAATTCGGGGTATAGCAGGTGACCACATAGTATTCCGGAAATTCTGCCGTGATTACCCGGCCCTCATGATCATGTTCCTCGATCCCAAAACCGTAGGCCACTGAGACAGGTTCTTCCTTCGTAAACATCGCCGTACCGGAATATCCCTTTTTTTCCGCGTAATTCCAGTACTGGTGATATCCCGGAAGCTCCAGCTCCACCTGCCCTCCCTGCAGCTTACTCTCCTGAATACAGAAAATATCTGCATCCGACTCCTTCAAATATTCTAAAAATCCCTTTCCCAGGCAGGCACGCAGCCCGTTTACATTCCAGGAAATCATTTTTTTCATAGACAACTTCTCCGTTTCTATCGCACTTTTTCGGCCACCGGACTGCTCCGGATTTTCTTCGATAAATGCCGGAACATTCAGAAAATGTGTGGCCCGCATATAGGTTCAGTATAACATTATTCCTAATGTTTTACCATCGAAAAAATAATTCCACATTCCTGTTACATAAAAAAACAGGTCCCCACACAGCATACCGCCATATGAGGACCTGTCTATTTTCAGCCTACCACACTCTTATCGATCACTTTCCAGTAAAGCGCCTTTTTCTCGATCAGCTCCGAGATCAGGTAAAGCGCCAGACCGATCACACTTAAAAGAATGACCGCATTCAGGATCATCTTGATATCGTATGTCTCACTGCCCAGCGTAAGCAGATATCCAAGACCTGCTTTCGCTCCGATCATCTCACCGATGACCGCGCCTGTCATCGCCTGCGTTAAGGCAAGCTTAATTCCGGATAACATCATCTCGATCGAATACGGAACTTCGATCTTACAGAAGATCTGCCATTTGCTGGCCTTTAACACCTTCATCAGATTGTATACATTATCCTCTATGGAGCGGATCGCCGATACCTCATTGATCATGATCGGGAACGATACGACCAGAATAACTAACGCCGCCTTGGATTCGATTCCGAGTCCCATCCAGAGGATGAAAAGCGGTGCCAGAGAGATCTTCGGGGCTGTCTGGATAATGATGACGAACGGCATGATCAGACGCTCAATAAAGCGGATCTTCGCCATAATATAGCCGAGGACCAGTCCGATCACGATACCGATCACCGTTCCCACCAGGATCTCTTCCATTGTAACGCGGATATGTTTCATCACATCACCGCTCACAAACAGCTTTACCATCGAGTTCGCCAGCTCTGCCGGACCGGGAAGCAGGTAGTTCGGTACATGAAAGATCCGGATATACAGTTCCCACACGATCAGAAACAGCGGCAGAAACAGTGCCGGAAGAATGGTTTTTCTATATTTTCTGTAAAACATCTCTCACCTCATAGCTCTTCCCGTCCGAAGCGGGGAAAATTCTTTATTTTGCCGGTGTGTAAAGGAGTTCAGATGCATCGAAGGTCTCGTCGATATTGCCAATCTCCTTGGACTCATCGATCAGTGCCTGCCACTTCTCCGGGTTGGACGCGCCGATTCCGTTTTCCTTCGTGTAATCGCTCTGCCATAAGGTCTTTACGAATACATCGTTTAAGATCTGGACAACAACATCTCTCTTCTCAGCGAAGGTCGGTGCATATTTCTCGATGGACATATCAACAGCTTCCTCAACGTGACCGTCGATGATGTACTCGATCGCTTTGTTTAACGCGCGGCAGAATCCGTCAACAGTCTCCGGATCCTCTGCTACTAACTTGTCGCCTGCAACTAATACGTTGCCGAAGGACGGAAGGAACTGGTCGCATGTGATCTCGCTTGCCGCGTAACCGGAGTTGTTTAACTCGATGGTTCTGAGTTTGGAGAACACGATCGCGTCAACCTGACCCTCTGTGAGTGCTGTCAGAATTGCGCCTGTACCAACGATCTCAACCTGTACATCGTCGATCGTAAGGCCTGCAGACTCCATAGCTGCCTGAAGCTGGAAGTAGTTTGCGCTTCCAAGGCTTGTAACTGCTACTTTTTTACCCTTTAAGTCAGCCGGTGTGCTGATTCCGGAATCGCTTCCGAAGATGATCGCGCCGAGACCTTCCTGATAGGTTGTATGAACAACTTTAACCGGGATACCCTGTGCCTTTGCCGCTACAACTGCATCTGCGTTCGGGAAACCGAACTCAACATTGCCTGCTGCAACGTTCTTTACGATATCGGCGGCTGCTGCATAATAAAATTCAACATTCAGTCCCTCTTCCGCAAAATATCCGTTTTCCTGTGCAAGGTATAACGGTGCGTAATACGGAACTGCGGAACCATCGATCTGGATGGAAACTGTCTTTAAATCGCCTGTGTCCTTTGCTTCTGCCGCCGTTGTCTCCTCAGCCTTTGTCTCCTCTGCGGCTGTCGTTGCCTCTGCGGTCGTTGCTGCTGCTTCGCTTGCTTTACTTGCGCTCTCAGAGCTGCATCCTGCGAGCATGGACACTGCCATTGCCGCTGTCAGTACGGTTGCAAGAATTTTTTTCTTCATGATACTCTCCTTCTCCTTTTTATAAATACATTGGTTCTTTGTCTTACCGGAACTGCATTTCCGGCATCTATAACTTCCCTCGCCATTTTGGGCCGGGTCATTATCTATATTTTATTTGATTGCGGTCAGCGCGCGGGCCCGCAGACCTTACAATCCGTTACTTTCTGTGCAGATATTCCTTATAAAGCTTTTCTCCCGCGGCAAGAGCCGTTCTGCACATCTCCTTCTGGGCCGGTTCAAAATCCACCAGCCACTGGTCCGTGATCCGGTTGCAGTGTACTGCACAGATGCTTCCGGAAAGAACATTGTTTAACGATGCCAGCGTAAAGATCGTCTCCGCCTCCATCTCCATGTTCAGAATGTTCCATTTTTCATACTGTTCCAGAACAGCATTTTCATCATATCCTGTCTCAAACGGCATCTGACGTCCCTGTCCGTGATAGAAGGAACCGACCGACATACAGATTCCCATGGAATATTCGTTCTTTCTCTCCTCACACGCGCGCTTTAAGCAATCCAGCACTTCAAATGAGGCTAATGCCGGATACTCAGACGGAGCGTAGAAGCAGGAAGCACCGCCTTTCCGGACAGCACCCGTGTTCAAAACCATCGCCCCGCACGGTACATCTTCTTTCAGCACGCCGGTCCCGCCGATGCGGATCAGAGCTTTCGCGCCGAGAGCAATCAGCTGGAGCACAGCGATCTCCGTTGACGGACCACCGATTCCAGTCGAGCACACTGTAACTTTGATTCCGTTGTAATATCCGGTTCCAACCACATATTCCCGGTAGTTGCTGACGATCTTATAATCCTCTAAAAGATCCTCGAACATGGCAACGCGCCCCGGATCACCCGGAAGCAGTACGATCTCTCCGATCTCCTCAGCCGTACACTGGATATGCGGCATTTTTCCATTCATCGTCGGTGATGAAGCCGATGTAAAATTCACACTCATTTCCTCCCAAAATCTTTCTCTCATTCAGCACACCGCATTTTTGTCAGAAGCGGCAGGCTGAGCACTAATTTTTCGATTCGTGCCAGTACAGGAACTTATCCTCCAGCACACTGATCACCTGATACGTCGCGATTCCCAGAATGATCGTGACGATGATGCCTGCGAGCAGCATCGGGGTGTCATAGGTCGATGACGCGTAAGTCAGGATATATCCGAGACCCTGTTTTCCGGACATCCATTCGGCAACGATCGCACCGATGACTGCCTGAACGATACCGACCTTCAGACTCGCAAACAGCGCCGGTAATGAATACTGCATTTCAACCTGTGAAAACACCTGCCATTTTGACGCTTTTAAGATCTTCATCAGGTTTCTGACATCCGGCGGGATCGATTCCAGACCCAGCATCATTCCCGACAATACCGGGAACAGGACCATGGATATGATCAAAACAACCTTTGATACGAGTCCGATTCCGAACCATACAACGAATAACGGGACAAGTGCGATCTTCGGTGCCGTCTGAAGGAAGATCAGGTACGGCATCAGCATCGTTTTTAAGGCATCGATCTTGATAAACACATATCCCAGAACAATTCCTAAAAAGGCGCCGATCACAAATCCGAGAATGACCTCATAAGTCGTCGTCCAGAGATGTGCGTATACAGTTCCTTTTACAAACATTTTGACAAGGCTGTTCCAGACCTTCGGCGGAGACGGCAGGATGTACGCCGGGACATGCTTTACCGCAACGTAGATCCACCAGAGCGCGATAAACACGCCGACGGAAAGCGCGTATTCCCCGATGGTTCTCAGGAGTCCCTGAAGTTTTCCGTTCTTTTTCATCCGATGATCCCCCTCAGATACTTATTGTATTCCGTGAACTTCGGATCATTTCTCGTTGCCTCTCCCCTTGGACGCGGCAGATCGATCTCCACCATCTCCTTGACTCTTCCCGGTCTCGCCGACATGACGAGAACGCGGTCCGACAGGAAGGTGGCTTCCTCGATGCTGTGGGTAACGAAAATAACCGTCTTTTTCGTCTTCTGCCAGATCTTTAAAAGCTCCTCATTCAAGTGGTCACGGGTCAGGGCATCCAAAGCTCCGAAGGGCTCATCCATCAGAAGTAACGGAGCGTCATAGGAAAGCGCCCGGACGATGGACACACGCTGTTTCATACCGCCGGAAAGCTCTCTCGGAAGCGCAGTCTTAAACTCCGAAAGCCCTGCAAGTTCCAGGAGCTCGTCAAGCTTCTCTTCATTCTCTTTCGTCTGCTTTTTCTGGATCACTAACGGAAATTCTGCATTCTGTCTCACATTTTTCCACGGGAGAAGAACGGAATCCTGAAATACGAATCCCATCTGCTGGTCTGCCCCGTCGCGATACTCGATCGTACCGGAGGTCGGTTTATCAAGGTTTCCAATGATCCGCAAAAGTGTCGATTTTCCACAGCCGGACGGGCCGATGATAGAAATAAACTCCCCCGGACGGATCTGGAGGTTGATATCCTTCAGTGCGATTGTATCCTCTTTTAGCAGGTTACTGTACACCTTATTTAAGCCCTTTAACTCTACACTATACTCGCTCATAACAAATCTCCTTTTTTCTATCGGATTGCCTCGGAAATTTCTTTCGCACATTTCTTAAGCTGACAGATCCTCTGGAACATTTTTTCCGTATCCCCATCCTTCATGGACGTAAACGCGATCGCAGCCGCCAGCTCTCCGTTTCTGTCAAATACCGGGCACGCTGCGCCGATGATCCCCATCTGTAATTCCTCGTCAATGACCGCATACCCCTGATTATGAATACGGTCCAGCTCTTCATTCAGCTCCTTCAGATCCGTTTTCGTATTCGGCGTCGTTTTCGTGCGTTTCTCACGATCAAGAATATCCAATGCCTCGCTCCGGTTCATGTAAGCCATAAAAACACGGCCAGCCGACGTGGAATAGAACGGGATCTCATGTCCGATCTTAACCATATACATATTGGAATCGCCGCGTTCGCTGCATGCCACATTCATCACTGCTCCATGCTCCATGATGCAGAGGACCACATTCCGGTCGATCTTTTCCGCCAGTCTCCGCATAGGCATCTGTGCCGCCTGCGTCAGCGCACTTCCCTTTACGACCCCGGTAGCGATTGCGCAGATCTTATATCCAAGACGATATTTTTTCGTATGTTCGTCCTGAACGACAAAATGATTTCCCTTTAAGCTTGAAAGGATCCTGTGAGTGGAGCTTGCCGGGATCCCAAGCTGCTCCGCCAGATCCGTCACCGACATTCCATTCATATTTTGGCTCAGTATTTCCAGGGCATTCAATGCCCGGTCGATCAATTGCATAGTCTCCTCCAATTTCTGTAATGTGCGCAGCCACAGGATCCGTGGCTGTCTTATGTCAATGAGTTATCGTTTCTATGCTATTCCGTGTATCGGAATACTGTTCCGTTTATCGAAATATTGCAATTTCATTTTAGCATTATCCAATCTTCAATGCAAAGCTTTTGCTTCATTGAGCCGGAGTTTTGGCATATGCTACAATTCCCCTTTATTTTTTCGTATAATTTCACGGAAACATGTTCCAGCCAGCGGAAAATCAGGTTTTTGTCATTCCGCGGCATGGAAAAAGGAGGCAATACTCTGCCCCCTTGCATTCTCACGTTTTTATCTTATGATTCTTTGATTCCGGATTGCAATATGCTTTTCGCTCCGCTATCCTATTATTTTAAAAAACGCGCTTCCCAAGCATACTCCTGCATCTTCTCGATCTCCTCATCGGTGAAACCAAGTTCCTCCTTCAGCACTTCCTTCTCTTTCTGAAGTGTCGTTCTGGAACAGGTGCGGTTGTCGGAGTTTACGGTTACATGGACACCTGCCTCAAGAAGCTTGTGGATCGGGTGCATCCTGATCGCCGGAACTACTTTTGTGTGGTAATTGCTGGTAACGCAGACCTCGAGGGTCACATTCTCGTCGATGAGTCTCTTTATCAGCTCCGGATCATTGATGGCCGCAACGCCATGTCCGATTCTCTTTGTTCCGAAGGATAATGCCGTCTTCATGCTGTCCGGACCAGCCGCCTCCCCGGCATGGAGCGTCATCGGAACGCCGTACTCACGGACTTTCGCAAATACCGGGGCGAAATTCTCAGTCGGGAACAGGCCTTCCGCGCCTGCGATGTCCACCGCGCAGACCACATCCCCAAGATATTTCTTCGCAGTTTCTACTGTCTGCATGTTCAGCTCCTCATTATCCGCTCCACGCATACAGCAGAGGATCAGACCCACGCGGATCTGCGGGTAAAGTTTCATGCCTCGCTCTGCTCCGCGGATGGCTGCCTCGACAACCTCATCCTGAGTCAGTCCGTCTTTGATGGAAAACTGCGGCGCAAATCGAAGCTCCGCATACTCCACGCCCTCCTTCGCAAGATCCTCCACCAGTTCAAAGGTCACACGCTCGATGGCATCCGCCTTCTGTAAGACGAGTAACGGAAGATCGAAGCGCTCTAAGTATTCTTCCAGAGTCTTACAGTCCTCCGGTACTTCCATCATATATTTTACTTCCTCCGCACTCTTTGCCGGAAGCTCCACGCCCTGCTCTTTTGCAAGCTCCCAGACGGTCTCCGGACGAAGCGATCCGTCCAGATGTAAGTGAAGTTCTACGATATGGCTCATATCTGACAATATTCTCCCTTCTAAACTATTCAGTGTCTTCTATATTGTGTCTTCTATATTGTGTCTTCTATATTGTGTCTTCTATATTGTGTCTTCTATGTTGTGTTTTCGTACAGTCAGCACAATCACTGCACAGATCTTCTAATTTACTACAAAGCAGCCCCTATGTCAGGAGCTGCTTGCATCAATTCTTTCCGACCGCACTCTGCTGCCGTTTTTTATCTCAGTCGAGAAGACTCCCACCTCTTTAGGTGGTGAGTAATAGTAAATTTATTTCCCGGCCGCCGCCTTCATCTGTTTTTTCTTCTTATTGTGCTCCACCATCGCGCAGTAAACCGTATACGCAATAATGATGATCAGATACGGCATCATCTGGATAAACTGCAGCGGGATCGAAGAGTTCTGGAGATAGTTCGCAAGACTCTGGCAGAATCCGAATAACAGAGATGCCAGCATGCCGATCACGGCATTCCCCGCCGCGATGGCCTGGGTTGCCAGAGCGATGTAACCACGCCCCGCTGTCATACCGGAGGAGAAGAGTCCCACATATCCCATGGACAGGAACGCGCCTGCCATGCCTGTCATCATTCCGCTTAAGCAGAGGGCGATGTACTTGATCCTTTTTACCGGAATTCCGACGGATTCCGCCGCATCCGGGGACTCACCGACGGCACGGATATGCATGCCGAGTCTTGTATACTTAAACATGTACCACACAACTGCCACCAGGATCAGCGCCGCATATGTCAGGACATGATGTCCGGAGAGCACCGCGCCGATCACCGGGATATCCTTGACGACCGGGATCGTCACACTCGGGAGCTTTAAGGACGGCAGGGATGTGGACGCACCCTTTTCACCTGTGATCAGGTACAGGATAAAGATCGTTCCGCCGGAGGCGAAGGTGTTTAACGCGATACCGGAGATGACCGCGTTGGAATTTAGTTTCAGGATAAAGTAGGCGAGGATGTTGCTGACGATAAAGCCTGCAAGCACCGCCCCCAAAAATCCGATCCATGCGCTCTGGGAGAATGCACTGACGACAACGCCCACAAAGGCGGAGATCAGCATCGTTCCCTCAAGGGCGATGTTGCTGGTTCCGGATCTCGAGGAGATCATAGCCCCCAGTGTCGTTAAAAGCACCGGTGTCGCGCTTCGAAACATTGCGAAATAGAACTCCGGGAGACTCAATGTTTTTAAAATTTCCTGTAAGATTCCCATCTGTTACGCCTCCCCTTTCAGTGCTTTTTTCGCTTCCTCGCGCTGTTTCCAGCCTGCCATGAACCGCTCGGCCGTCACAAACAGGATCAGAACCGCCTGGATGATGGATACCAGCTCGTTCTGGACATCGGAACGTCTGGACATCAGGTCCGCGCCGACACGGATGTATGCCAGGAAAAATGCCGCAAACGGCACCATCTTCGGGTTGTTGCCGGACAGGATCGCAATGATAACACCGTCCCACGCATAGGACGGGGAATCCTGCCAGTTGAAACGCTGGTACATTCCCATCTGCTCGACTGCGCCGCCAAGACCCGCAACGGCACCCGCAATGACCTGAGTCATGATGATGACACGGCTGGTACGGATTCCAGAATACTTCGCGAACTCCGGGTTGCTTCCTGAGATGCGCACCTCATAACCAAACTTCGTCTTGTATACAAGAATATATAACAGGATCACCGCTGCAATGGCGATGAGATATCCCACATGGAAGTTCGTTCCGGAGATCAGCTTTCCGAGAGATGCTGTTGCCTGATATTTCTTCGATGCAAAGGTTCCCGCCTCACGGTCAGCAAGGAACTTTGTCACGTTGTAGATCCCAAGGTAAAAGAACACATAGTTGAACATTAAAGAAGTTACCAGCTCATTCGTGTGGAAATACACCTTTAAGAGCGCCGGGATACTTCCAATGAGTCCGCCCACAGCCGCAGCCGCGATCATGATCACGATCGGGTGTACCGCGAACGGCAGGGATGTCTTGATGGCGAGAGCCGCTGTCACGACAGCGCCCGTGTAGAGACATGCGTCCGCGATCATGGAGAAGTTTCCGGACTTGAATACAAGTCCCAGGGCAAGTCCCGTAAAGATCAACGGTACGCTGCTGGCAAACACTTCAAAAAAGTGACGTTTGGACTGCAACGGTCCTAAAAACAGGTTGTAAATCGCGGTCACCGGCTCCTCGCTGACTGCAAAGATCACCGCCACCGACAAGGCGATGGCAATGGCAAACGCGCAGAGAAGTCTTACGATGGTAAATTTTTTATTCACAGTAAGCACCTCCGATCTGCTCTTTTGAGTCTTCTTTTACACCCAGCATATAAAGACCGAGCTCGTTCTCTGACGTATTCTTCACATCGGAGATATGTCCGACGATGCGGCCCTCATGCATGACAAGGATCGTATCACTTAAGGAAAGGATCTCGCTCAGATCCGCAGATACAAGCAGGATCGCTTTCTTTCTGCTTCTCATGTCCACGATCTTCTTACGGATAAACTCGATGGCTCCGACATCGATACCTCTGGTCGGCTGGTTCATGATCAGAAGATCCGGCTCATAGTCAAATTCACGACCGACAACTACCTTCTGGACGTTACCGCCGGAAAGCTCCGCGATAGACTGCTTGGAGTTATCATATTTTACAAGGAACTCTTTTAAGATCCGGTTCGTGAACTCACTGATCTTTTTGCTGTCTAAGAGCCCGTGGGTCTTTAATTTGTCGGTATAGTAGACCTTGGAGATCGCATTGTCCTCCAGGGAAAGCTTCGGAGCTGTGCCGAATTTCATACGGTCCTCGGAAACGTGGGAAATCCCTGCCTCCTGACGCGCAAGCACCGGGGCGTTGGAGATGTCCTTTCCGTTCATTGTGATGGTTCCCTGCTGCTGTTTTAAGGTCCCGACGATGGCCTCGACAAGCTCCGACTGGCCGTTTCCGTCGATTCCGGCGATACCTAAGATCTGTCCCTCTTTGATCGTGAAGGAAACATGGTCCAGTCTCGTCTTTCCAAACTGGTCTACGTAGACAAGGTCTTTGACGGAGAATACGTTCTTTCCGAACTCCATCTCCTCTTTCTCAATATTCAGGCTGACATCGCGGCCGACCATCAGGCGGGAGATCTCCTGTTCATCAAGATCGGAGATCTCGTATGTTCCCATGGTCTTTCCGTCCCGGAGGATCGTCATACGGTTGCAGAGTGCCTTGACTTCGTTTAATTTGTGGGAGATAAAGATGATCGTGTGGCCGTTTTCTCTTAAAAGTTTTAACTGTTCAAATAATTCTTCTGTTTCCTGTGGTGTCAGCACGGCTGTCGGCTCGTCCAGGATCAGAATATGGGCACCCCGGTAGAGTGCCTTTAAGATCTCAAGCTTCTGACGCATGGCAAGAGAAATGTCCTCGACCTTTTCCTTTGCCTCTACTTTCAGATTATATTTGTCGGAAAGCTCCGTGGTGATCCGCACCGCCTCTTTCCGGTCTACTTTAAATGCAGTTCCTGTCTCCGCGCCGAGAATCAGGTTCTCCGCAACGGTCATGGACGGAACCTGCATGAAATGCTGGTGTACCATGCCGAGTCCGGCCGCGATCGCATCGCTGGATGATGAGAAGTGTACCTCTTTTCCATCCACGAAGATCTGGCCTTCTGTCGGTGCCAGCATGCCAAACAGCATCTTCATTAAGGTGGATTTTCCCGCGCCGTTCTCACCGACGAGGGCATGGATCTCACCCTTTTTGATCTGCAGATTGACATTATGGTTTGCCACAACGCCGCCCGGATAAACTTTTGTGATGTTCCGGGCCTCTAAAATGATCTCCTGCTCCATTGTTTCCTCCAAGTAAGGCATCTTTGTCTGCCTGTGAAAGTGGTTCCTGTTCGTAAATTCCTGAGTCGCAAATATATTGCAAATGCGGACATTGGACTGCGCCCGCGTAAATGTAAAAATCTCCTGCGATTCGCGGGTAGATACGGGGCGATGGACGGCCCGTTCCCCAGAGTTTCCGGAGGACCAGACGATTCCAACGTATCCTATATCTCTCCGCATGAATACAGGAGATAAATACTCGCTGCCCCGACATGCCTCTTCTTGTTTTCATTGACATGAAAACAAGAAGCTATGGGCGTTTACTGAGCTCCGTTGATGATTCCCTTCAGAGTTGCCTCATCCATACCATAAGCGGAATCAACGGTAACCTCGCCTGCGAGCAGCTTCTCTTTTGCATCCTCGACGGCTTTCTTTGCATCCTCAGATACTGCAGACTGATAAATATCGTTGTCAGCAAGGCCTACAACGCCGTCCTCGATACCGAGGATCTGGTACTCACCATACGGAAGTGTTCCATCAACTGCCTTCTCAACTGCATTGTAGATGCTGTCGCCAACGCCCTTGATCGCGGAAGAGATGATGAAGTTTGCCTCGTCCTTGCCCTCGTAAGCAAGTGCCTGGTCGGAGTCAACACCGATGCAGTACTTCTTGCTTTCTGCAGCTGCCTCGATAACACCTACGGATGCCGGACCTGCTGCTACGAATACAACGTCAGCGCCGTTGGAGTACTGAGTGATCGCAAGCTCTTTTGCTGTTGCGGAGTCAACATAGGAACCAACGTAGGAAACAAGTACCTTCACATCCGGATCTACGAACTGAGCGCCCTCGATGAAGCCGACTGCAGAGTCGTTGATAACAGCTGCTGTATCCTTTGCACCTACGAAACCGATCACGTTGTCTTCGTTTGCGTATTCCATATCGGACTTTGTCGCACTTGCTGCAAGAACGCCTGCAAGGAATGCGCCCTCGTTCTGCTTGTAGCTCATGGAGTATACGTTGCTTAAATCACCAAGCGTGTAGTCAACATCTGTATCAAAGATGATGAACTTCTTCTCCGGGAACTCCTGAGCAACCTTCTCTGTGATCTCCTTCATATCCCAGAGACCTGTGATGATAAGGTCTGCATCGGACTCACAAGCGTCTAACATGGAACCTTCAAACTTTGTCTTGTCGCTGCCCATCTCGACCATGTTTACTTCAACCTTATCGCCAAGCTCAGCCTCAAGCTTTTCCATACCAGCCTGTGCGGAGTCGTTGAATGCCTTATCGCCGAAGGAGCCTGTAACAAGAAGTGTTACTTTTAACTTCTCGCCGTTTGTCTCAGCCTTTGCTGCCTCTGCAGTTGTCTCAGCAGCTGCTGCGGTTGTCTCGCCTGCTGCTGCGGTTGTCTCGGTCTTGCTCTCGCTTGCGCATCCAAACAGCATGGAAGCTGCCATCGCCATTGCAAGTGTGCTGCATAAGAATTTCTTTTTCATAATTAGTTGTTCTCCTTTTCGTAAAAAGTTGATTTATTCAAACTATCCAGAGTTTCCAGATAATTTTTCTTGTTCATCACCGGCTTGAACGCCTCTTTGATCTTCCACGCGGACGCACCGCCATCGGATAAGAGATCTGCCACGGTATCTGCGAAATAATGCGCCGGGACACAGTATGCCTGCTCCGGATCCGCCGTCTTAAAATCTTTTCCGTGGATGCTGCCCTCAAATCCGGCAACACCGATCTCAACGATCGGCCACATAAGGGATAAGTCTCCCATATCTCCGGAAGCGAAGCCGTGGGTTCCCTGGGTGATCATGCTCTCGTCGATATAATCTAAAATGTGTTTCTTCACAAGCTCTGTCAGGTTCTCGTCCTGATGGAGCGGGAAATATCCCGGTGTATCCTGGATCTCAAGATCACAGTTGATCGCAAGTGCGCCGGCGCGGATCGCGCGGGTCACTTTCGCGTTTGTCTCAAAGATCGCCGGAACTGTCTTCGCCCGGACATACATCTCAAGCTGTGTTCTTCCCGGAACCGTATTGACAGACTGGCCACCTTCCGGCACATAGAAATGGACGCGGATCGCGTCATCTGCTCGGAAAGTCTCTCTCAGGAAGTTGATTCCCGTCATGGCAAGGTTTACCGCGTTGAGCGCATTTACGCCGCCTTCCGGGTTCGCTCCTGCGTGGGATGCCTTTCCTGTAAAGATTGCCCGCTTCATGATAAAGCCGTTTAAGCTGGAACCGATCTCCGCATGATACTTTGTCATGTCGATCCCCATAGCGTGGCAGGATAACATGATGTCCACATCATCAAAGATGCCTGTTGCGATCATCTCCTGTTTTCCTGACGGGTGGGAGATCTTTCCTTCCTTAATAAGTTCCTTGCGGTAATCCATGTCGCAGAATTCCTCCGCCGGTGTCACGAGAAGTGTGACCTTTCCGCAGAGATCCTTTAACATACCGGAATCTTTAATTGCTAAAAATAAGCTCATCATAACGCCCAGCTGACCGTAGTGGCCGCAGGTATGGGCTGCGCAGCTGTCCTCACTGGCGTACGGATGTCCGAAGGTCGGAACCGCGTCGAATTCCGTGATCAGGCCGATATTCGGCCCCGGCTTTCCGGAATCTAAGACTGCCCGGATTCCCGTGTACGCGACATCCTCATGCGGAATTCCCGCCTTGTCGAGTGCCTCGATCGCCTTTTTTCTTGTTCTGAATTCCTTAAATCCAAGCTCCGGATGACAGTAAATATCTTCGCTCATTGCGATGATCTCCGGAAGGATCTGATCTAATGCTTCATGAACTGATTTCATGGTGTTTCCTCCTTCACTATACCTGTGCGGGCCGGATGCAGAGCCCTTCACGACAGTCTGCCTGAAATTCCTTAGAAGTCCCCATTACACAAAAAAGGTCTGCAAATGCAGACTTTTTTACGGGTTACTCAGGCAACTAATGAGTCAGTATAGTGCAGAAAATATCATAACGAGTTTTATGGGCAAATGTCAAGATTTTTCTATGTTTTTTTGACAGTTTTAGGCTTTTGTTCCGTAGTACAAAATATATATTTGTACTGCTTATAAATAATTTGTTCATATGCTAATAAATGTCAACATACTATGCTTTATCAACATCGGGATTCCATGTAAACACTTATTTGGGTCATTCACCGCATCAGCTATAAAAAGCCAGCATCGTACGTTTTTCAACATAAATAAAAATTCACAGCAAATCATTTTCTATGATCTTCGCTGTGAATCTTTATTTAGGATGTATGAGTTTTTATGAAATACCTGATTAATATTTTCCAGCGTAACTGTTCAGTACCTCACAGTTACGCGCAAAAATCCATTCCAAATCGGCTGTGCCGATAGGATTTTTGCCTTCTATTCTAAGTTTTCTTACGGTCAGCGCAGTAAATGCGCAGACCTATTGAACACTTACTTTCCAGCTTACATAAATCTGGAAACTGTCTTGCGGATCTGCGGACCTGCGATGATCGCAATGATGATCTTCGCTGTGTCACCCGGAAGATACGGGATAACACCGATGCCGAGAGCTGCCACGAAGCTCATTCCGAGCTGTCCCGCAAGCCATGCGGTTCCGAAGATATAGCAGATCGCCATTCCGATGATCATTCCAACTACATGCATGTAGATCTTTGCCGGGAACTTCTCAACGAAGAAGCCTGCGATCGCTGCCAGAAAGATAAATCCGATCAGGTAGCCGCCGGTCGGTCCGAGAAGCTTGCCGACACCGCCACTAAATCCGGAGAATACCGGAAGTCCTACTGTTCCTAAGAGCAGGTATAATACATAGCTCGCTACGGAAAGCTTCATTCCGAGAATATACGCCATAAAGAAGATGACAAGGTTTGTCAGGCTGATCGGTACCGGGCTGATCGGAATCGGAAGTGCCATCGGTGCCAGGATACAGGTAATCGCTGTCATAAGTGCTGTCACCGTCATCTGCGCGGTGGACATGTGTTTTGCTGTTGTCTTTTCCATCTTTGTTTTCCTCCCAACATCCATCATTTCTGCCGCCGGATCTTAAATTCTATCGTTCTTAAATTCTACATTCCGGTACGCATATCACAAAATGGAATTGTTCTGATCGATTCTTTTCCTATCATACGCAGATTCCGTGCATTTGTCAACCAGTTTTTATTATTTGGTTTACATTTTCCCCTTTTCTTTTTTGCCTATAATCTTCCTGTGTGCCATTTACCCGCCCAGGAAAACGTGCTATACTCTATGTACTTGTCCTCCCACCGCCAACTGGGAGAATTTAGCAGTTACCAGTTATCAGTACAGAGCAGTGTCCGCATGCATCACCGATGCGCTGCACGCGTTTTATATGCCGGACATAAGGAGATTCACTATGAAAATGAAAAGCGGAAACGAACGAAAAAAAATCATCCGGGAACTCCTGAACAGGACTGATCAGGAATTTACAGATGAAGAGCTGATCCATCAGCTGATCATGACAAACATCACAGAAAATTCCAATGAGACAGAAAAGCTGTCCTTCGGCCAGAGAGCATCCGACGCAGTAGCGAAATTTGCCGGAAGCTGGGCATTTATCTTCAGCTTTATCGCTGTCATGGTCGGATGGATGGCTGTCAACGTTATCCTTGGAACGAAGGCCTTTGATGCCTACCCATTTATCCTTTTGAATCTGGTACTTTCCTGCATTGCCGCCATTCAGGCTCCCCTTATCATGATGAGCCAGAACCGACAGGAGGCAAAGGACAGACAACGCGCGGAAAACGACTTTAAGGTCAATTTAAAGAGCGAACTCATTATCGATGACCTGCACAAAAAAATGGATCTGATCATCGAAAACCAGAAAAAGATCAACCATCGTCTGGATATGCTGGAACAGACCGGCAAGGCTATAGACACGCCAAAAGCCGGATCCCCTATCCACAATGCTTAATACAAAATAAGAATGTGCCTTGGCACATTCGCGAGGTCACTTGCGACAATCTACATCTTCACGCAAGTACAGAAACATTCCGCAGTACAGTTTTTCTGTACTGCGGATTTTATACAGGAGATTTTTATTATGGCTGCTGAAAATGATCTCGGCCGTGACGACATAAAAAAGCTCGTCGTCCGGATCGCAATTCCCAGTATGCTGGCACAGTTTGTCAGCGTCCTTTACAGTATCGTAGACCGCATGTATATCGGAAATATCCCCGGATCCGGCGACATGGCACTGGCGGGGGCCGGTGTCTGCGGTCCGGTAGTCACTATGGTCGGCTCCGTCGCGTTTCTCGTGGGAATCGGCGGTGCCCCGCTTATGAGCATGAAGATGGGACAGGGCGATAAAAAGGCCGCCGAGCGGATCCTTGCAAACTGCTTCCTCATGCTGGCAGTATGTTCCCTCCTCATGGTGGCCTGCATCTACCCAATCCGCATTCCGATGCTGCGGTATTTTGGTGCCAGCGATATCACGCTGCCCTACGCAAACGCATATTTTACAATATATCTGACTGGAACCGTATTCGCCCTGATGTCCACAGGTATGAATCAGTTTATCATCTGTCAGGGCTTTGCAAAGACCGGCATGTACTCCGTCGTCCTCGGCGCGGCGCTGAACATCATTCTGGATCCGATCTTCATCTTCGGTCTCCACATGGGCGTCTCCGGTGCCGCCGTCGCAACCGTTATCTCCCAGATGGCGAGCTGTGCTTTCGTCCTGAGGACACTGTTCGGAAAAAACATGCCGGTGCGCATCACCTTCGGCGGTTACAGCTGGCGGCTGATCCGCAGAGTACTCACCATCGGCTTTACCCCATTTATCATCATCGCCATGGATAACGTCATGATCATCACCATGAACGCGATCCTGCAAAAATACGGCGGTGCAGCGCGCGGTGACCTTCTGATCACCTGCGCGACCATTGCCCAGAGCTTCATGCTCGTAGTCACCATGCCTCTCGGCGGTATCACCAGCGGAACTCAGGCTGTTCTTGCCTACAATTTCGGAGCCGGAAAGACCGACCGCGTAAAGAGTGCGCAGAAGTACATCTTTATCCTTGCTGCGGCATACACCACTCTGCTCTTCGTCCTTGCGCGTACCATCGGCGTCCTGTTTGTCCGTCTCTTTACAGCAGACCCGATCGTTGCCGCAGAAGCGCTCCGGGCGATCCGGATCTTCACTCTGGCAATCATCCCGCTGGCCTTCCAGTATGAGATCGTCGACGGTTTCACCGGTCTTGGTCAGGTACAGGTTGCCCTGCCGCTTTCCTTCTTTCGAAAAGGCGCATACTTCGTATCCCTGTTCCTGCTTCCCGCGATGTTCGGAGCTGAAGCGGCGTTTTACGCAGAACCGGTATCTGATATCCTTGGACCGATTGCTTCGGTGATCGTGTATCTCACTTCGATGAAGAAGGTTCTGGCGAAAGCCGGGGCTAATTAACCGGTTCCGCCAAAACTAAGTGTAAATACGCAAAAACAGAGCATATATCTTCGCATGCCAATGTTTTACATAGGGTATGGTTGAATATATGCTCTGTTTTTTATGTCTGCAGGCAGTTTACACTGCCATTTTCTATCTCAATTCAGGCGGCAGAATCAGTCATCATCCTCTTCACTCTCAGTGATCGTATAGGTGAATCTCTTTCTCGCCATCTCATCGCTCTCAAGGTACTCGTCGTAGGTTGTGATCTTATCGATCAGCTGGCCGTTGATGATCTCCATGATACGGTTTGCAGTTGTCTCTACAACCTGATGGTCACGGGAGGAGAAGATGATCACGCCCGGGAACTTCTTCATTCCGTTGTTCAGGGCTGTGATGGACTCCATGTCCAGATGGTCCGTCGGCTCATCGAACATCAGCACGTTCGCGCCGGAGATCATCATCTTGGAGAGCATGCAGCGCACCTTCTCACCACCGGAGAGAACCTTTACCTTCTTTACGCCGTCTTCACCGGCAAACAGCATTCTTCCGAGGAATCCGCGGACATATGTGACATCCTTTTCCGGGGAGTACTGGGTCAGCCAGTCTACGATCGTATCATCATTGTTGAACTCTGCGCTGTTATCCTTCGGGAAGTACGCCTGAGTCGTTGTGAGACCCCATTTGTAGCTTCCGGAATCCGGCTCCATCTCACCGGAGAGGATCTTGAAGAGTGTGGTCTTCGCAAGCTCGTTCGGTCCTACAAGGGCAACCTTGTCCTCTCTTCCCAGGGTAAAGGAGATATTGTCGAGAACCTTTACGCCGTCGATGGTCTTTGTAAGTCCCTCAACGGAGAGAACCTCGTTTCCGATCTCACGGGCCGGACGGAAGTCGATATACGGGTATTTTCTGCTGGACGGACGGATCTCGTCGAGCTCGATCTTCTCTAAGGCACGTTTTCTGGAGGTCGCCTGCTTGGACTTGGAAGCGTTGGCGGAGAATCTCTGGATGAACTCCTGTAACTCTTTGATCTTCTCCTCTTTCTTTCTGTTTGCTTCCTTCATCTGCTTGATCATCAACTGGCTGGACTCGAACCAGAAATCGTAGTTTCCGGCATAGAGCTGGATCTTGCCGTAGTCGATGTCGGCGATCTGTGTGCAGACCTTGTTTAAGAAGTAACGGTCATGGGATACCACGATAACGGTATTCTCGAAGTTGATCAGGAACTCCTCAAGCCATGCGATCGCATCGAGGTCTAAGTGGTTCGTCGGCTCGTCGAGGAGCAGGATATCCGGATTTCCAAATAATGCCTGGGCGAGGAGAACTTTAACCTTCTGCGGTCCGAGAAGGTCTTTCATTGTTTTATAGTGAAGCTCTGTCTCGATACCAAGACCGTTTAACAGGTTCTCAGCGTCAGACTCGGCTTCCCATCCGTTCATGGTCGCGAACTCGCCCTCGAGCTCTGCCGCCTTGATTCCGTCCTCGTCTGTGAACTCTTCCTTCATGTAGATCGCGTCTTTTTCCTTCATAATGTCATAAAGGCGCTTATTTCCCATGATAACGGTGTCGAGAACTGTGTACTCGTCGTATTTAAAGTGGTCCTGCTGTAAGAAGGAAAGACGCTGGCCCGGGGTGATCGCAACCTCGCCGTTTGTCGGCTCGAGCTGACCGGATAAGATCTTTAAGAATGTGGACTTTCCGGCACCGTTGGCACCGATCAGACCATAGCAGTTTCCTTCTGTGAATTTAATATTTACGTCTTCAAATAAAGCTTTTTTACCGACACGGAGTGTCACATTATTTGCACTAATCATTTTCTAAATCTCCTTTTAACTGACAAGGGGTATCTGTGAAATGCGCCTTAGCGCATCCCCCGCGCCGGGCACAAACAGCCTGCCTCGGATCTAAACCCTGGCAGAACTTAAAACGATAACCTTCCGCAAATGTCTCTAGCCTGCCGGTCAGTTATCAAAGTCCTTCTTATTCTATTAAAGAACACAAGTTTTTGCAAGGCTTTTCGCGAAAAAAGCCTGTTTTTCAAGGAAAAATCCTATCCAACAAAAGAACTGCCGCTCCAAGTACAACTCGGAACGGCAGTTCTCTTAGTTTCTCTTATATTCGAATTAGAGTTTAACTACGTTAACAGCGCGAAGCTTCTTGCTGTTCTTCGGATCCTGCTCTGTGTCGAAAGTAACCTTCTGGCCCTCTTCAAGAGTCTTGAAGCCGTCGCCTACGATTGCGGAAAAGTGTACGAATACGTCGTCGCCGCCGTTATCGTTGGAGATGAATCCGTAGCCTTTCTCAGAATTGAACCACTTAACTGTACCGTTGTTCATTTTGGTACCTCCATAAAAAATTGAATTTTTCCGTACTAAGACTATTGGAAATCCCCACACATCGCTGTTGGTCTTTATTTCAAAAAACTCACATGCTTTTGTAATTCATCGTATCGCGCAAATGACTTACAAAAACATGTGAGTTCAATAGTGCATCGGAATTAACTTAACAATATCACACTTCTTGCCCTGTGTCAATCAGATTTCCAAGAAACGGGCGGTCTGTTTTATCCTTACGAACCGCCCGTTTTTCCTTATTTCCCGGCACTGTACCGCGTACCGCAAACATCTGTTTTTCTCGACAAAAATCGACTTTTCCCTTCGGTAATTCTGCCGTGATTTTTGCATTTTTTTCGATCTAAAACCGTCCGAATGTATCGACCAGCCATGAAAGATGGTTGATATGATCCTGCGTCAGCTCGCCCGGTTTCATTCTCCATCTCCAGTTATTCCCCACCGTACCCGGCGTGTTCATTCTCGCCCAGCTATCGAGCTTTAAGATATCCTGCGCCTGGAAGATCACAACGCTGGCTACAGACGCGTAGGCGGTCTTTAAGACCTTGTCTACGACCTCATGCTGATGGGAGACACCCATGTAGTCCGCGATATACTGCAACTCCCACCACTGGCGCGCCTCCGGCTTAAAGTAGCCCACCAGGGTCTCGTTGTCATGGGTTCCGCCGTAAACGACGGAATTCGGGGAGTACATATGCGGCAGGTGCTCGTTGAAGCGGTCGCCGCTGAAGGCGAACTCGATGATCTTCATTCCCGGATATCCTGTCTCCTCAAGAAGCTCCTTGACCTCTGGAACAAAGATTCCAAGATCCTCCGCGATGATCTTCGTGTCACCGATGACCATGTTGATGGCATCTGTAAGCTTCTTTCCCGGTCCCTTTAACCACTCACCGGTCTTTCCGTCCTCGGAACCCGCCGGGATCGCGTAATACTGGGTCACACCGATAAAGTGGTCGATGCGGACCACATCATACAGGCGGGCAGACGCTTTCATGCGCTCTTTCCACCATGCGAAATCAGTCTTCTCCTGAACATCCCATCGGTAAAGTGGATTGCCCCAGAGCTGTCCCGTCTCACTGAAGGCGTCCGGCGGAACTCCGGCAACCTTGAGTGGGGTCAGGTTCTCCTCATCCAAAAGGAATAACTCCGGATGGGTCCAGACGTCCGCACTGTCAAGCGCCACGTAGATCGGAATATCTCCGATGATGGAGATTCCCTGCTCGTTCGCATACGCGCGGAGCTTTCCCCACTGCTGGTAGAATTTATACTGTAAAAACTTCCAGAAGTCGATCTCGTCCTTCAATTCCTCTCGGTAGGACTCCACCGCTTCTTTCTTCCGGAACCGGATATCTTCCGGCCATGCCAGCCATTCTTTATTATCAAAATGGAACTTTAACGCCATGTAAAATGCGTAATCATTCAGCCAGAACCAGCTGTCCATACAGAACTTCTCGTAGCCCTGTTCCTCGCGGTACTCACTTCTCGCGTACGCCTTTTTCAACAGGGGAAACCGGTACCAGAACACCGCGTCGTACGCCACCTGGGTCGGATTATCCCCCCAGTAACAGGCGTTGATCTCGTCCTGTGTGAGAAGTCCCTCCTTCACCAGGGTATCCAGATCGATAAAGTACGGATTTCCCGCAAAAGCGGAAAATGACTGGTACGGGCTGTCCCCGTAGCTTGTCGGTCCCACCGGCAGAACCTGCCAGTATTTCTGTCTTGCTTTCTTTAAGAAGTCCACGAAATCATAGGCCGCACTGCCAAATGTACCGATTCCGTATGGTGACGGCAGACTTGACACCGGCATCAGAATTCCGGCTCCGCGCTCCAGCATTGTCTTCATATTTGTATCCCCTTCTGTCCGGCAGATCCCCGCCTGTTTATCTTTTACCATTCAGCATTTTACCGTCCATAACGGCTCACAGCCCGGCACATATTATGCGCAGGGCTGTTGCTGATTTCTTCTGTATCGTCCACCTTCTACACTCCGCTGTTCATGCCATGGGCAGACAGCAACAGAAACTTTCTGGTGAATTAACGATTCTTCTTGATTCTCTCGTCGTTTTCAAGAACTTTCTTCGCGATCATGATAAAGTGGAGCTTAAAGTTATCCTCTGTATCGTTTACGTCAAGTCCGGTATTGATGCGGACCATATTTAAGCTTGTCTTTACATCATCCTCAGACATTCCGAGCTGTCTTGCTGTCTCAGCAATATCTTCCTTGCATTTATAGTATTTTGCGAGAACGCGTTTCTCAGTCTCACCGAGCTGTTTTAATACGGTTCTGGTCAGGCGGTCGCCGAAGTTTACAACCATCTGGTTGATACTGCTGTAGATCTCCATTCCCATGTATTCAAGGATCACACGGTCTTTCTTGAAGATCTCGCCGGCTTTTACTGCATCCTGGGCATTGCTGTATGTATGCTTGATGCCTTTGATGCCGCTCTCGATCGTACCGATGCCGACACGGATCTTTCTGTCGGACTCGATCTTTTCAACTTCCTGAAGAGCAGTCTCTTTGATCTGCGGGATCAGGTCGCGCATTCCGGACTTATCTTTCATGATCAGGATCACACAGTCACCGCTGTCGCAGGTAATGATCTGTTTGCCGCCGATCTTTTTGTTGATGTCGGAGAGAGCGATGATCGCATTTGCCGCATTTGTAAGTTTCTCGCGGTCTTCCGGTTTTACATTCATATCAGACGGATACTGGAAAGATACCGCCATAAAGGTGTCCATATCCACGTCGAAACCAAGCTGTCTTCCAAACTGTTTTACAAGATCCTCGTCCTCGTAGTATCCGATTACGATGTCGTTAAAATAAGCTGATAATGTGATATCTGTCGTGTTTTTGTTCATGAAATACACCCCTCATTTCTATATATTCGCCGCCGCTCTTTCTGTCCCTTCACCGGATCCGTATGCGGCGGACAATGCTCTCCGGGAAAGCTTAATTATAAGAAAAATCCTCGTATTTGTCAAGATGTCTGACAATATTTCTCAGTATTGCTATGACTTTTTGCAATTTTGAAAGATACCAGCAGTAAAACCAGCCTTCAAAATGATTTTCCATGGATTTTATCTCATTCCGGGTACTTTTAGTTTACATAACTTTTCAAAAAAATTGCCTGCTGCTGTCTTTCCGAAATTAACTCAGCATCTCACCTATCTTTTCCAACGTATCCGCCTCGTAATCCACATGCACCCCGGCTGTATTCTCCTGATGGTGCGGGTTGTACCACAGAGTATCGATCCCCACGTTGTTTCCGCCACGGATATCAGAAGTCAGGGAGTCGCCGATGATCAGCATGTTCTCCACGTCGTTTCTGCCCATCTTTTCAAAGCAGTAATCGAAGTACTCCTGCTGCGGTTTCTGGTATCCGGATTCCTCAGAAACGTAGATTCCCTTAAACAGCTTGTCCAGACCTGCTACCGCGAGGCGTTTATACTGGGTCTCAGCGACGCCGTTTGTAACGATATGAAGCTCATAGCGATTCTTTAAGCCATTAAGGAGGTCCATGACTCCGTCTAAAAGAAACGCACTCTCATTTAATGTCTGGCGGTACAATCCATCGACCTCAGCGCCATTTACGGTGATCCCAAAATCCTTAAAATAGTCCTCAAATCTCAGGCTTAACACCTGCTCTCTCGTGATCTCACCACGCTCTAACTTCTGCCAGTAGCTTTTGTTCAGATGGTGGTACTTCTGCATGTTCTCCTCTGTAGCCGGTACGCCAAAGTGGGTGAGTACCCGCTCGATGCCGATCTTCTCCGCCTTGTCGAAATCCAGAAGTGTTCCATCCACATCAAAAAGAAGCACCTGGTATTTTTTCATGACTTGTTTGCTCCTGTTCTTTATTTTTCACAATTCTCAGCTTTGTCTTCTCCTGCATTGCTGAAAACAGCTACACTCCCCGGATCCAGCTCCAACCGGACTCTCTGAGTCTTATCAGCCCGATGCCAGGGAGCTCTGCTGTATGTTCTTAATCCTTGTATACAATCTTTCCACCGCAGATCGTATACTTCACACGACCGAAAAGCTTTGTTCCGATAAACGGCGTGTTGTGGGACTTGGACGCGATCTCAGCGTCTGTGACTGTCCACTCCTCATTCTCGTTAAAGATCACGATATCCGCGTCTCCCCCCTCTGCGAGATATCCCTTATCAAAGTGATACAGCTTCGCCGGATTCACGCACATCTTCTCCACAAGCTGCATGGTGGTCAGGTGGCCTTTCTTCACAAGTTCTGTCACCGCAAGGCTAAGCGCCGTCTCAAGACCGATGATTCCACTCGGTGCTTTCCATACCGGAAGAACTGCCTTTTCCTCCGCGCTGTGCGGAGCGTGGTCGGTGGCGATCATGTCGATGGAACCGTCCTTGATTCCCTCGATAATGCCCTCGCGGTCCTTCGCAGTTCTAAGGGGCGGGTTCATCTTCGCCATTGCGCCATGTTCTAAAACAGCGGTCTCATCTAATGTGAAATGGTGAGGTGTGACCTCCGCTGTCACATTTGCGCCAAGCTCTTTCGCAAGCTTCACAGCCTTTACAGATGTGGCGGAGCTGATATGCTGGATATTGACTGACGCGCCTGTGTGCAGGGCGATCATGCAGTCACGAGCCACGAGAGAATCCTCGGCAAGTGCCGGGGAACCTGTGATTCCAAGCTCTTTTGCGACTGCACCTGCGTTGATTCCGTTCTCGGAGATGAATGCCGGGTCTTCCTCATGGAAGCTCAGCGGTACATTTAACTCTTTCGCCTTCTTCATGGCCTCGTAGACGAGTTTCTCGTTCATCAGCGGGATTCCATCGTCTGTGAATCCAACGGCTCCTGCTGCCTTTAAGGTGTCCATATCCGTGAGCTCCTGACCCTTCATTCCAACAGAAACGCATGCGGCAGGAAGAACATTGATTCCTGTCTTCTTTCCTTCTTCGATGATATATTTTACGGTCTCCACATTGTCTACCGGCGGTTTTGTATTTGCCATGGTGACAACCGTTGTGTATCCGCCTTTTTTCGCTGCGGCGGAACCTGTCTGGATATCCTCTTTGTATGTAAGTCCCGGATCGCGGAAGTGAACATGGACGTCAATGAGGCCCGGCGCTACGACACAGCCGTCTGCGTCGATCACCTGCTCATAGCTTCCATCATCTTCCACTTTTCCGATGGTCTTTATCTTTCCGCCCTCAAGGACAACGTCCAGGATCCCGTCGGTATTGCTCTTTGCGTCTACTACTCGTCCGTTTTTAATCAGAATCATCTTAACTCCTCCTGTTTTATCTGTTTCTATGTTTCCTATCTCTGACCGGCTGCTATATTTCCAGTGAGAACAGTTTCCGTCATTTCTGCCTGATGTGTAAATTTTCATATATCTGGCTGTCGGACCTTTTTATCACTTTCTCGTCGGCACGATCTCCAGCCAGTAATTATCCGGATCTGTGATAAAGTAGATCCCCATCTTCTCATTTTCAAAGCAGATGCATCCCATCTCTTTGTGCTTTGCGTGAGCTGCCTCGAAATCATCTACCCTGAATGCAAGATGAAACTCGTTGTCTCCAAGATCATAGTGATCTTTCTCCCAGTCCCTGAGCCATGTGAGTTCTAACTGGTGCGGTGTCACGCCGTCTCCGAGGTATACCAGGATAAAGCTCCCGTCCGCCGCTTCTTTTCTTCTTACTTCCTTTAATCCAAGCGCTTCCTCATAGAATTTTAAGGACTTGTCAAGATCTATGACATTAAAATTGTTGTGCGCAAATGTGAATTTCATGGTGTTCTCCTCTCAATTTATATTTGTTTCACATTACGATGTCGGGGACAAAAGAATCCCTGTATAATTATGTAAAATATCATCCGGCTGGATTGCGTCCGATACCATAGAAATTTCAAGCTTATACTCTGTTCCCTCTTCGCCAATCGAGCCATGTACCGGTACATACCGGTCAAAGCAGACATTTTGTTTTTTCTTTGTTGTGACAATTAACGAAACGTACTCTTCCGTTGTCAGAAGCTTGTAGTAAACATCTTCTTCCGGAAATGTATTTCTCGCCCGGTCGATCATATCTGCATAGTTGTAATCTTCTGATCCATCATCCGGACCGGACCTTTTTCCGTTGATCGCAGCCTGCAGCTTTTCTAAAACAGCTGCCGTCCTTGCCTCATTTTTCCTTTGTTCGATTTCTGACGCAATACTCACCTGCAGTGAAATGATCAGTACGATTCCTGTCATGCCAGCTATAGTCGTCAACCATACAGCAATTATCTTTGATTTCTTTTTCTTCTCGTCCTCTCTTGTAAGCCGGGTACAAGAAAATTCTTTTACAAAGGATGGCTGATTTTTATTTCCGTAAGCAATAATGGCATCTATCGTGTCATATCCCTCTTCAACACTGTACTTTCTCCAGACAGCATGCTCTGAATAAAACTTTTCCAGCCTATCGTAGAAACGCGGGAACCATCCCGTGTACCGCTTCCTTCGAATGAAAAATACGCTGATTCCGCCAATAAGAATCGTAAAATATCCGACTCCTATCACCCCGTAATAAAGGCCTTCTATTTTCGATACCTGTTTTTCCGGCAGTATGGCAAGGAAATGATACTCACCATCCGTTTCCTTCTCCCAGTATGTCTGAAGCCTGTTTCCGTAAGAATACTGTACCGGATCCATTCCAAGTTCGGCAAGTGTATACTGTACATGCTCACCTTTATTTGGATCTTTCAGACGCAATGACTGTCCATCTTCCTGTACAACTGCGATGACATTCTTTTTTCCTGTGAGTTTATAGCCCGTTATGCTCTGAAAAGGATCATACAGCCCAGCACCGAAAAACCATGTCAATGATAAGATCATATAAATAACGAATAGTGTTATGAGTTCTTTCCACACGTTATATTTCAATGACTTCTCTATCATTTCTTTTTCGTACTCAGGAATTCCAGGTAATGTAATGTACCAGGAAGCAAACCGTTCTCTTTTCGCTTCTTCATCCATCACTTTTCCGATATTTATTGAGGTCGCAAGCTGCATTTTATTCCCCCTCTCAGATTTCCCAGCCTTCTCCCTCTTCATGGATCTCAACGATCCTGTCACGGTATCCCGCCGAACACGGCATTTTTTTCAGCCGCTCCGCCACATCGTATTCCCCCCAGAAGTGCATCGGGAAAATATGTTTCACGTCGACTTCCTTCACGAAATCATCGATTCCCAAGTAAAAATATTCACCGAGTCTCGGATCCAGCGGTAAAAACGCAATATCCGCCTTCCTGCCATGCATCTTTGCGATCTCCTCCCGGTAAGCCTTCGTCATATTCTTATTCCACTGCGGATCTTCCCCATCCCAGTACCAGTGGTTTAAATCTCCGGCATGGTAGATCTCCAGGCCATCCACACTGCACCAGAACGCGACGCCCTCATCCGTGGACTTAAATCCCTCGACCTTCAGCGTTCCGTCATCCAGTATCTGCCCCGGATTTAAAAATTCTGTCTTTCCTTTACAAGATTCCGGAACCCGCTTACTCCAGATATCAAATGCCAGAATATAATGGATCTTCGGATGTTTCTCCTCCAGATCAAAGATCACCTTTGAAAAATGATCCGGATGTCTGTGACTGGCGAACACATAGAGCGGCTTTTCCTCAGAAAACTCCGGCAGCTTCCCCTGGAAATAGTCAAACAGCAGGTACGCCGACTCCGTCTCCACGAGAAACGCGCTGTGATGAATGTATGTGATCTTCATGTCTTAAAACCTCTTTCCGCACTTCGGGCAGTATTCAAAGTTTTCCTTCGTCTCATAACCGCAGTTCGAACACCGCTTCAACGGCACGTCCCAGGCCGGAGCGTCATGTCCCTCTGAGACGAGCGTCAGATCTTCCTCACGGATCGAAACATCCTCTCCCGCAGCGATCCGCTTCCCTACTTCCTCGTTCAGCTGGTAGACAGTCCCGCAGCAGCTTGTCTTCACATAATATTTCCGCCCCCATTTAAAGATTGGAATAAAGAAAAAGGACAGGCACATATATGTCATAAACACCTGATACCGTCCATATCTCCCGCAGCGGCCACAGATCATCGCCGCCGCGTTATAAATCAGTTCTTTTGTTCCCTGAGTAATTCCGCCAATAAAAAACATTGGGTTCCTCCAGTAATCTTATTTTAATAGCCTAAATTTTCCCCAACGATCACAACCTTGATCCGTCCGTCATATCGGGATCTCCGTGTAACAACGATCGAACAGCACATACAGTCGGGGGACTGGCAGTCCATGCAGACTCCCTTTACACCACATGGCGTTTTCCGGCCGGTAGCATCTGCAATGATCGGACAAGCCTGCGTCTGGATCCGGTCGATCCCATCCTCAATACTCCGCACTATCTTATTCATTCCGACAACAATGATCACCTGCTTTGGTCCATGAATCAGACAGGCTACACGGTTTCCCGCACCGTCAATATTGACCAGTTCGCCTTTTACGGTGATCGCATTCGTTCCCATAAGGAAACAGTCCGCACTGCAGGAGCCGAGATAAGACGGATTTCCCATCGTCTCTTTATCTTTCATCGGATAATCCCGCATCTCATGTCCGGATTTCTCCAATTCAGCCAGAATCCCCAGCTCCCGGATCGATGCCGAGCCGCCCCAGCCGATGGAAGCACCGGGTTCGATCAGCGAGAGGACCGTTTCCACTGCCTCTTTCTTATCCCGGCAATAGATTCCCTCCATATTTCTTTTTTTCAAATTACAAATGACATTTTCTGCCATCCGTTTTTTTGCGTCCTCCAACATCGTATCTCTCCTTTACAACTGCCTGACCATCGTTTTCCCGATGCTTCGCATTCCAAATCGGTAAAATCCACCATCACTGTATTGTACGGAATTTTCAGTTCAGATAATTCCTATTCGTATACAGTAACCACTTTCTCAGTGCTAATTGTAGCATACTATTCCCATATCTTGCAATTCCTGCTCAAATATTTTATACTGGAATCCATCCGCCCCGCTGCGTGACTACCCGAAACACAATTTTAGGAAAGAGGAAAATATTTTGAGTATAAACCCAATGATGTTTCTGCAGTTCAAAAACTCCTGGCAGACCTTTACAAGAAACCACCCGAAATTCCCGGCTTTCTGGCGTGCGGTCTACAAACATGGCATTCAGGAAAACATGATCATCGAATTTAAGGTTACAGAACCGGACGGCAAAGAACTCGCCTCCAACATCCGCGTGACCAAATCCGATCTGGAACTTTTTGAGAATCTGAAAAAAATGATCACAGACCAGTAAGTCTTTTTCTTGCAATTCGTGTACGAGTATTCTATACTTTATATGTCAGTGTCAGGCGGGAAAACGCCGCGCTGATCACACTTCCCCGGTTTAAATCCCGGATCTTTGCTGTCACTGTCAGGATCTCCGGTATTGTAAACTGTGGTATTCAGTAACTATTCAGTAGGTCTGCGCATTTACTGCGCTGATCGTAAGAAAACTTAGACTAGAAGGCAAAAATCATATCGGTACAGCCGATTTAGAATGGATTTTTGCGCGTAACTGTGAGGGTACTGAACAGTTACGGTATTCATTTAATCATGGAGGACAAACTTATGCTGGAAACTGGAATAAAAGGAAAACAGGAGGTTGTTGTCTCTGACGCAAACTCCGCAAAAACAATGGGAAGCGGCACACTCGACGTGTTCGCAACACCGGCTATGACCGCTTTAATGGAAAAGACCGCCTGGATGAGCGTTGCTGATCAGCTCGACGAGGGCTGCGGTACTGTGGGTACACTCTTAAACGTAACACACGACGCACCGACACCACTTGGAATGACCGTATGGTGCGAGACTGAACTTGTCGAGGTAGACGGACGTCGTCTCGTATTCGATGTTGCCGCTTACGACGCCAAAGGAAAGATCGGCGGAGGCCGCCACGAGCGCTTTATTATCCAGAACGAAAAGTTCCAGGCGAAAGCGAACAAGAAGGCACTTGCTGAATAATTTTTTGTCTCCCGCCATCTCTAAATTTGGCGGGAGACAACTTTCTTTTTTATTTCATAAATATTCTTCTGATGTTCAATTCGTTTTAATCTGGTTCTTTTAATCTTTATCAAATCTTTTGATTCATGATTTATTAACCTTTTTTATTTCTAAATTACAATTCTATTGACTTATTGAGATATATCTCATATCATATAAGGAGACACACAAAATTCCAAAGAAAGAATTATTGACCACACTTTTGAGAAAAAGAAACTATATTCAGAGGAGAACATGCATGACACTTCAGGAATATAAAAAACAGAAAATGCAAAATCCAGATTTTTCCGCCGCATATGACGAGATTCAACCGGAAATGGATATCATCCGGGCAATTATCGATGCCAGAATCAGTCAGAACATGACGCAAAAAGAACTTTCCGAAAGAACAGGAATCAACCAGACTGAGATCAGCCGTCTGGAAAATGGAAGTCGAAATCCATCCATCAAACTGCTTCAGCGCCTTGCCGAAGGAATGGGAATGACTTTAAAAATTTCTTTTGTTCCTAGGCAGACCCGCTGACCAGCCAGGAGGTACTCTATGATTTCAAAAAACTTGAAGAACTTCAACCTCCGCCAGATCGCCGACTCCGGTCAGTGTTTCCGTATGATTCCCTGTGCCCCGAATGATCCACAGACGGCTTACCGGGTCATCAGCAGCGGACATTTTCTTATTGTGGAGCAGAATAGGGATGAGGTGATTTTTCACTGTCCCGATGACGAGTCTGCATTCTGGAATCATTATTTTGATCTTGGGACGGATTATGGTGCTTATATCCGCGCTGTTGACCCTGCGGATGAATATCTTTCAAAAGCGGCGGCTTTCGGCAGTGGAATACGGATCCTGAACCAGGATCTCTGGGAGATGATCATCACCTTTATTATCTCACAACAAAAGACAATTCCGGCGATCCGAGCGCTAGTGGAGGCGCTGAGTGAGAAATATGGAACGCGGTATGAGTTGTCTTCCGGATATTATTATGCGTTTCCAACTCCTGAAGAGTTAAACCACGCCTCTCTGGATGACCTCCTCGCCTTAAAACTCGGTTACCGTGCCAAGTATATCAAGCGGACCTGCGAAGACGTCTGCTCCGGAAAGATGGATCTTGACCGTCTGCGGGGACTGAATTATTCCGACTCCATGGAAGCTCTTCTCTCCTGCTACGGAATAGGCGTCAAAGTTGCCAACTGCATCTGCCTCTTCGGTCTGCACCATATCGGTGCCTTCCCGGTGGACACCTGGATCAAAAAGATCCTGCTGCGGGAGTATGCCCCGAAAAGCCGCTGCACCAGTCATGTTCCCGAATCACGGCTCTGCGCGGCGCTGATCGAAGAAAATTTCTCGAAATATCCGGGGTTCGCCGGTGTGCTGCAGCAGTATATCTTCTTTTATGAGAGAGAGTTCTCATCAAAAGCAGCCCAGACTGCTAACGTCTAGGACCTGCTGCCGGCAGCTTCTTCCAGATGCACGACTATAAAAAGCCACCGGAATGATAATTTTCACTTTCATCCCGATGGCTTAATATTTACTCTATTTCCCGTTCCAGCACACATTTCATGTGCCGGCACCGGCAATTTCTATCTCTTATTTGATCTCATCCGCAATGTCATAGATCAGCTTCTCCGTATCATCCCATCCAAGACATGGATCCGTGATGGATTTTCCGTAAATATGCTCGCCGATCTTCTGACTGCCCGGCTCTAAGTAGCTCTCAACCATAACGCCCTTGATGAAGTTGTGGATCTCCTCCGAGTGACGGCGGCTGTGAAGAACTTCCTTCACGATACGGATCTGCTCCATGTAACGCTTGTTGGAGTTGGAGTGGTTAGCGTCAACAATGCAGGCCGGATTCAACAGCTCCCGCTCCTGATACAGGCTGTAGAGAAGCTCCAGATCCTCATAATGGTAGTTCGGCAGGCACTGACCGTGCTTGCTGACTGCGCCTCTTAAGATCGTGTGCGCCAGCGGATTACCCTTTGTCTCAACTTCCCATGTGCGGTAGATAAAATCATGACCATGCTGTGCAGCGTAAACGGCATTTAACATAACACCGAGGTCGCCGCTGGTCGGGTTCTTCATTCCAACCGGAACGTCCATACCGCTGGATACAAGGCGGTGCTGCTGGTTCTCAACAGAACGCGCACCGATCGCGACATAGGAAAGTACATCGGAAAGGTAGCTGTAGTTTTCCGGATACAGCATCTCATCGGCTGTCGTGAATCCATAATCCTCGATCACGCGCATATGAAGCTTACGGATCGCTACAAGTCCTTCGTACATATTCGGCTTCTTCTCTGGATCCGGCTGATGAAGCATTCCCTTGTATCCGCCGCCTGTGGTACGCGGCTTATTTGTGTATACACGCGGTACGATAACCAGCTTATCCTTAACCTGCTCATTTACCTTGGCGAGACGGCTCATGTACTCACATACAGCGTCCTCGCGGTCCGCGGAGCACGGTCCAATGATCACGAGGAACTTTTTGCTCTTTCCCGTGATAACATCCGCAACCTCTTTATCTCTTGCCGCTTTTAACTCCACGCACTCCGGTGTCAGCGGAAATTCCGCCTTGATCTGCGCCGGTGTCGGAAGTAAACTTTTGTAATTGAATGACATAATTTTCTCCCCCAAAATATTATTTTCATGTAGATTCAGCCCTGCCTTTCTATATCGAATATGAACCGCAAACCAACTGTTCCAGACTGCATCATTCAATATCCAAATGCTGGCAAAACCAAATCATCACCTTTTAAGCACGTATTTTATTTTTAAGCACTTTATCGCTTTTAACTGCTGATGTGTCCATTTCTAAAAATGTCCCGCGCTACACATATGTCAGTGCGGGACATTTATTATTATAGTACAATTTTTTTAGGACTTCAAGTACTTATGTCTCTATATTTCTTTTTTTCGATGCTCCTTCCTCAATCTGTTTGCGTCCCGCTTGCCCGCATATATTTTGCATACTTTTTCTGGTAAAACAAAAACCCCAGAGTCCTTATAAACAAAGGATTCTGAGACTCTCATAAGAGAGGCGACAACCAGATTTGAACCTCCTGTCATCTCTCGAAACCCAGATAAAGAAAGGAGTTTACATGCCGATTGATGCTTGTGTTTGCGGGCGCAAACAGTGCGCAAACACATAAATCTCACCTTTTCTGGCTCTAAGTTCATTTTTTCTGATTTAATATACCGGTACATTGTAATGGTGCGTTGTTTATAAAAATGTCTCAAAAAGATATAAATTTATGTAATCGGAGGGTCACAGTCCCTACGCAGAGGGGCAAACCGCCTGCCATGTTGCGCAATTAGACGGTGCTGCTTGAGACGGATATCTAAGCGGACATTTTGTACAGGGCATATTTCTAGCAAAACTTGCAACCCATTTTATGGACCAAATACAACGAGGCTGTCGCATTAGCAATATTTTTGCTAGGCGACAGCCCCATTTATTATTACATTTGTAATGTAGCGGCCTCTTCAGAGTGCACGGATGGAAATGGAATGACATTTTCTGGAAGATGCTGTTCAGCTTCCCATAGTGTCAATTTCTGTTGCATATTCATCCAGCTCTCTGGAGAAGTATTCGTTGCTTTCGCGATGCGAATTGCCATATCAGGGCTTAGCATTGCTTTTTCATTTACAAACTCTGACAATGTCTTTCGACTGACCCCAAGCATTTTGGCAGCCTCTGTGATGGTAAGACCCAGCGGCTTTATAACATCTTCCAGGAGGACAGCTCCCGGATGTGTTGGTTTTCTATTGGTCATACATGTTCCTCCTTCTAATGATAATCTTGGTAATCTAGGAGATACGCATCCTGTCCTTCAAAATAAAATGTTAATCTCCAGTTGCCATTAACAGTAACAGCCCACATATCCTGTTTATCTCCTTTCAGAGGATGTAATCGATATCCTGGTAAATTCATATCCTGTGGACTTATACTTGCATCAAGACGATCAAGCATTCTTCCTAGTTTTGGCGCATGCTCTGGTTGGATTCCCTTCTTGGAACCACTTTCATAAAATTCCCTTAAGCCTTTGTGTGCAAATGATTTAATCATATTTATATTATACCGTGTAACGTTATGGGTGTCAAATAAGAAAATATAGTTCAGAAAAAATAAGATTCAGAAATTTTCCAGTTACCGTTTACTTGATAAGCATATCTGATGAACGAATGTGCGGAAGGTTCCTGGGAGCATCAGTATCCCGGACAGCATCCACGCCTGGTTCAGGCCGGGGAGATCAATCCATCCTGTAACCACAAAATAGAAAAACCCCGGAGTTGCAACCTCCGGGATTTTTCACATATTACTTGAGCACTTTTGTCGTTTTTGCCTAACGGCAGCCTAACATTAGTATAACATGTATGTTTTTTTCTGTATACCTAATAGTTTCCTTTTTTAATTTAATTTCTCGTATAATTAAAATAATCGCGCCATTCGAATTCTGTACGGTATCATTGTATTGCGATTATTACGGAAATGGTGCATTCGCATGTTACCCAGGCGCGCACTGGAAAGAGCTGTGCTTTCCGCATGCAGGGGGGGGGGAATCTCCCATGTTTATTTGCTCCCCGATATGCATCCTGTTAATGAAATTTTTTATGGTATGATTTCTTTATATAACAGAAAAAAGCCATGAGGTGATCAACGATGAAAGAAAAATTTTTAATGGACCTGATCGGTTGCTATCGGGAGTATTTTCCGGAAAACATACCTGTTGAATGCCGAAAAACAGCGGCATTGATAGTATTCCGCTTTGCAATTCCAGATGAGGAATTAGATCATATATGTAAGTTGCTTATAGAGACTGAACTGGGAGAGCTGGAGTCGGCCGTGTATCAGGCATATCGCTTTTATATCAGCGAACCGTTCCGAGCGGCACTTGCATATATTTTACTGCACCAGGATCTTCCACTGTCAGAGGTCAGATATGGATTAACTGATGCCAGGCAACAATCCAGAACCAGAATCCGGAATACAAAAAAGGGAGAACAGTTCGTTGCAGAGCAGATGCAACGAACGGATTAACCGGAATCTGCTTTTACTTAGTGAGGAAATACAGGCAGGCGAAGATTCCCACAATATTTAAAGCCGGATGACTACACGTAATCATCCGGCTTCTTTAACTGCTTAAAATAAATCGGTTGTAAAAAACATTTTCTGAGATGCGGATATTCTGGACTTCAGATCTGAAGGTATTTGAAAACTTTCCCCCTTTACTCTATGCATAACGCTAAAGATATAAAACAAACAATATAGTTAAGCGAATAGTATTACTACATACACATATAAAAATGAATAATTCCTTACATTTTAGCCAAAAACTTACAGCGTTTTTATGATTTATTTACAAATATTGCATATTCAAAATAATTATGATAAAATTTACACACAATAAATGATGCGCCTAATTCTGAAATATTTAAACGTGAAAGGAATGATGCCAATGAATAAATGAACTTTTTTGAAGGAATTACTAATGACGGTGTTCCGGGATGGAATGTGGGACCTGTTTATACAAAATTGTCATAAGTATAAGAGGGTGAATACTGTTGAACAAAAAATTGTATATATTTTTTTCTTTAACATCCTTTGCTTATATGCTATCTGTTAGCGTATATTTGCTTAATAGCTTTATAATGTTAAATGATACTATTTTTGCGGTTACCAGAATTTTAATGATATGTTGTTTGCTTATATTTTTACTGTTTGGATTAAAATTAAAAACAATTGCAAAAATAGAAGGGAATAATCAAACGCTAACCAAATTTCAACATATTCAAAAAGTATGGAGCATAGTCATAATAACTAGCCTAATAATTCTTGTTTTTAGAGATTTTGTATGAATATTATAGGGGCTGTTGCATTAACAAATATTTTTGCTAGGCAACAGCCCCTGTTCTGTAATGGAGCGGTTTCACCAGAATAACTTTTAACTTGGCACTTCACTACAAATAGAGATGATTCATCCAGCCTTGAGAATGGCAGATCCGGAAGCTTGAGCTAATTTCCGTTAGCATTAATTATAAGCAGTTCGATTTTAAGCCTGTAAATACGCAAATAACCCCTTACACAGAGGCAGATCGGCTACGGATCATTGAGCCTTTATCCGGTGAGACTGACTTCTACTCCCTGGCCATTCTCTTTGATTTTCACATGGTACTGCGAATCGGAGAACTAAAGGGATTAAAATGGTCCGACATTGATGGGGATTTCATACGTATACAGCGCTTTATAGATGACAAGAACCGTGTCATCAATTCCATTAAGGGCAACACAGCAGATGGAATTCGCTCTATGCCGCTGACATCTGCAACAAAAGCGATTCTTAGCCAGGTCCGGAAGTTACAGCCTGACGATCAGGAATTTATTTTCTATCGTGGCGACAGCCCTTTGGCAACCGTTACCTTCAATCGGCATTTGAAAAAATGTTGTGACGAATTAGGGATTGAATACCGTTCCTCTCATAAGCTGCGTTTCTCGACAGCATCTATCATGTATAAGAACGGTATGGAAGACACCGAATTACAAAAACTGCTTGGACATACGACGCTTTCCATGACACGACACTATTTATGCAATATCACTTCCAACGAAGAGACTGCAAATAAAATGGCCGCTATCCTTGGTTAAAGGTATAGCGACCATTTTACTAACCTAATGAGAGAGTTATGAATGGCTGTTTGCGCAAAAAACTACTCTTCAAAATATTTTTTACGAGAGATAACTGAGACAAAGGATCTTATTGATCCGCAAATTTTTTATATGTATGAGCGGATCAGTAATATTCATTGCCATTGATAGGCCCGCTTGCGCAAACGATATATAGTCTCTTTAATTCATTGGAAATGTGCCATATTCAAGATCAAATCAATTTATTGTATGAATATAGATAAATAACTGCCCATACAACACATTGTTTTCAGACCGCAAACACGCGCAAACATCAAAATTATAAGGCAAAAACCCCAGAACCCTTATAAATAAAGGATTCTGAGGCTCTCATAAGAGAGGCGACAACCAGATTTGAACTGGTGATCAGGGTGTTGCAGACCCACGCCTTACCACTTGGCTATGTCGCCATATTTAGTTAAATGACCCCAACGAGGTTCGAACTCGTGTTACCGCCGTGAAAGGGCGATGTCTTAACCGCTTGACCATGGGGCCTTAAATATATACTACCATATTTACATGCCTCTGTCAACCGGGTAGTATTACCAGTCATCAGGTTCATCGGATAGTACGAAAAAAGCTCCCCGAGTAGGACTCGAACCTACGACAGCGCGGTTAACAGCCGCGTGCTCTACCGACTGAGCTATCGAGGAATATTTCCTTTGTTCTTAGCTGTTCCTTAAGAACAGTGCTATTATATAATATGTTTTCGCATCTGTCAACCCGTTTTTTATATTTTTTGAAAAATTTCTACACTTTATTTTCCGGTATGTTTTATCCTTATTTTATCAGTATTCTCACCCGTTCATGCCTTGCTTTGAATTTCCAGCAACTATTCAGTACCTTCATAGTTACAAGCAAAAATCCATTTCAGATCGGCTGCACCGATGGGATTTTTGTCTTCCAGATTATGTTTTCTTACGGTCTGCGCAGCAAGTGCGCAGATCTACGGAACAGTTACAATTCCCATTCTAAAAAACCGCTGTACTTTTCTCTCATAAATTGGTAGGATAAACTCATCAATCCTCTGGACTCATCAAAAAACACACCCTATAGGTCAATTTACATATCGGGAGGCAAACATTCATGGATAAACGTTTAAAACAACAGTTAGATTTTGTACTTGAGATTGATAAAGAAAAGAATATCCTGCGCCAGACACATCTCTCCGGCCATGGCCGCCGGGAAAATGACGCAGAACATGCCTGGCATATGGCCATCATGTCCTACCTTCTCCGTGAGTATTCCAATGAATCCGTAGATATCGCAAAGGTCATGCTGATGTGCCTGATCCACGATATCGTGGAGATTGATGCAGGTGACACCTTCGCCTACGACGAGGAAGGTCGCAAGACCCAAAAGGCCCGCGAAGACGCTGCTAAAGAGCGTATCTTCTCCATCCTACCGGAGGATCAGAAAAATGAGCTCATCGCTCTCTTCGACGAGTTTGAGGACTGCGAAACATCTGAATCCAAATATGCCCATGCCATGGACAATCTTCAACCGCTTCTCTTAAATCACAGCAATAACGGTGATGACTGGAAGCAGCACCAGATCACCTCCAAGCAGGTCTACGGCCGCCAGAGCAAGACGAAGCTCGGCTCCGAGCGTCTCTACGAAATTACGGATCATCTGATCCAGGATGCGATCAAGAAAGGTTTTGTGAAAGAATAATAAAAAGAGTCCTCATAATAACACTTCAAATCAATTTAAAGCTACTACTATGAGGACTCTTGCATCAATCTGCGCTTTACAAAAAAAGACCAGACATCTCTGCCTGGTCTACTCACACATACCTTCAAAACCACATATTGAAATCCATCTTCACCGTTTCATCAACCAACCAGACCTTCCTGGATAAGCCCTCGACCGATTAGTAACAGTCAGCTCCGTACATTACTGCACTTCCACCTCTGCCCTATCTACCTCGTCGTCTTCAAGGGGTCTTACTTCTTTCGAATGGGATAT
>OGSS01000115.1_pt1 | contig 103544 bp, 96 predicted proteins | sample 1553591 | NCBI WGS metagenome assembly OGSS01 (sample SAMEA2580061, study PRJEB22360) | human gut metagenome | biome: human gut; feature: human-associated habitat; material: faeces | place: Denmark | collected 2008/2010
CCTGACGGAGTCTTTTATGTACAGCTTTAGCGGCTTCCTTAATAGTCTTGGTAAGAAGCTCCTGTGTCATGAAGTGTGAGCATGAACAGCTTGCAAGATAACCGCCGTCTTTGACAAGCTTAAGTCCCTTCATATTGATTTCCCTGTAGCCCTTGATTGCGTTCTTTGTAGCTTCCCTCGATTTGGTAAATGCCGGCGGGTCAAGTATTACAACGTCATATTTCTCACCTGCTTCGTTAAGCTTTGGAAGCTCATCCAATACATTGGCACATTTAAAATGTACTGTATCCTCAAGGCCGTTAAGCTTTGCATTGGCTCTTGCCTGCTCAATAGCATATTCTGATATATCAAGTCCTGTAACTTCCTTAGCACCTGCAATTCCTGCATTTAACGCAAATGTACCCATATGGGTGAAACAGTCTAATACCCTCTTGTCCCTGCACAGCTTCTGCATTGCAAGTCTGTTGTACTTCTGGTCAAGAAAGAACCCTGTCTTCTGTCCATTCACAACATCTATCATATAGTGGACACCATTTTCAACTATCTCAACATTAGTGTCAAATTCATCACCAATAAAGCCCTTTACTCTCTCCATCCCTTCAAGAGTACGGACTTTGGCATCGCTTCTTTCATATACTCCACGGATATCGATGCCTTTTTCGTGAAGGATTTCCTTCAACTCGAAAAATCCTTTTATTTTTCAGCGTTTCGAGCAAATCCAAGGTCGCCTTGTCGGCGGTTCCCTTATCCGTCCAAAAGCCTATAAATAAAATGTCGGATTGTGTATCGGCGTTTTCGCTCACTCCGAAATAATTACAGTTTTCCTCCGGCAGCGCGTCGCGAATGGTGTCGGCGAGCAGCCTCGTGTTGCCTGTCGGGCTGCTGAAAATAATTGAATAGCTTTTATCTGTCATGATGAACCTCTTTGCTTGTGCGGCATATCACATATGCGGCGAAATTTTGTTATAAATTATTATATAATTACGACGGCAAACAGTCAACAGCCGCAAGTGCCGAAAGCTTATACAAAAAGTAAGTTTTTCTGTAATCGGCAATAAAAAGGCTTTCGTCTCACCTGAAACGAAAGCCTTGATTTTATGTGTTTATGCTTGACGTTACGGCTTTGAGCCGCGCTTCAACAGCCTTTTCAGTCCTTGAGCTCGTCAACATACTCGGTATGCTCACGCAGATACTTTTTATCCTCGGGTTTAAGGTCAAGGCCTATGGTTCCGCCCGGATTCATAAGGTAATCGGGGTCAAAATAGTTTTTAAGCGTGCGGATTATGCCGTATTCCTTTTCGCCGAGGTAGCCCTCAAGCCACGGGGCAAACATCTTTCCGATACCGTGGTGGTGGCTGATGGCAGCACCGCTCTTCTGTATGGCGTCGAGAATTGTTGCGTGATAAGCACGGAACTCCTCTTCGTCCTGCATTTTAGTCATAAAGATGAAGTAGAGGTTGGCGCCCTGCGGATAGCAATGCGACATATGAGTTGTAACGATTGTGTTCGGAAGCTTATGGCAAACCTCACGAACCTCACGGTGAACACGAGCCATATTTGACCAGTTGACCGTGCACTCAAGCGTATCAATCATAAAGCCGAAATCCATGAGTGTATCGCGAAGATACGGGTCGTTGAAGCGGCCCTTTTCCCAGCCCTTGCATACGTAGCCGGTCATCGGGATACCGCCGTGCTTAACGGCAATTTTCATTATGTTATGCGCAACGTTTCTTGAGAAGCCCTTTTCGCCGTCTGTAAATCCGAGGAAGAGACAGCGCTCAAAGTCCTTGTAGCCCAATTTATCAAGAAGAGGCTCAAGCGGCGTTTCGTCAACGTTGTAAAGATGGAGCATTAATGAAGTCTCCTCCGGGTCTGAAAGACGGAAAACAGAGGAGAAGCCGCACTCACACTGCATCATTTCACGAGCGGCGCGCATAGCTGTCGGCCAGTCCTTGAACATATAAGAAAAGCGTTTTCTGTTTTCGGGCATCCAGCGGAAAAACTTGAGCGTGACCTCGGTAAGAACGCCGAAGGTGCCCTCGCCGCCCATCATGACCTGATTGAGATTCGGTCCCGTTGCCTCTCTCGGATAGTGACTTGTCTCGATTTTACCTATCGGTGTGGCGTATTTCTGCGAAACAACTATATCGGCTATGGTGCCGTAATAGGTGCTGTTCTGACCGGCACCGCGTGTGACGGTCCAACCGCCGACGGAGGAATATTCAAACGACTGCGGGAAGTGACCGCAGGTGTACGGACGTTTTGCGCCGAAAAGGCTCTGAGCGTTTTGAAGCGTTTGCTCGAGCTTTGGTCCGGACATACCTGCCTGAACTGTAATGGTCTGATCGGTCTCATTGAATTTAATGACCTTGTTGAAGTTGCGGCGCATATCAAGAGAAACGCCGCCGTTAATGGGCTCAACGCCTCTTGTAACCGACGAGCCGCCGCCGTAAACATAGAGCGGTATTTTATTCTTTGTGACGTAGGCTACGATTTTCTCAATCTGCTCGCTTGTCTCCGGAAAAACAACGAGGTCGGGAAGAGAGTCAAAACGACGGTGACGCATTCTGAGAAGATCGTACATTGTCTGTCCGTAGGAAACGGCGAGACGGTCGTAGTCGCTCTGTGAGACGTTCTTTTCGCCGACTATTGCGGCAATGGCCTTTACGTGCTTTTTGTCAATCTTCGGAGCGTGCTCTTCGCCGAGATTTACGGGGTCAAGACCCAAATCGTCATTATACTGCATAAACTCCTCGTCCTTGAGATTGCAGCGTTTTTTAACATATTTGTAAAGGCTCTCCTTCGGATATTTGAAGAAGTCGGGGTCGCCCCAGCGGAAAATTGAACGATAGCTGTTCTCAGGTGCTCTCTGAAGCATCCATTTAGGCTCAAAGCCCTTATACGGTTTTGTACTCATTATCAGTGTCCTCCTGTTTGAAAATGATGTAGGTATTTTTCTATTGGCTTTAATCTTGAGGCAAGGTGAGAATACGCCTTGCCGTAAATTTTCATATAGGTTCGGTGGTTTTCCTCGTTCGGAATAAATACGTCTTTTTTATGTACCATATGCTCTATGGCGTCCTCATAGCTGCCGTAAACGCCCTGTGAAATAAACGCGACCATGGCACAGCCGACTGCGCTCGCCTCGTGAGTCTGAATACGGTGTACGGGCAAGCCGAACACATCTGCGGCAATTTGACATACGACAGGGCTGCTGGAGCCGCCTCCGCCGGCATAAAGCTCATCTACCGTGACGCTTGAGCGTTTTTGCATTTTAACGAGCCCGTGGTACAGCTCTAAGCAGATGCCCTCTATTATGGCGCGATACAAATGATAACGCGTATGGAAATCCGAAAAGCCTATAATTGCGCCGCTCGCGTTCGGGTTCGTGATGCCCGGAGTCCAAAACGGCTGTAAAATAAGTCCGCCGGAGCCGGCCTCAATATCCTTGATTTTATCGTCAAGATAACGCTCTATGCAAACGCCCTCCTCGGCGGCGTCAACCTTATCCTTCGCGGCAAACTGCTCTATAAACCACGAAATCATCCAAAATCCGCGATAGACCTCGAATTCGGGATTGAACATATCGTTCGGAACAGCCGGATAAGCCGGCATATAAGGCTGCGGTTCAAAATATTTTTTAACCGCCATCTGTAAGGTTGAGGTCGTGCCGAAAGAAATTGCCGCTCGGTTTGATTTTACAACGGACATACCGATGGTTTCACAGCCCTTGTCGGAGCCGGTTGCTATAAGCGGAAGTCCCATTGGGATGCCCGTTTTTTCGGACGCATCTTTTGTGATTTTACCTATAACCTCGCCCGACGGAACAAGCTCACAGAGCTTTTCGGACGGAACATTGCACACGCAGCGCGTGAGAGCACCGGGTTTCATCCAACGGCGGTTTTTGTAATCAAACGGTACGTGACCTATCATATTTGCCACGGAATCCTTAAGCTCGCCCGTCAAAAGATAGTTGAGATATGACGGCAGCATAACGTATTTGTCTGTTTTGGCCCATATTTCGGGCTCATTTTGCATAATCCAGTTGCCGGTAGAGGCTCGGTAAATCATATCTACCGATTCTCCCATTCCCACAAGCGAAAACAATGCGCGTTTTGCTGCCGGAATCCGCCCGTCCTCGTCGGCCTCACGCTCGTCGAGCCATAATATTATGTCGCGAAGCGGACGTTTGTCTTTGTCAAGGCAAAGCACCGTGTCACGTATGCAGGTAAGGCATACGGCTGTTATGCGGTCAAGCTTATCGGCATTTCTCTCGATAACCTTTTTTGACATTTCGGCTATAATGTTAAAATAAAAATCCGGGGTCTGTTCTGCCCATCCGGGCTGTTTTGATAAATAAGGAACCTTGTATTTTTGCTGCTCCTTATCCTCAAAGTCTCCACTCTCATTGACAAGCAAGCATCTTGCACTCTGCGTGCCGACGTCAAAGGTCAGCACAAGTGACTGTTCCATTAAAGATTTTCCCCTCTTTCTTTTTTAAGGTTGCTTCTTCTCGTCCTTCAGGATATTGCTTGTTGCAATCAAATCCACGCCGAGATTGAGAATATTCGGTACAACGACTTCCTCTCGTCCGAGTCGTTTTGAAACGGTGATACGGTTTACCTCGTGCATCAGGTCGAAAATTCTGTTTTTGGGAATCGGCCCCGATACGCGAACGGGCAGAACCGGTACCGAAGGGAAGGCGGTGCGCACCGTTGTGCAAACGGTACGACGCGGGTCGGTCATTTCGCTTACGGCGAATTCTTTGCCCCTTTTGCAGGTGTTGCCGGTCACAACAAGCTCGTCGCCGTCTGATGTAATCGTCATTCTGCACGAACGGGGACAAACGATGCAAACCAATTCTTTTGTCATTTTACACCGTCTCCTTTACCGAGTCTTTCCAGCCGAAGCTCCACTCGGCTGTTTTCGTTTAATTCGCATGCGCTGAAATCAATCGTGAGATTTTCCATTTCGGGCGGACGCATAAATGCGTAACGCTTTTTAAGTATTTCCTTGCCGTCCGCGTAAATATGAAGCACACAGTTGTTTTCCTCCTCGCGGACGCGGAAATACAGGTCTGTTTTACTGTTATCCTCGTTGAGATTGAGCCTTTGCGGCACTGCGTACAATAAACCGTCGCCCGGGGTTATCTCAATAAGCCGTCTTTCTCTGCCCGAATAAGCAGCGGCTGATTTTCCCGCCTGCTCGGCGTTCTGCGAAACAAAGTCAACCAAATCGTTGACGTGCAAAGCGTTGCCGCAGCTGAATACGCCGTCGGCACTCGTCATACACTGACCGTCGCATACGGGACCCTTTGTGCGTTGGTCAAGCTTTACTCCGACGGACTCGGCGAGCTCGTTTTCCGGAATCAATCCGACCGAGAGAATCAGCGTGTCACATTCGACGCGGCTCTGTGTGCCGGGTATCGGAGCCATATTTTCGTCAACCTTTGAAATCTCAACCGCTTCGAGCCTGTCAACTCCGAACACGCGAGTGACGGTGTGCGACAGGTGCAGCGGAATATCATAATCGTGCAGGCATTGATGCAGGTTTCTCGTAAGTCCCGACGGCGTAGGCTTTGCCTCATAAACGCCGAGAACCTTTGCGCCCTCAAGCGTAAGCCGGCGTGCCATGATAAGTCCTATATCTCCCGAGCCGAGAATTACGCATTTTTTGGCGGGCATAAGCCCGAGCAGATTTGTAAAATGCTGTGCGGTTCCGGCCGTGAAAACGCCTGCAGGACGCGTGCCGTGAATAAATACCTGCTTGGCGGTACGCTCGCGGCAGCCCGTAGCCAGCACAAGCGCTTTTGCCGTGAATATCGAAACGCCGCTTCTGCCGACGGTATGCACCGAAAAGCTTCCGTCGCCGTTTTTGTCTATTTTCGTGACAAACGTAAGGGTGCTGTATTCGATATTGCGTTTGTACAGCTCATCCTCAAACCGCTCGGCGTATTCAGGACCTGAGAGCTGCTCGCCGAAGTGATGAAGACCGAAACCGTCGTGAATGCACTGCTTGAGTATTCCTCCGAGCCTTGCCTCTCTTTCAAGAAGGAGAACCTTGGCACCGTTATCGTGAGCGCTTATCGCCGCCGCAAGACCGGCAGGACCGCCGCCGACAACGAGTACGTCATAGTTACCTGTCGTCATCACTCTTCGCCTCCTTCGGTTACCTTTGTTTCGCCGTATGTTATCACCGCTTCCGCCGAGGATTTTTTAACCTCATACAGCGGAACGCCGAGAAATTCGGCAATTATTTTGGTGACAAGCGGCGAACAGAAGCCGCCCTGACAACGTCCCATTCCCGGTCTTATGCGCTTTTTGATACCGTCAACCGTCGGAACGCATATCGGGGATTTCAAAGCGTCGAGAATTTCGCCCTTGCTGATTTGCTCGCAGCGGCAAATAATCTCGCCGTAGTCGGGATTTTCGGCTATCATTTTTTCTCTTGTATCGTCGTCCATTTCGCGAAGCACGGGAACGCCCTTGCGAATAGGATTATAATTGTTGTTTTTTTCAACCGTCTCGGTCTTGCCGAGCATATTGACCGCAAGCTCCGCCATATCGACGGCAACCGCGGGAGCAGTTGTAAGTCCGGGGGATTGAATACCGGCTACGTGAATCAAGTTCCTTGTTCTTCTGCCGGGTTCAAGTATAAAATCCTCCTCAAAGGTAGGAGCGCGAACGCCCGTGAAATAAGTGATTATATCACGTTTTGACAGCGCCGGCATTGTTTGAGTCTGCTTGTCGAAGACGGTTTTAATGCTCTCGGCACGTGTTTCCGTGTTTTCCTTTTCAACCGTTTCTACGGCGTCGGGTCCTACGAGAAGATTATCGTGGACGGTGTGCAATATGCCGCCGCCCTTTGAATGGGTTTTACCGTGAACGCTTATGTCCTTTACGGAGGCTACCGAGTGCATATATGCGCCTGCTTTTTGGTCAAGAATCGAGTTGGTTCCTCGACGCGGATGAATCGAGAAAAATCTGTCATCCGCCATGGCGGCAATATCCTCGGCAAAAACGCCTGCGGCGTTGATAACGATTTTCGGATGAATAACGCCTCTGTTGGTGGTAACGCTTATGATGTTATGCTCCGACACCGCCATGGAGAGCACGGCGGTGTTAAGACTTACCTGCGCGCCGTTTTGAACGGCGTTTTCGGCATAGGCTATGGTGAGTCCGTACGGGCAAACACAGCCTGCGCTCGGATTATACATTGCGAATTTTGTTTCCGGTGTGAGGTTCGGCTCGCGGCGCATAAGCTCCTTGCCCGAGATTATCTCGGTGTCCTCTATGCCGTCGTGATGCTTCCGCCAAAAAGCATACAGACCGATAAGCGGCTTCAGCGCGGCGTTGCGGAAAAGCACATATTGACCTACCTGCTTAAACGGAACGTCAAGCTCGCGGCAAACGTCTGCATACATATGGTTTGCGCGGCGAATGTACTTGTGTTTGAGTGAGCCTTTGCCGAGGTCGATTCCGGGGTGCACCTCGCCGTCGTTGCGTCCCGACGCCTGAAGCGCAAGGTCCGCCTCCTTGTCTACAAGTAAAACGTCAAGCTTCCACTTGGTCAGCTCTCTTGCTATCGAAGCACCTGAAATGCCGCCGCCGATAACAAGCACGTCGGGTGTTCTGCCATCGAGGAAATCATCCTTGAGAGACGGCAGACGCGTCGGAGCGGGCTGCTCGCCCGTGTAAACAATATCGTTGACAATATGCGTTGTGCTGAATTTTTTTGCCGCCGCTTGGCAAGCCGCGACGATTTCGCCCCAATCGGAGCTTTTGCCTCGAACAAAAATCGAGCCGTTCTCCTTTGAAGCACTGAATTTTCCGCCGAAAGTCTTTTTCAATTTTTTGTTAATTGATGATATGTTCATAACTTCAAGCCTCTTTTAATCAGCCTTGCAGTCGGTCACACGCCCGACTGTGCATAAAAAATATGTCGGTTAACTGACCGACTCATAAGCAAAGTATAATTCCGAAAAAAGCGTTTGTCAATACTTTTAACTAAAAAAATCACTCTTACGTATTTTTTTTGTGAATATTGTTTTGTAGACATTGCCGATTGTTCGTGTTATACTTTAAGAAATTTTGCAGGAGGGTATTATGGCAGCTCAAAGACCCGAAAATATAAACGAAATCATACTTGATACTGCTGAGGAGCTTTTAAAGGTAAATTCCTTTTCGGAGGTGACTCTCGCGAAAATAGCCGAAAAGGCGAATATTTCGAAGGGCACGCTGTATTACTATTATAAAAGCAAAAACGAAATACTTTTTGCCGTTACCGACCGCTATCTTTCGCGCCAATGGGACGAGCTGATACAATGGACGGAAAACAAGGAAAAGGATACCTCGCCGCACCGTCTTGTAAATTATGTAATCGAGAGAAATATAGCCTATGCCGGGCTCAGGCTTCACCTCTTTGACGCGGCATTGCTCGGCGACGAGGAAATCAGAGCTAAGCTGATTCATCGCTATGATGAATTCCAAAAACTCATTTCGGCAAAAATCGCCGAGAGAACAGACGTTGTTTCGGCCGACTATTTCACTTGGCTTATTTTGATGGTTTCCGATGGTATTATTATTCAAAACAGCCTTAAAAACGAGTCCTTCGATACTCGGAAATTTCTTGAGAACAGCACCGAATACATTAAAAAAATCGAGAATATGCATAAGTCGCAATAAACGAAAGCCTCCGTCTTAATAACGGAGGCTTTTTACTGCCGTAAAAGCAGAAAAGGGAAACGAAAAAAATTATACTTTGTGTTTTTTCTTTTTGCGCAGGCCCGCCGTGACGCCTGTTACGCCGCCGCTGACAAGCAGCAGGGAAATCCATAAAGCGAGGTCGCTTGCATTGCCGGTTCGGGGAGACTTCGGATTGCCCGGCAGCTTAGCCGTTACGGTGTCAGCTTTTTTAATTTCGTTTATACCGTCTTTGTCGCTGTAATACTTATCACAGCCGCCGCAGTACCAATACTCGATATTGCCCTCGGCAGTCTTAGTTGCCGCCTTTGCATCGATGTGCTTTAAGTCGGTGTGATTGTTTGAATCAGGCTTTCCGTAAGCCTTGCCGCAGTATTCGCATACCGCTTTTTCGGCGCAGGTTGCATTTCCGCCCGAGCAAGCCATTGTTTCAACACCCTTGCAGCCGTCCACGGTGCATTTACGGCTATGCGTGCCGTCGCCGTTTGATGTCCATTCACCGAAGGTGTGCCCGTCGTTTATCGTCACGGTCATCTCGGCGGTGTTGCCTGCCTTATCGGTGACAATGATTTTCTGTTGGCCGTCCGCAGGAGAGAGAGTAAAGCCGCTGTTTTCATCAAGCGTGACCTTTGTGCCGTTTACGGTAACTGTATCTATATACTTCTCGTCAATTGTAACTGTCTGTGCCTCGCAGTAGGTCTTGCCGTTTTCAATGCCGCCGATTACAGGCCGGATATTATCGAGCGTTATGCGGTCGGAGCGAAGATATGTGATGTTCAGGCTCTCATCAACGAGCATTGCATAAACAATATATTCTCCGTTAGGCTCTATTAAAAACGGCTCATCATACGCACGGTACACAAGAGAGCCGAGCTCCGTCTCAGAGAGGTCCCGATTTGTTACCAGATAAGAGACAAACACGGTTCCGCTGTTATCGGAAGCGTTTATCGTTACCTCCTGCGTGTCCTTAAAGAACAGACCGAAGGTCAGCTTGTTTAAGAATTCGCGCCATTTATTTGTGCCTATGATAATTTCGCCCGTGGGTTTTTCAATGTCTTTCCATCTCGCTTTGAGCGTTATATTTTCGGCAGGCATGGTCGTGGGAATTTCTATATCCCAACCGATAAAGGTGTATCCCTCTCTTGTCGGGTCGGCAGGTGCGGTAATTGCCGTGCCGTAGTCCTGCGTGATCGGAGCGATTTCGCTGCCGCCTGCGGTGTCAAAGGTAATTGTATATTTATTCGTGTTCCAAACGGGATAGAGCGTTAAAGCCTCGTTTTTGGTATAAACATCTCCAAAGCTGTACACCTTTTCGCCGCCGTCCACGGTCGCCCAGCCTACTTGCGTGTGCCCCGTGCGAGTGAACAAAGCGCCTCGCAGCGTGAGAGCATCGTTATAGAACTTAATATCTGTGACCGCATTGCCGTCTCCATTTTCTCCGGGCTGATAGGTCACATCCCAAGCGCCCGTGATACGCACATAGGTCTTGTCGGAAAGCTGCCGGAAGATAGCGTTGAACCGCTCTCTGAGTGCGTTGTACAGCGCGGCAAACTCTTCATTTGTCAGCGTGTTGTCATCCGCCAGATAGCGCTGATACAGTTCTTGCATTTCAGCGGAAAGCTGCGGAATAACAGCTTCTGCGGCATCCTGCGCCGAAGAGCCCGTGAACAGCCGCACACCGTCGCCCATTTGCAGATAGCCTAAATCTTGATCCCGCAGCGTAATGGCCTGCGGATCGCCCGTTACGGTAAGCGAGCCGCTGTCTACGGTAAGATAGTACGCCGTGAGCCCGTCCGTCATGGTGACGCTGCCACCGCCATACTGGGTGTATTGGCTGAGCGTCAGTGCGCCGTTCAGCGTCAGCGAGCCGTTGCCGAGAATGGAAAGGGTGTTCATGCTCTTGCTAATTCCGTTCAGACTTTCGATGGTATTCTTTCCGTCCGCCGTGATAAAGAGCGGGTTGCTCTTTCCGATATACTTTTCGCTCAAGCGCACAGAGGTCAGGTCGGCATTCTTGAGCTTCAGATTCGGGAAAACACAACCGTATCTTTCAAGCCTGCCGGTCGAATAAATTTCCAAAATATCCTTGCCTGTCAGATTCACTGAATCCCTAAGTGTACTAAAGTTCTTGCCCTTAGGCAGAACAAAGGAGGCAGTCCCGTCGCCGAAAATATCGGTATAATTGTCCGGTGTGACCTCGACCTCGCCGTCGCCGCGATCCAAAAACAGACCGAAGCCGCCCCATAAAGCGGTAAGTGCCGAAACATCTGCGGGAACGGTATCGCCGGGCTTGTAGAAGTTTGAATTTTCGTCTACCCACCACAGTTGTGCATCTGCCGAAATGCTGTCCGGGCGGGGCAGACCCTCGGCAGCGGGCGCTTTGAAGCTCTCGCCCTTTTTCACGATGATATTGATCCAGTTCTGCTGCTCGCCGGGCATATAACCGGCCATGATCAACGCAACCGCCTTCAGGCTGTCGGCGGCAAGATCTGTCGGCAGTTCAAGGACGGGGCGGAAACCAATGTCCCGCTCCGGAAGGGTTGGCCTTGCCCAAAATGTAGCCTGTGCAGCGAAGTGTCCACCACGAGATAGATACATTCCCTCGACATTCCCAGTACCTATATCCTGGCCGAAAGAGCGCATTTTATACCAGTTTTTGATATAATCGGCTGACTTCTGATAGATCGTATCCCATTCATTGTCAATTGGTGCAAGACCAGAGCCTTCTCCTTCATTACGGTGATGGTCTCCAACAGATGGGGCGCGGAGCGTATAGTTCACGTTACTCGCTGTATAGGTCTGGCCATAAATCAGGTTCATTTCTGCCAACGTCTCCCGCTGCAAAGAACATTTCACGTTATAGTCCGCAATAAAAAGGCTGTGCTCGTAGGGCTGCTTGGCGGTATCGGTTTCATTTTCCATCGAATAGGCATCCACCGTACCTGCATAGGTAAAAGGCACATAATGCAGGGTGCTGTCAGGCAAATTGCTGTTTACCGTTCCGGGAATATCCATTGCCGAAAGGTCAAAATAGTATCTGCCGCCGGGGGCAAGGGTGAACTGTTCGTCGACCCGCTTTTCAACCGTCAGCGTAACATCCGCGAAACCGCTTGCAAGGTCGGTTTTGCGGTCGCCGTTGTACTGCTCGTTGAAGACCTTCAGGGTATAGGTACCCTCGGCAAAGCCGGCAGGAATGGTAAGCTGTGCCGTACCGTCTTTTTCTGTGAGGGAGGCGTTGCTGCGGCCGTAATAGATTACATTACCGACATCATCAAAGATCAGAGCGGAAATATATTCGTTTGCGCCGGTTTTTGCGTCGGTATAGGATATCTCTACGGTGCCGCCCTTGGTGGAAGCGGAAACCTCCCAGGTAGTTCTGCTGAAATCGTTGCGCTTGCTGTCATAAAGGGTCAGCTTCCATTCGTTTCCGGTGTAATTTGGGGAAACGGGCTGCAGCCCTCCGTCGGGCTTGCCGCCCACGGCGGCGGATGCAAAGAGGACAGAGTCCAAATTCAAGTCGAAAGCGGGACGAACGCCAAACTCCTTGGAAGTAGAGTATCCACCATAGTAGCGGACTTCACCTCTACCAGCCACAAAGGCAGTGGAATAGTCTTCGTCTGGGGAGCGCAGCCACCAATAGCTTGACGCCCAACCCGGATGCTCGGGATCCACGACACGCAAATCGTTGTTTACCGCATTAGCCTCTTTTGAGGAAAGCGGCCAAAAAACAGCATTGCTTACCGCAGGACCCGCTACACCGTCGGTATTTTCCTCATCGTAGTTTCCGCTTGCAAGGGTCCGTTTTTCAACAGCATCGGTTTCTTTCGCCGTCAGCTTATCCGCAAGCGCGTCTATTGCCTCTTTCAACGCGCTGTCCGCATAAGCGTTGCTCGCACCGAACTTTGACAACCCCATGTTATTTGCCGCAAGCAGGGTCATATTCCCGGCTATGCCGGCTGCACTGTTTCCGTCATAGTCGATGACGCGCCATGCACCGGGATTATTTTCATGGTCTTGCCCGAAATACACGGTCGGTGCGGTCGCTGTGTTTACATTTTTACTTAGTGCGTCTGTGCCAAGCTGTATCGCAGCAGAGCCCGTTGCTGTCTCGCCCTCGGCAAATACGCCTGTCGGCACAAGGCAGAACAGCATACATAGGGTGAGCAGGATACTGAGTATTCGTTTTTTCATTTCTTGCTACCTCCGTTATGTAAACTTAATCAAGGGCGGTTATTGTGATTGTGCCTTTGAAGCTCTCGAGACGGGTATTGTATGCCGACTGTTCAAACATGAAGTACAGCGTTATATCCTCGTCCGAGGCGTCGTAAATTCTGGTGAAATTAAAGGAATGTTGGTCGTTTGTCTGCGCTATTTTTTTGCCGTCACGTTTTATGCGTGTAACCTCACGGCAAAGGTCGTCGTCATAGCCGTCTGTCATCTGGATGGAGTAATTACCGTTGTTGTTGGACTCGTTTGATACCACCTGGAGAGAGCCGCTTATGGTGACGCTGTAAACATGACCTTTTTTGAGCGCAATCTTATCAAGATAAGTGGATATCAGGTCTCCGCTGTTTACCTTTTCATAAACGCTTAAAGCTGCGTTGCCGTTATTGAGAAATACTCTCGGAATTCTTGTTTCTGCATAAAAATAGCCCGGGCAGCTGCCGTTCTGACCGGCGTCGCCCTTGTCGCCTTTATCGCCCTTGTCGCCTTTGTCACCCTTATCGCCTTTGTCGCCTTTGTCGCCCTTTTCTCCCTTTTCGCCGTCTGTGCCGTCAACACCGTCTGTGCCGTCAACACCTGCGGCTTTTACACCGGTGTCGATTTCTCCGAACCACCAGTTGCCGTTCTCACCGATAAAAGGTGTTTTACCGTCTTTGCCGTCAGAGCCGTTTTGCCCGTTTATTCCGTCCTTACCGTCGGCTCCGTCTTTGCCATCAGCGCCGTCTCTGCCATCCGCACCTTTTAATGCGGTAAGATCGTACAGGTTAAGCCAAATCTCATCGCCGACATAACGCCATTGCAGGATATTTTCGCTTACGCGAAATTCCGGAGTTTTTCCGTTTGCACCGTCCGTTCCGTTCTGTCCGGCAGGGCCCTCTATATCGGCTATCGCAACAAGATTTTGCCACTCGTCGCCCTCGTAACGCCACTGTATGTGGGTTTCGGTTCGCTGCACCTCTATGTTTTTGGCATTAATGCCGTCCTTGCCGTCTGCTCCGTCTTTTCCGTCTATGCCGTCTTTGCCGTCTGCTCCGTCTTTGCCGTCAACGCCGTCTTTGCCGTCAAGACCGTTAATGCCGTCTTTGCCGTCAAGACCGTTTTTACCGTCGACGCCGTTCTTTCCGTCGGTGCCGTTAATTCCGTCCTTGCCGTTTTCTCCGGCAGCACCTCGCAGCTCGGTAAGTGCCACAAGGTCGCGCCAGTCGGCTTCATCGCTGTATTTCCACTGAACCGCCGTGCCGCTGTTGCGCACCTCCGGCAGTGCGGCGTTGGTTTTTGCCGTTTTGCCGCATCCTGCGACAAAAACAATGAAAAGCACCAAAAGCATACCTGTGAGCAGTTTTTTCCCTGTTCTCATCTTCTTTCCTCCGTTTCGCCGTCCGTAGACAGCTTAAAGTCATATTTCATTTCAAGCATGGCAAACAGCTTATGCATAACCGTAACGGCAAGCTCCCGAATATCAATCGAGCCGATAAAAGCAAGCACCTTTGCCTGTTCTTCCTCCGGTACACGATATACTCTCATTGATGCCGTCAAAAACCTGCTGAGCTTGCGCTCCAACGGGAAATGAATATCACATTTGCGAGCCATATAGTTACGCATAAGTCCTGACGTGCCGATTTCCATTTCATAAAAGTCACTTTCGCTGTAATCGGGAAAATTTGCTCCGAAAATCTGCTTTAATTCCGCCGTGGTGTGCAGATAGATGAATTCCGCCGTGTCGGGCTGAGAATATGCTTCAATATAGATTTCTCGCAGGTTCTCGTTAAGCTCCGTTAGCGTGAGCTGAAGAGACGTTTCCACCGCATAGGCGTATACGGGCGGCAGCTTTTTGTCCGCAATACTCCTCGCCACGTCAAATTGACCGCCGAACATCGATTCGGTCAAATCCAGCAAGATTTTATCCTTGGTCGGAAACAGATTTAAATAGCTGCCCCTTGCGACGCCTGCTTCCTCGACTATTCGACTGACGGAGGTGCTTTTGTAGCCCTCCTCCAAAAACAACCGAACGCACGCCGTTAAGATTTTTCTTTTTGTTTCACTGCTGTTTCTACGCAAATATATCACCTGTTTATAATATTATTAGTATGCATACCAATAATATCATATAGCATACAAAAAAGCAAGAGAATGTTGATTATTAACACGTTATGAGTAGGTCTTGCTTAAAATAAACGGTTTTTCATATAATAATGCACTTAACCCCTCGGATAATGCAGACGCATATCCGAGGGGTTTTGGCCGTTTCTGTATCAAAATATATTGTTTTGAGGTGCTTCACGAGGGCTTTGCTGCTTGATTATATAAAATAAGATGCGGGAGACTTAGCGTTATTCGCATTCGCATATACTTTTTCTTGTGTGCAATATCGAAGATGGCGTTACCGAAAATTCGTCAAGCCCCCATTTGCAAAGCAAGGGAATAAGACGTGTATCGGCTGCCGCTTCTCCGCACATTCCGACGGGGATGCCTGCCTTTTTGGCGTTTTTGATCGTCGTTTCGATAAGGCGCAGAACCGCAGGCTGAATCGGGTCATACAGCTTTGAAACAGCGGCGTTTCCTCTGTCAACGGCCATGGTGTAGCCCGTCAGGTCGTTTGTGCCGATGGAAAAGAAATCAACCTCTTTTGCAAGCAAATCGGAAATTATTGCCGCCGACGGAGTTTCTATCATAACGCCCACGGGAATATCGGCGAATTTAAGACCCTCGTTTTTAAGCTCATCTTTGCATTCTTCGATAAGGGCTTTTGCTCTGCGAACCTCGTCAAGTGTCGTTACAAGCGGAAGCATAACCTTTATGTTTCCGAAAACCGCTGCGCGGAGAATCGCACGAAGCTGAATTTTGAAAATTTTAGGGTTGTCAAGGCAGTATCTTATCGCGCGGTGTCCGAGAAACGGGTTGTCCTCTTTTTCGATTTTAAGGTAATCTATCGCTTTATCTCCGCCTATATCGAGCGTGCGAATGATAACCTCCTTGCCGTCCGTTATCTTTGCGACGGTTGAATATGCTTCGTACTGCTCCTGCTCCGTGGGAAGAGAGGCTCTGTCCATAAACAGAAATTCCGTTCTGAAGAGGCCTATGCCCTCGCCGCCGTTTTGCAATACGTTCTGTGCGTCCTCAGCCTTGCCGATGTTGCCGTACACATGTTTTTTTACGCCGGATTTTGTAACGGTTTCTTTTGAAAAGTATTCGTTGAGGCTTTCTTTTTCCTTCAGATATGCCGCCTGCTTGGTTCTGTATTCTTCAAGCTCTTCCTCTGTGGGGTCTGTAAATACTTTTCCCTTGAAGCCGTCTGCAATAATCATATCGCCGTCCGAGATTTTTTCAACCGCATTGACGACCGACAAAACGGCAGGTATGCCCATGGCACGTGCGAGTATTGCTCTGTGACTCGTAACCCCGCCGACCTCGGTGATAATTGCGGAAACATTTTCCCTGTTTATTTGTGACGTCATGGACGGGGTGAAATCCTTGGCGATGAGAACAGAGCCTTTCGGTACGGATGAAATATCCACACTTTTTACACCCAGAAGAATGCGCAAAAGGCTGTCTCTTATATCCTTTACATCCGAGGCGCGTTGGCGCGTAAGCTCGTCGTCAACGCCGGAGAACATATTGATAAACATTGTGCATATGCTGTCAACCGCCGCTTCGGCAACAGAGCCGTTGTCGATTGCTTCTTCCATCTGTGCGAGCATAAACGGGTCCTCAAGCATAACAAGATGTCCCTCGAGTATCTCCGCCTCTTTATTTCCGGCATTCTTTTTAAGCTCCGCCACAAGTGATTTTGTTTCGTCGGAAAAGTCGGCGACTGCCGAGTGCAGACGCTTTTTTTGATGATCCGAATCGGTAAATTTTACGGATGAATAGTCAAGGTTTGTGTCCCTTATAACGACGGCCTTGCCGATTCCGAAGCCTTGAGATGCGCCGATTCCTTTAAGCATTAAACCCACCCTTTCATTAAGCCGCGGCAATATTATTCTTCGCCGAAGCCCGATGTGATAAGCTCTTCGGCTTTTTTGAGCATTTCGTTTTCGTCTGCGCCGCTGCACTCTACGGTGATTTCGCTTCCGCATTTGATGCAGCCTGCCATTATATTCATAATGCTCTTGCCGTTGATCCTTTTACCTCCGAAAACAATGTCAACGTCCGAAGAGAATTTAGACATTTCTGTTACAAAGGTGTTTGCCGGACGCATATGAAGTCCCATTTTATTAGTGATTGTAAAAGTTTTCTGTACCATAATAATTCTCCTTATGTTTAATACCTGCCGAGAGGATGATGCCCCTCGGCACGGTTTTTGATTGTTTGTTATACGGATTCTTTACGATCCTTTTTAAGAAGACCGAGCATCAGCGCTCCGACAACCGAGCCTGCAATAAGGGCTACGATATAGAGAAGCGGATGGTCGCATACTATAAATGTGAAGATTCCGCCGTGAGGTGCGGGGCATGTAACGTTGAACAGCGATGTAAGAGCACCTGCGACAGCAGAGCCTACTAAGCATGAGGGGATAACTCTGACCGGGTCGGAAGCGGCGTAGGGGATAGCACCCTCCGTAATGAAGCACAGACCCATAAGATAGTTTACGGGGCCTGATTTGATTTCTTCCGATGTCCACTTCTTCTTGTTGAAGGTTGTCGAAAGTGCGATTGCAATCGGGGGAACCATACCGCCTATCATAACAGCCGCCATAATCCATGTGTTGCCGTCGGCTATTGCAGCCGTGCCGAAAACATAAGCCGCCTTGTTGAACGGGCCGCCCATATCCGTTGCCATCATTGCCGCAAGTACTATGGAAAGGAGTATTTTGCTTGTATCGCCGAGCGACGAGAGGAACGAGGAAAGAGCGGAGTTGACAACGCCTATAACGGGGTTTACAAGACACATAAGAAGGCCCATGATAAGCGTGCCGAAAAGAGGATAGATAAATACGGGCTTTATTCCGTCCATTGATTTCGGAAGCCAAGAAAATGCCTTTTTGAGGAGATTTACAATAATACCGGCAAGGAAGCCTGCGAGCAGAGCACCGAGGAAGCCCGACACCGCTTTGTCGTCTCCGGTAAGGCTTTGGTTTTCAATCAGCGAGCTGAAGGTGTAACCGTTTGCCGCAAATACGCCGCCTATCATACCGGGCAAAAGACCCGGTCTGTCGGCAACGGACGATGCGATATAAGCCGAAAGAATGGGGAGCATAAGCGCAAATGCCGCTTTGCCTATCCAGAACACAATTGCCGCGACGGGACTTGTGAAGCCGAAGGTTCCGCCGACATCGGCATTGCCTGCAAGCGTATCGAACAGGAAGCCGAGAGCTATGAGAACTCCGCCGCCGACAACGAACGGGAGCATATGCGAAACACCGTTCATGAGATGCTTATAAAGTTTGTGCCAGCCGCTTTCCTTTTCGTCGTCATCAATAGGCTGCTTTTCACTTTCGTCGGCGTGATATATCGCGGCTTTTCCGTCAACGATTCTTTTGATAAGCTCCTCGGGCTTGTTTATTCCGTTTGAAACCGAGGTCTTTACAACGGGCTTGCCGTCGAAACGTGCCATTTCGACGTTTTTATCTGCGGCAATGATTATTCCGTCGCATTCTTCGATTTCCTTTTTTGTGAGCACGTTTTTAGCACCGCCGGAGCCGTTGGTTTCGGCTTTGAGCGGATAGCCTAATTTTTCGCCCGCTTTTTCAAGTGCCTCTGCCGCCATATAGGTATGCGCTATGCCCGTCGGACAGGCTGTAACCGCGAGTATTCTGTAACCGTTCGGCTTTACTTCGGGTTTTACCGCTTCCTCGGGGTATTTTTCCGCTTCCTTTTTATCGATTATTTCTAAAAATTCGTCCGTTGTTTTTGCGCCCCGTAGAGCCGCGCAAAATTCCGGTTCCATAAGCATTACCATAAGACGGGAGAGTATTTCGAGATGTAAATCTCCGTCAACGGGAGCGGCAATCATAAACAAAATGTCCGAGGGCTTGGAGTCGGGAGCGCCGTAATCAACGCCGTTCGGAACCGTTATCGCCGAAAGACCGGGAGTCTTTACGCTGTCCGATTTTGCGTGCGGAACGGCAATTCCTTCTCCGATTGCGGTCGAGCCCTGAGCCTCTCTTGCAAGGATAGCCTCCTTGTACGCCGCCTTGTCGGCAAGATTTCCTGCCTTTTCGTGCAGGGAAATCAGCTTGTCGATTGCCTCTTCCTTGTCGGTGAGAGAAACATTAAGAGCAATCGCATCCTTTTTTAATAAGTCGATGATTTTCATAAGTATTCCTCCTTATTTATACTCCGCGTTAAAGACGCGTTCAATTTCTTCACGGGTTGCAAGCTTTTCTGAAAAGGCCGTTGCGTTTCCGCACGCCGAGCCGAGTCTTAAAGCGTAGGAGTAGTCGGCGGTCTTGATATATCCTGCCGTAAAGCCTGCTACCATACTGTCTCCGCAACCGACGGAGTTTATGAGCTTGCCCTTTGCGTTGCCTATCCTGTGGACGCTTCCGTTTTCGTCCGTAAGCATTGCGCCGTCCTTTGCCATTGAAACAAGCACGTTTTTAGCACCCATTTCCTGAAGCTTTTTCGAATATTTCACAATGTCGTCATCACTCTTTATTTGGACCGAGAACAGGTCGCCGAGCTCGTGATGATTCGGCTTTATTAAAAACGGTTTGTATTTGAGCACGTTTTTGAGCAAATCGCCCGTTGCGTCAACCACGCAGTTTATATTTCTGTCGCCGGCTCTCTCAAGTATTTGCTCGTAAATGTCATCGGGGAGGGTATTCGGGATAGAGCCTGCGAGGATAAGATAATCTCCGCTCTTTATGCTGTCAAGCTTTTTTAAAAAGCTCTGCATATCCTCTTTTGTGATTTCGGGGCCGCAGGCGTTCAAATCAATTTCCTTGTCGGCCTTGATTTTGACGTTTATTCTCGTATCGCCGTTTTTAAGATAATTAAAGTCGCAGCTAACATTGTCGTTTTTGAGCATTTCTTCAAGCTTTTTTCCGGTAAAGCCTCCGAGAAAGCCGAGTGCCGTGTTGGGAATTCCGAGCTGTGTGAGTATGACCGACACGTTGATGCCTTTTCCGCCGTAATAGATTTCTTCGCCGTCCGTACGGTTTATGTCGTCGGTTCTGAGAGCTTTGAGCTTCATCACATAGTCGAGAGCCGGATTCAGAGTAACGGTGTAAACCATTAAGCAGTTACCTCCTTCACTACCGTTTTTGATTTAAGCTGTTCGTCATCGCATTTGTCGCAGACTATACACGCCGCCGCAACCGGTGAAAATGATACCGCCGAAACTTTTCCGAACTTTGTGTGGTCGCAAAGCACATAGGTTACAAAGCTTCGCTCTATGGCAACAGCTTTCAGCATTGCCTCCTCGGTGTCCGGGGTTGTAAAACCCTGCTTTTCGCTGACTCCGTTTGTTCCGATGAACGCTTTTGAAAAGTTATATTTCTGAAGATTTGAAGCGGCTACTAAGCCTATGATTGCCTCGGTTGTGCTTTTTAATTCACCGCCGATAACAAAAACCTTGCAGCCATTGGCCGTCAGCTCCTTTGCGTGGGCGATTCCGTTGGTTACAAAGGTTGCTTTGGAAGAGGTTATATATTTCGTCATAAGAAAGGTGGTTGTGCCTGCGTCGATAAAAACGAAATCGTCATCATTTATCTGCGAAGCGGCATATTTTGCTATTGCTTCCTTTTCGTTTATGTTCATCAGCGATTTTTTGTTGAAATCCTCCTCGTTGTGGAGAAATTCCTGCCCGAGAACAGTCGCACCGCCGTGAACCTTGTTTATTTTCCCGAGCTGGGAAAGAGCCAAAAGGTCACGCCTTATCGTAGATTCGCTTGTTTCGAATTTTTCGGCAAGCTTTGAAACGGTAACCGAGCCGTTCTGACGCAGAATTTCAAGTATCTGCGCTCTTCTGTCGGTTGTAAGCATATTCACACCTCCGATATCTCTGTTGTGCCTTAATTATACAAAAACAGTCAGATACAGTCAATATCGCGCAATAAAATTCAGCGTTTATGCTTATAGTGTGCCCGTTTTGTTATCTAATATGCAATATTATTGAACCGTAAATGCGCACTTTTGCACGTTTTAAATTTTTCAATCATAAAAATACGCATCGGATAACATAAAAAAATCCGCCCGAAAGGCGGACGACATCAGTCATAAATTCCATTAGCAGACGGAAAAAAGTCAATGAAAAACTGCGGCTTTTTCGTTTTTCTCGTTTTTGACAAAAATAAAAACCGAAAGCCCTTGAAAACAAAGGCTTTCGGCATTGCTTGTGGCGCGCCAAAAGGGATTTGAACCCCCGACCTTCCGCTTAGGAGAAGTCTCGGAGGGGCTTTTCTTATTCCCTCGAGATCCTCAAAAATCCTTGATTTTACTGGCTTTTTCGAAATTTTAGTGTTAATAATTTCTCTTATGAAATCTGCTAATTTTACGCCGTTTTTTCCCTTCATTTTAGCAAGGTATTAGCAAATGCAAAGATTTTTGGGGGACATCATTCAGTTAATCTGATACTCGTTGCGAGTGCTAAATCGCCGTAGCACTTTTTCGTTATTTTCGAGTATCTTATCAAATTCGTGTTTTTATTATACTGATTTTGAGTATCAATTTCAAGGTTTTATTTGGGCATTAAAATGGCAACCCTTGCGGATTGCCATTTTTCGGTCTATATTGTTTTTGCCAATGCCTTTAACAACGCCGCTGCTTCCGGGTTGGATAACAGCTTTGCAATCAGAGAAGCATTTTCTTCTACACTGTTGTCATCGGAATTTTCTTCTTCCTCTACAGGAGGTTCCTGAACCTCTGCCATCGGGTCAAGAAATTCAACGGAGGTTTCAAACTTTGGCATAGGAGCAGTTTTGCCTTCTTCAACATTTTTCAGTCCTTTGGCATTGTAGAACTGTTCCTCAAATTTCTGTGCATTGTAGCGTCTGTCCTCGTCAATGATATGGCTGTAAACATCGGCTAGGGTTAGTCATCGTTTCATTTATTACATCTATGAGTTTCGTTGCAAGCGTGATACCCAAGTTATCTGTATTCTGCCAACCGAGGCAAGTAGTTAAGTCGCCCTGTGGGTCTGCGTCTATGAGCAATACTTTCTTGCCCTGCATTGCAAGACCTACACCGAGATTTACCGTAGTGGTTGTTTTTCCCACTCCGCCTTTTTGATTGCATATTGCAATCGTTTTGCAGTTTGACACTTTGTTGTCCTCCTTTCTTAAAATTCATAGCTTTTCGGCTATGTACCTGACCGATTCATTTCCTAATCGGTCGTGGCAATATTTATTCTCAATACCCCTTGCCGTGCAAGACGCTGTGGGAAGTCACTAAGGAACAGATAGCTAATCTGTATCATAGGAGTTTCACCTCTGTCGGGTTTTCCGCCAGCCCCGTAGGGAAGTATCATTATCATTCTGACTGTCATCGCCATAACAGGGGCAACCTGTTATTTATATAGGGAGTTCTCGCTATTCTGATATTCAGAAGTCTCGGCGTACCCAATAAGGTGGCTAAATTCATCAGAAATAAAGTCTTAGTGACCTGTGTATTCAGTTTTCAAAGTACAAGTGAAAGGCTTCCGTTTTCGTGGTTCGGAATTAACCCCTTCACTTGTTTGAAATGGGAGAGCGTTTTTGGGGGGTGTTTTTTCAAAATTTCTTAAATATTTTTTTGAACGCAAAAAAAAGCCGCCTATTTTAAATTTGAGGTCAATAGACGGAGGGTAGAAATTTTCATATTTATGATGTATAATATGTGATATTAAAGATTGATAAATCGGAATTTGAGAAGGTAAGTGAATGGGATACCATGGAGGAATATGATAATGTCGAAAGATGAGTATTTGATAACCGATACGCCCCTCAAAGCGTTGACGGTTTTTGCAATGCCAATGATTCTTGGAAGTTTTTTTCAGCAAATATACAATATGGCCGACTCTATTATTGTCGGCCAGTTTGTTGGTTCTTCCGCACTTGCAGCTGTCGGTGCATGTGCAGCATTGACCAATGTGTTCATTTGTGTGGCACTGGGAGCCGGTGTCGGAGCCGGTGTGCTTGTGAGCCGTTATTTCGGAGCCAGGGAGTATGGCAAAATGAAAACAATCGTGTCAACCTCCTTAATTAGCTTTTTGCTTCTAAGTATAGTCCTTGGTGTTTTTGGCTTTTTCTTCGCCAACTCGATGATGAGTGGACTGCAAACCCCTGCCGACATACTGGATGATGCAGTACTGTATCTGCGGGTCTATTTTGTGGGCTTTCCGTTTCTGTTTATGTATAACATTCTTTCTACCATGTTCACCTCAATCGGCGAATCCAAAATTCCGCTAGGACTGCTGATTTTTTCGTCCATCCTGAATATTTTAATGGATCTTTGGATGGTAGCCGGGCTAGGTCTCGGTGTGTTCGGTGCGGCTATTGCAACCCTGATTGCACAGGGAATTTCCGCAGTGTTTTCGTTTTTGATTTTCTTTGCACGGATGCAGCAATATAAAAGCCCCTTTAACAGGTTTGAACGGCAGGAGCTGTATTCCATGCTTCGCATTGCGGTGCCGTCGGTTTTACAGCAGTCCACAGTGTCCATCGGTATGATGATTGTGCAGGCAGTGGTAAATCCTTTCGGTACACAGGCACTCGCCGGGTATACAGCAACGATGAGGGTGGAAAATGTTTTTTCATTGATCTTTGTGTCCATCGGCAATGCGGTTTCGCCGTATGTTTCCCAAAACCTTGGCGCAGGCAAACCCCAACGCATCAAAAAAGGCTACCATGCGGCGCTGGTGCTGGACGTGTGCTTTGCCGTTCTTGCCTTTCTCGTCATTGAAACGCTACACACGCAGATCTCCTCGCTGTTCTTAGGAAAAGACGGAACGGCGTTTGCCTATCAGGTGTCTGGTGATTATATGAGGTGGATTGGTTACTTTTTCATCTTCATGGGTATCAAGATGGCAACCGATGGAGTCCTTCGCGGTCTCGGAATTATGCGTCCGTTCCTCGTTGCAAACATAGTGAATCTTGCGATTCGTCTGTCCGTTGCCCTAATCTGTGCACCACGTTTCGGCATTGCCTTTGTCTGGCTTGCGGTACCAGCTGGTTGGCTTGCAAACTTTTTAATCTCCTATGTGGCTCTCAGGAGATCATGGCCGACTGATAAAATGGCATCCATTAGTTAACTTCAAGTTTGGAGAATTGAGAAAATCGGAAGTTTTGGAGAGAAAATCGGAAGTTTTGGAGAGAAAATCAATGGAAGAAAAAACATATCAGACTCCTTGCGGAACAATCCACTATTGGACAAACGTTTCACACTCGGATGAAATTACCCTTGTTTTTCTACCGGGATTGACGGCAGACCATAGATTGTTTGATAAGCAGATTCAGTATTTCGAGAACAGGTATAATGTTATCGTCTGGGATGCACCGGCACACGCTTCCTCATGGCCGTTTCGGTTTGATTTTGATTTGTTCGACAAGTAGTGAAGTTTTAAGGATGACATAAAATGGCGAAAAGTAAGAAGACAAAAATTCATAAAAAGATAGATGGTCAGCTTTTACAGATGAACAAGAAGTTTAGTAATCTCAAGATGAAACAGAAGGATAAGATTACAGGCTGGGCGTATGAAGAATACAAAAAATATGTAACAGAACATGAAAAAGCACCTGATTCATTAGCTGATGAACAGATTGTTAGAGCTGTACTTGATAAGATAAATGAGGCACAAATCTGGATACCAGGTGGAGAGATATACGATTATTATCGGAGAAAGAAACCACAACTTCAGAAGAGGCTTGATAATGAAAAGTTGATTGAGTTTAAATCATATGTCAGCTTTTATAAGAGCATTGTTGATCAGGACAGGGCATCCGTTGTTATATGCAATCTCAAACATGAGATTATCTACATGAATCCGGCAGCTGTTACCAGCTATGCGAAGCGAGGCGGCGACAAACTTATCGGAAGAAGCCTGTTAGACGGCCATAATTCGAAATTAAGAGATAGAATACAGCAGGTAGTGGACTGGTTTGCAGCAGATGAAAGCCATAATATCGTTTATACTTTTCATAATGAGAAACAGAATAAAGATGTTTACATGGTGGCACTCAGAGATGAGGGTAAGCTGATAGGATATTATGAGAAACATGAATATCGAAATTCAGAAACCATGAAACCATACGATTTGTGGTGATGATATGACGAAGGATGAATGGTATAGGCAGTTGTTTGAACGACTGGATAATTCCAAGTTTCGAAGCAGTTTCCATCTGAAGCAGAAAGATATTGATTACATAAATGAAAAAGGTCTTGATACAATAAGACAACATGCAAAGGATTTTATTGCAAAGAGAGAAGCTCCGGCATATATAGTAAATGATGGCAAACAGACACCAATGCGTGGACATCCAGTATTTATTGCCCAGCACGCAACAGCAACATGCTGCAGGGAGTGCATCCGAAAGTGGCATAAAATGCAGCCCGGCAAGGGACTAAGTCAGGTGCAGCAGGCAGACCTTGATGCATTCAAGAAAATGTATGGAATAGATGTTGAGATAGAAAAGGAATACTGATATGAATATACAGATATTTGGAACAAAGAAATGCAATGATACTAAGAAGGCGGAGCGTTTTTTCAAGGAGCGGGGCATAAAGTATCAGTTCATTGATATGAAAGAAAAAGGTATGAGCAAAGGAGAATTTAATTCGGTAGCTCAGGCAAATGGTGGACTAGAAAATATGGTTAACTGGGACGGTAAGGACAAGGATTTACTTGCTCTTATTAAGTATATCGCAGATGAAGATAAGCTCGAAAAGGTACTTGAGAATCCACAAGTAATTAAAACACCAGTAGTAAGAAACGGAAAGCAATCAACACTTGGTTATCAGCCGGATATCTGGAAAGGATGGAACTAAATGTACTTAATTAAGACTTTAATGGGAGATATAACAAAAGTAACAGATGTGCAGGCAATTGTGAATGCAGCAAACAACTCTCTTCTTGGCGGGGGCGGTGTAGATGGTGCGATTCACAGAGCAGCAGGACCGGAGCTTCTGGCGGAGTGCAGGACACTTCACGGATGTGAGACTGGAGAAGCAAAGATAACAAAAGCCTATAATCTGCCATGTGATTATGTGATACATACTGTAGGACCTATATGGAATGGTGGAAGGAATAGAGAAGAGGAACTTCTTGCTAACTGCTATTTTAATTCCATGAAGCTGGCAATGGATAATGGAATCAGGTCTATTGCATTTCCTTCCATATCAACTGGAGTATATAGTTTTCCGGTTGAGTTGGCAGCAAAGATTGCAGTACATACAGTAAACAGATTCTTGCAGGGTACTCCAGACAGCTTTGATTTGGTGGAATGGGTGCTGTTTGATACTCACACTGAATCAGTATACGAAGCAGAAGTTGATCAACTGTATAAAATGATATAATCAGAAAGCTGAGTAAGTCAGGATGCATTGAATGCAGATGAGGATACGGACAAACTTCCAAAGGGCAAAAAGCCATGCCTTTCCCTTCGTGAGTTGGAAAAACAGGTAAACACAGATTTGGATTTACTTGTAAATATCGTGGACGGACAGATGACAGTCTGTGAACTTGTAGACCGATATTTGAAAACAAAGACCGGAGTAAGGCAAAGCACGAAACAGGGATATGTTACAGTGCAGAGATTGCTTGCGAAGGAAGCATTTGGCAAAAAGACAATATGAAGTGTGAAAACATCCGATGCAAAGCTGTTCCTTATCAAATTGCAGCAAGAGGATGGGAAAAGCTACAGTTCCATTCATACCATTCGGGGAGTGTTGCGACCAGATTTTCAGATGGCGGTGGATGATGACATTCTGGTAAAGAATCCATTTGGATTTCAGCTTGCCGGAGTATTAGTAAATGACGCAGTCACAAGAGAGGCAATTACAAAAGACCAGATGAGAAAGTTCCTGAAGTTTGTGCATGACGATGTGGTGTGCTGTAAATACTATGAAGTGGTGTACATACTCTTTCATACGGGAATGAGAATATCAGAATTTTGTGGCTTGACGCTGAAGGACATTGATCTTGAGAATAGAACTGTGAACATCGACCATCAGTTGCAGAGAACATCGGATATGCGATATATCATAGAAACCACAAAGACGGATGCCGGAACAAGAGTATTGCCAATCACAGAGGATGTGGCACAGATGTTTCAGGCGATTATTGAGGATAGAAATGCACCGAAAGTGGAGAAGTCCATAGACGGATATAGCGGATTTCTGTTTTACGATGATAATGGAATGCCACTTGTGGCAATGCATTGGCAGCACCGATTCAATCATATGGTCGGCAGATACAATGACATCTACCGGGTGCAGATGCCAAACATCACACCTCATGTATGCCGACACACGTATTGTTCGAATATGGCAAAATCGGGAATGAATCCCAAGACGCTGCAGTACCTCATGGGGCATTCGGATATATCGGTCACAATGAATGTGTACACGCATATCGGATTCGATGATGCTGAGGAAGAATTGAAACGGATGGAAGAGTTTAGGAAGGCACAGGCGGAGGTTGAGCAGAAGAAAGAGAAAACGATGTCGCAGAAGATGTTTAAGGTAGTTTAATATGGAAAAGAGATGACGCTCCGGCTTAGGCTGGGGCGTTTTTTCTGTGGAAAAAGTAAGTGTTTGGTGCTATAATAAACCTTATAAATGATGAAAGAAAGTTATACATGTTATCAATTTACCAGTTGATGAAATATTTACGTAATACACACCATATCAATGTTAAAAGCTCACAGACACAAGCACTTAGAAATATGGGCTATTATCATGGATTTAAGGGATATAGATTTATTCGAGAGGATACTAACCGTGTTAATTTTAGCTCTTTGGATGAAATTATAGCACTGAATAAATATGATATGCGACTTAAAACAGTTCTTTATCCTAAGGTAATGTTTATAGAAAATGCATTGAAGAGTTATGTTATTGAGGCTTTATTGGCAGATAGCAAATCTGAGAATTTTGATGTTATTTACAATAAATCATTAACAGCATATAGAAATTATACTCCGGGGAGCCGTGCATATAAAACAGAGTACACGAAGAGAATGAATCTAAAAGGAAAAATAAATGCTGCTCTTGTTCGTGACTATAATAAGAGAAGTGTGGTAGCACATTTCTTTAATAATGATATTACAATACCTGTTTGGGCAATATTTGAAACTTTAGCGCTTGGTGAGTTTGGAACTTTATATGATTGTGCCTGTACAAATGTTAAGCTTTATGTTTCAAATATAATGAAGCTCCCAACTAATTTAGATTCAGATGGCATGAACACAAAGTTCTTTATATTTACAGTTAAAGATTTGCGAAATGCAATTGCTCATAACAATGTGATTTTCGATACTAGATTTAAAACTGGTAAGATTGATCAGCGTCTTGTTACTCTGCTTGAAACTGAAGTAGGGATTTCTAATATTGATTTCAAATATATGGATGCGTATATTATTATGATTACATATTTCCTTAGAAAGATGGGCGAAACTAAAACTGCTTGTAAGCAGTTTGTTGCTTCGTATCAACAGCAGACAGAGTATTTGAGAAATGAATTGCCAATTAACATTTATAATCAGGTGGTTGGTACACAGCATAGACCTAATATGAATGCCTTACAAAAATTCATTAGCAAATCATAAAATTCTTGCATATTTTATGCAGAAGTAGTATATTATATATAAGAATTGCGGTGGATGTCTTCGGATTACACCTGGGAGAACCTGATGCGTCGGGTTCTTTTTTTTTGTAAAATTTAGTGTAGCATTCTAAGTAGTAAGACTTTGAGGTGTTACTACTGACAGGCAGTACCAACTTGCTCAATCTTGCTCTGATTTGCCACAATCTGTAATTTCAGAGCAAACTACACGAATTCCAGAAAATCTTGCAAAACAGGGCATTCCGGGGCAAAACAAGGAGAAATAAAATAATGATTAGAGTATGTTTCATTTGCCACGGCAACATCTGCCGCAGCACCATGGCCGAAAGCGTCCTCACCCACCTGGTCCACCAGCTGCACCTCGACAACCAGTTCGAGATCGACTCCGCTGCGACCAGCCGTGAGGAGATCGGCAACCCGCCGCACTACGGCACAAAAAATAAATTATACGAAGAAAACATTCCGCTTGTTCCGCACCGGGCGCGCCAGATGACAAGGGATGACTATCTGTATTTTGATTATCTGATCGGCATGGATTCCGCAAATATCCGGAACATGACAAGAATCGCGGGAGGCACGGACAGCCAGGATAAAATATACAAGATGCTTTCATTTGCGGGCTATGAAGACACGCAGAAATTTACCGGGGCGCGGGATGTGGCAGATCCATGGTACACCGGCAATTTTGATGAAACCTATGAAGATGTGGTTGCAGGATGCAAAGGATTCCTGTATTATTTACAGCAGAAAGGGGACATTTCAAGAGAAATCGAAATTCCCCGGTAAGTAAGGAGTGACATTGGGTGAAATATCTGATCATTGGAGCTGGTGGGACAGGCGGAGTTGTCGGTTTTCACATGGCGCAGGCAGGAAAAGATGTGACGTTGATCGCCAGAGATGCGCATTTGGAGAGTATACAGCAAAAGGGACTGACGCTTCAGACCATGTGGGATGAGAACACAAAGACCATACCGGTAAAGGCATCTGACATGCAGCATTACAAAGACCGGCCGGATGTGATCTTAGTCTGCGTAAAAGGATATTCGCTGGATGGAATTTACGAATTTATCTGTAGAATTGCAAAACCGCAGACGATTGTGATTCCAATTTTAAATATTTATGGAACCGGAGCTAAAATGCAGGAAAAACTGCCGGGAATGCTTGTGACGGACGGATGTATTTACGTGTCAGCCAATATTAAGGAGCCGGGAGTTATTTTGCAGCACGGAAAGATTCTGCGCATTTTCTTCGGCGTGCGCCAAAAAGAAGAAAAATGCCAGCTGTTAGAGCAGATTCAGAAAGATTTCCGTGACAGTGCAATCGATGGGATATTATCAGAACAGATCCAGCGGGATGCGCTGGAGAAATTTTCCTATGTGTCACCGATCGGAGCGGCGGGCCTTTACTTAAATGCCACGGCAGGAGATTTCCAGAAAGAGGGGAAAGCAAGAGAACTGTTTTGCACGATGATAAGGGAAATCGTCGCACTGGCGACGGCCATGGGATTTCCGTTTGAAAAGGATATGGTTTCCGTAAATCTGCAGATTTTATCTAATCTTCCGCCGGAGGCAACCACGTCAATGCAAAGGGATGTGATGGCACACAGACCGTCGGAAGTGGATGGTCTGGTATACGAAGTGGTGCGCATGGCGCACAGATATCAGGTTCCAGTGCCCGCATATGAAAAAGTGGCACAGAAACTGCAAGGAGAAATTATGTGCGAAAAAAATTCTCACACAGAAGGAAATGTGGAGATAAAAAGGGAAGAAAAATAACAGGATTCATTGCAGATAATGAATCATAAAAACACAGGAGAACAACATGGAATACAAATACAGCACAATTAACGAGGTAAATCATTTTGAATTTGGCGAGGCTGTGGTTGGGGACATCCAGCTGACAGAGCGCATGTTTCATCTGGTACTGGACAATGTAAAAATCTGTCCGGAAAATTCCTGCAACCGCGACATCCGGATGATGCGTACCAATGAACTTTTATTTAAGATTTCAGATGCAGAAATCATTTCGCTTGTTGAGGAAGGATACAACGAATACGATGCTGATGGAAATTTAAAGCACACGTATCCGGACGAGGAAGTGGAAAAAGCAAAGTATGATGAGGTGGCACAGGTTCTTTTGGAGGGAACCATATATGAACTGACGTTACAGAGCGGTGTTTATACGTTTATCATTGACGGAACCAACGACCGTACCTACGCGCTGAAAGTAACCGGAAGCGGCGATACGCAGGAGTGGAACCGGTTCCTTGAGGTATAGAGTCGGGAAAGCTTTTGTTTGCCGGGTAGCCTTTGAACAGAAACACAGGAGGAAAAAGACATGATACAGACCGTTATTTTTGATCTGGACGGGACCCTTTTGGATACAGAAAAATACTATTTCGCGAAATGGAAAGAGGCTATGGCGCATTTCGGATATCATATGACCGATGAGGAGGCATACAGTGTGCGTTCCCTTGGGATGCCTTATGCACCGGAACATTTTAAAAAGCTGTATGGAGAAGATTTTGACTATGACAAAGTGCATACATATCGCAGAAAACTGACGGATCAGGTGCTTGATGAGGGACCGATTGAGGCAAAACCGGGAGCAGAGGAACTGTTAAAATATTTGCGCAAAAAAGGTGTGCGTACAGCGATTGCCACCGCAGGAGGTGTGGAGCGCAGCAGCAGTCTGCTGAAGAGAGTGGGATTGTATGACTATCTCGACCACATTGTTTCTGCCCGGCAGGTCGCCCATGGCAAACCGGCGCCGGATGTTTATCTGTACGCCTGCAGCCAGCTTCATGTGCAGCCACAGGAATGCTATGCGGTGGAAGATTCTCCAAATGGAATTCACAGTGCATACAGTGCAGGATGTAAGGTGTTTATGGTGCCGGATCTGACACAGCCGGATGCCGAACTGGAGAAATTTATATACAAAAAAGTGGAATCGCTTGTAGCACTAAAGGAGTATTTTTAAATTTTTTCTTGCAATCACTGGAATTGTGTGATAAAACAGATTACAAAAGGAACGTACATCAGGGATGTACGACAGAAAATGCATAGATGGAGACTCTGATCATCAGACATCGACAGGAATACAGCGTCACCGACTGAGAGCGCTGTTTGAAAGAGATGATTATGGGAACACTGCCGGAGCAGACGGATTGAACACGGGCAGGATGGTTTTGAAAAACCGGAATGTGGAAGTAGGTTCGTACGTGAGCGCACGTTACGCGTAAGAGAGGGAAGATGAGAATGTCTCATTTTTCAATGCGGGTGGTACCGCGGATAATCTGAATTATTCGCCCCGGAATACAATTATAGTATTCCGGGGCTTTTCTTTTTTCATAAGAGGAGCCCCGGACCAGAAAAAGGAGTAGAAAAGATGAGTAACATTTACAGAGATGTCACACTGAATCAGGTAAGCGAGCAGGACATCGGAAAGACGATCCGTGTCGCTGGCTGGGTAGAAAATATCCGTGACCATGGCGGAGTATCTTTTATTGATTTAAGAGATATGTATGCAGTGATGCAGATCGTTATCCGCGATGGAAAGCTGTTAGAAGGAATCCGTAAAGAGCAGGCTATTACCGTGGAAGGTCTGATCGAAAAGAGAGATGAGGAAACCTACAATCCAAAGATCCCGACCGGAACCATCGAGCTGGATGCAAAGGAAGTGACGGTACTCGGAGAAGTATATTCCCAGCTTCCGTTTGAAGTAATGACCAGCAAGAGTGTGGTACACGAAGATGTACGTCTGAAATATCGGTATCTGGATCTGAGAAACCAGAAAGTAAAAGACAATATCATTTTCCGTTCTAAAGTGATCTCTTATCTGCGTGAGAAAATGACAAGTATGGGATTTCTGGAGTTACAGACACCGATCCTGTGCGCATCTTCGCCGGAGGGTGCAAGAGATTATATCGTACCATCCAGAAAATTCAAGGGAAAATTTTATGCACTGCCACAGGCACCACAGCAGTACAAGCAGCTTCTGATGGTATCCGGATTTGATAAATATTTCCAGATCGCACCTTGTTTCCGTGATGAGGATGCCAGAGCCGACCGTTCACCGGGAGAGTTCTATCAGCTGGATTTTGAGATGAGTTTTGCCACACAGGAAGATGTATTTGCAGTTGGTGAAGAAGTTCTTTCGTCTGTATTTGAAAAGTTCGCACCGGAAGGAAGCGTTGTGACCAAGGCTCCATATCCGATTATCAGTTATAAGCAGGCAATGCTGGAGTTTGGTTCCGATAAGCCGGATCTGCGTAACCCGCTTCGTATTATCGATGTGACCGACTTTTTCCAGAAATGTACGTTCAAGCCGTTCATCGGAAAAACGGTTCGGGCAATCCGCGTACACGCCGATATGTCCAAAGGTTTCCACGAGAAACTCCTTAAATTTGCAACCGGACTTGGCATGGGTGGTTTAGGATATCTGGAAGTATTGGAAGATGGTTCTTACAAGGGACCAATTGATAAATTTATTCCGGATGACTGCAAGGAAGAGTTCCGCACACTGGCAGGACTTGAAGTTGGCGATACAATTTTCTTTATGGCAGATAAGGAAGAACGCGCTGCATATTACGCCGGAATGATCAGAAACGAACTCGGTGAGAAGCTGGATCTGATCGAGAAGAATGCATACCGTTTCTGTTATGTCAACGATTTCCCGATGTTTGAGAAAGATCCGGAGACAAAGAAGATCGGATTTACCCATAATCCATTCTCCATGCCACAGGGCGGCTTAGAAGCACTTAATACCATGGACCCGCTGGATATCCTGGCTTACCAGTACGATATCGTCTGCAACGGTGTGGAATTATCTTCCGGAGCTGTGCGTAACCACGATATGCAGATCATGGAAAAAGCATTTGAGATTGCAGGTTACGACAAAGAAGTGTTAAAGAACAAGTTCGGCGCATTATACACCGCATTCCAGTACGGAGCACCGCCACACGCAGGTATGGCTCCTGGAGTTGACCGTATGATCATGCTTTTACGCAACGAAGAAAATATCCGTGAAGTCATCGCATTCCCGATGAACGGAAACGCACAGGATCTGATGTGCGGTGCACCAAACGAAGTCACCGAGCAGCAGCTGCGTGAAGTGCATATTAAGGTTAGAGATTAAAGAGAAGGGAACAAAATATGGCAAACGTAATCTCAGACGAGACAATGGAATATGTTGGAATCCTTGCAAAGCTGGAATTGTCTGACGCGGAAAAAGAAGCTGCGAAAAAAGACATGGAGAGCATGCTGGATTATATTGATAAATTAAACAAACTGGATACCTCCAATGTGGAACCGATGTCCCACGTATTTCCGGTACAGAATGTGTTTCGGGAAGATGTTGTGGAAAACGGCGATGGTGGAGAGGATACACTTGCGAACGCACCGGAGCGTCGCGACCGCGCATTTGTAGTTCCAAAGACGGTAGAGTAAGGAGGGGCAGCTATGAATTTATTATCGCTCACAGCGGTAGAGCTGGGAAAGAAAATAAAAGCGCATGAAGTGACCGTTGAGGAAGCAACAAGAGCTGCTCTTGACGCGATTCGTGCAAAAGAAAAGGATATCAACAGCTTTGTCACCGTAGATGAAGAGTCTGCGATGATCCGCGCAAAAGAAGTACAGAAAATGATTGATGACGGGACACTGACCGGGCCTCTGGCAGGTGTTCCGGTTGCCATCAAAGATAATATGTGTACAAAGGGAATGTTAACGACCTGCAGTTCTAAGATTTTATATAATTTTATTCCAACTTATACAGCGGAAGCAGTGATCAATCTGGAAAAAGCGGGCGCAGTCATTCTTGGAAAGACGAACATGGATGAATTTGCCATGGGAAGCACCACAGAGACTTCTGCCTATGGGGAGACAAAGAATCCATGGAATACCGCACATGTACCGGGTGGTTCTTCCGGTGGAAGCTGTGCGGCAGTGGCAGCAGAGGAATGTTACTATGCACTCGGATCGGATACCGGAGGATCTATCCGTCAGCCAAGTTCATTTTGTGGTGTGACCGGAATCAAACCAACTTATGGTACCGTTTCCCGTTACGGACTGATCGCATACGGTTCCTCTCTGGATCAAATCGGACCGATTGCAAAGGATGTGACCGACTGTGCCACAATTCTGGAGACAATTACTTCTTATGATAAGAAGGATTCCACATCGGTAAAACGAGAAGAAACCGATTTTACATCGGCACTGGTGGATGATGTAAAGGGAATGAAGATTGGTATTCCGCGTGACTATCTGGGCGAGGGACTGGACCCGGAAGTAAAGGAAGCCATTCTTGCAGCGGCAAAGACGTTAGAAGAAAAAGGCGCAATCGTAGAGGAATTTGATTTAAGTCTCGTAGAGTATGCGATTCCGGCTTATTATGTCATTGCGGCAGCAGAGGCAAGCTCCAATCTGGCACGTTTTGATGGAGTAAAATACGGATACCGCACAAAAGAGTACGAGGGACTGCACAATATGTACAAGAAGTCCCGCTCCGAAGGATTCGGACCGGAAGTAAAGCGCCGTATTATGCTTGGATCTTTCGTGTTAAGTTCCGGATATTATGATGCTTATTATCTGAAAGCACTGCGCACCAAAGCCCTGATCAAGCAGGCATTTGACAAGGCATTTGCAAAGTATGATGTGATTCTCGGACCGGCGGCACCGACCACCGCTCCGAAACTGGGAGAATCTTTGAGTGATCCGCTGAAGATGTATCTTGGAGATGTATATACCGTTTCGGTCAATCTGGCAGGTCTGCCGGGAATTTCCGTGCCGTGCGGTGTGGACAGCAAAGGACTTCCGATCGGTCTGCAGCTGATCGGGGATTGTTTCAAGGAGAAAAACATCATCCGTGCGGCTTACAGTTTTGAACAGACAAGAACGTATCAGCACAGTCCGGCAGCAGAAGCGTAGAAAGGAGAGAAGAGATGTCAAAAGAATATGAAACCGTCATTGGACTAGAAGTCCATGTAGAATTAGCAACCAGGACAAAAATCTTCTGTGCCTGCTCCACTGCATTCGGAAGTGCACCAAATACCCACACCTGTCCGGTATGTACCGGTATGCCGGGATCGCTTCCGGTCTTAAACAAAAAGGTGGTAGAGTATGCCATGGCAGTTGGTCTGGCAACAAACTGTCAGATCAATCAGTACAGCAAATTTGACCGGAAAAATTATTTCTATCCGGATAACCCGCAGAACTATCAGATTTCCCAGCTTTATCTGCCAATCTGCCATGACGGAGGGGTAGAGATCGAGACGGAATCCGGTGGGAAAAAGACCATCGGTATCCATGAAATCCATATGGAAGAGGATGCCGGAAAGTTAGTACACGATGACTGGGAAGGGGTATCTCTGGTGGATTACAACCGTTCCGGGGTACCGCTGATCGAGATTGTGTCCGAGCCGGATATGCGCTCCGCAGAGGAAGTCATTGCATATCTGGAGAAACTGCGTATGACGATCCAGTACCTGGGTGCCAGTGACTGCAAGATGCAGGAGGGTTCCATGCGTGCGGATGTCAATTTATCAGTTCGTGAAAAGGGCGCCAAAGAGTTTGGTACCCGTACCGAGATGAAAAATATCGGTTCGTTTAAGGCAATCGCACATGCCATTGAAGCCGAGACAGCCCGCCAGATTGATCTGATTGAATCCGGGGAAAAGGTTGTACAGGAGACCCGTCGCTGGAACGATGATCAGGGGTATTCCTATGCGATGCGTTCCAAAGAGGATGCACAGGATTACCGTTATTTCCCGGAGCCGGATCTGGTACCGATCGTTGTCAGTGACGAATGGCTGCAGCAGATCCGGGACAATCAGCCGGAACTTCATGATGAAAAACTGGCCCGTTATATTGCAGAGTTTGGTCTGCCGGAGTATGATGCACAGATTCTTACATCGGAGAAAAAGCTGGCAGATCTCTTTGAGGCGACTTCTGCGATTTGCAATAAACCAAAGAAAGTATCCAACTGGCTCATGGGAGAAACGATGCGTCTGTTAAAGGACCGGGAAATGGATGCCGAAGATCTCCGTTTTTCACCGGAGCATCTGGCAAAAATTATCGAATTGACAGAGGCCGGAACGATTAATAATTCCGTTGCCAAGGAAGTATTTGAAAAAGTCTTTGATGAGGACATTGATCCGGAGCGTTATGTGGAAGAGCATGGCTTAAAGAGTGATAACGATGAGGATGCACTTCGCGCAACGATAGAGCAGATTGTCAAAGACAATCCGCAGTCGGTGGAGGATTACCACAACGGAAAAGAGAAAGCAATCGGATTTTTGGTCGGACAGACGATGAAAGCAACCAAAGGCAAGGCAAATCCGGGAATCGTAAATAAAATCTTAAAGGAACTGCTTTAAATCTTAAAGAAAAATGAAAAAACAGGGGAAAACTTGTCTTTACAGGCTGAATATCGTATAATAATTTTGCCGTCGCTTACTGCGGCGGCAATGTTATATGTAAAAAAGGAGTTTATACGATGGCGGAAGACCAGAATAATAAAGAAAATACCACGACATCCGATACAAACAATACAAGTGAATATGAAGATGTCTGTTACATCTGCCGCAGACCGGAGAGTGTTGCGGGAAAGATGATACATATCCAGAATGATATCTGCATTTGTCAGGACTGTATGCAGAAAACATTTGATACCATGAACAACGGTACCTTTAACATGGGCGATTTCATGAATATGAACATGGGAAAAATGCCGAATATCAGTATGATCAATCTGGCGGATCTGCAGAATGCGGTTCCAAACAAACAGAAGTTAAAGAAAAAGAAACCAAAGGATGAGCAGCCGAAACCGGAACTGGATATTCATTCCATTCCGGCACCGCACAAAATCAAGGCGCGTCTGGATGAGTATGTTGTTGGACAGGAACATGCCAAAAAAGTGATGTCCGTTGCCGTTTACAATCACTATAAACGTGTGATGGAAGACACCAATGACGGCGTGGAAATCGAAAAGTCCAATATGCTCATGATCGGACCGACCGGATCGGGAAAGACGTATCTGGTAAAGACACTGGCACGGCTTTTGGATGTGCCGCTGGCAATCACAGATGCGACATCCCTGACCGAAGCCGGATATATCGGTGATGATATCGAAAGCGTAGTCAGCAAACTTCTGGCTGCAGCTGACAATGATGTGGAGCGTGCAGAGCACGGTATTATTTTCATTGATGAGATCGACAAGATTGCAAAGAAGCGCAATGCCAATCAGCGGGATGTAAGCGGAGAGTCGGTGCAGCAGGGAATGTTAAAGCTTCTCGAAGGCGCAGAGATTGAAGTTCCGGTTGGAGCAAGCAGCAAAAATGCGATGGTTCCGATGACCACGGTAGATACGAAGAATATTCTGTTTATCTGTGGCGGTGCCTTTCCGGAACTGGAAGAGGTTATCAAGGAGCGCTTAAACAAGGAGGCGTCCATCGGCTTTAAGGCAGATCTGAAAGATAAATACGACAAGGAAGAAAATCTTCTCTGTAAAGTGACAGTGGAGGATGTCCGTAAATTCGGAATGATTCCGGAGTTTCTGGGACGTCTGCCGATTCTGTTTTCACTGGAAGCACTGACGGAAGATATGCTTGTGCGTATTCTGACAGAGCCGAAGAATGCGATTGTACGTCAGTACAAAAAGCTTCTGGCGATGGATGAAGTGGATCTGGAGTTTACGGAGGACGCTTTGCATGCAATTGCAAAGCAGGCGAAAGAAAAGAAAGTCGGTGCCCGTGCACTGCGAGCCATTATTGAAGAGTTCATGCTGGATATCATGTATGAGATTCCAAAGGATGACAATATCGGAAAAGTGACGATCACAGAGGATTATGTGGAGAAAAAGGGCGGACCGCTCATTGAAATGCGTGGAGTTGCGGCACTTCCGGAACAGGAAGCAAACGCATAAAATGTAGAAAAACCGAAATAAAAGATCTGATGCCGGAGGGCATCAGGTCTTTTTCTTTTCCCTATTGTATGATATGATAGAAACAGTATTGTTTTGTTCGTAATTCATAAGGAGGATGTATGAAAATCATTCATTGTGCGGATCTGCATCTGGATTCCCAGATGACAGCAAACCTGACAAAAGAGCAGGCAAGAGAGCGCAAAAGAGAAATCATCCGTACGTTTACACGGATGGTCGAATATGCAGAAAAGACAGGGGTGCGTCTGATCATGATATCGGGAGATCTGTTTGATACACGAAATGTATCAGCATTGGCGCGCAACACCGTAAGGGACATGATCTGTACACATCCCCAGATTGATTTCTTATATCTGAGAGGAAACCATGACAGTGACAATTTCCTTTCCAAGCTGGAGGAAGTACCGGACAATCTGCTTTTGTTTTCCGATACATGGACTGCATACCGGTATGGAAATATTGTGATCAGCGGAATCGAGCTCTCGGAGAACAACCGGGCGACCGTTTACAATTCCCTTGTGCTGGGGCATGAAGATTTCAATATTGTCATGATGCACGGACAGGCGGGAGATTATGCATGTCGCTCACAGGCAGAGAATATCAGCTTGAACCAGCTGAAAAATAAGAATATTGATTATCTGGCGCTGGGACATGTACATACCTTCATGCAGGACAAGCTGGATAACCGCGGTACCTGGTGTTACTGTGGATGTCTGGAAGGACGCGGATTTGACGAGTGTGGACCGAAAGGATTTGTTTTACTGGATGTGGACGAGCAGACCTGCCGTGCCCAGATGCAGTTTGTTCAGATGGCAGCCCGCACGCTGTACACGCTTGAAGTGGATGTGAGCAATGTCATGACGACAAGGGAAGCGGCGGAGCGGATGGAAGAAGCTGTAAAACAGGCGCAGTATCCGTCGGGAAGCCTTGTCAAATTTGTACTGACCGGTGAGGTGGAAGTGGATGCGGAGATCAATTGCGAGTATCTGCAGAATCTGTTCTCGGATTATTTTTATTTTGAAAAGGTGAAAGACCGGACAACCCTTCGGGTCGACTACAGTGATTATGAAAAAGATGCCTCGTTAAAGGGGGAGTTTATCCGTATGGTACTTGGATCTGAACTGTCACAGGAGCAGAAGGCAGAAGTGATCCGCTGTGGAATTTTGGCATTGTCCGGGGAGGAGATATAGGATGAAATTACGTTCCTGTCATATCGACAATTTTGGAAAACTATCGGATCTGCATCTGGAATTTCAGGACGGGGTCAATCTGTTTCACGAACCGAATGCATGGGGAAAAAGTACACTGGCCGCTTTTTTGCGGGTGATGTTTTACGGGTTTGACTCTAAGAGAGAATCCGGACTGTTTGATAAAGAACGTGTGGTATTCCGCCCGTGGCAGGGGGGAACGTATGGAGGCGAACTGGATTTTTCCTATCAGGGAAAAGAGTACCGGATCAGCCGTACATTTGGAAAAACAGAAAAAACAGATGTTTTTCATTTATACGATCTTTCCACCAATCTGGAATGTCATGATTTTTCTTCCGAGATCGGAAGTGAAATTTTCGGACTGGACAGTGCGTCGTTTAAAAGGAGCGCATTTATTGCACAAAATGACTGCGAATGCTGCTCGACTGATGCGATCAATGCCAAGCTGGGAAATCTTGTAGAGAATACAAATGATATCAATAATTTTGAAACTGCCCAGAAAAAGATTCATGACCGGATGAATAAACTTTCGCCGGACCGTGCAACAGGTTCCATGAAAAAGCGGACGAACATGATCACGCTGTTAACGGAAGAACTGCGTGGCTATGATGCGGCAGAGGCGTCTTACAAAAAGATTACCGAAAAACTTACCGAAAAACAGGAGCAGAGAAAAGAACTGGCCGGGATTCGGGATCAGTATGCAAAAGCATTGCAGGTGGCGAGTGAAGAGAGCCGCAGGGAAGGAATCAAGCAGGCCTATGCGGCCACCAAACAGGAGGAACAGGAAAAGAAAGAGGCACTGGATGCTTTTGCGGATGTATTTCCGGGACAGGTGCCGCAGGATGAGGAGTTTGCAAAGCAGAACCAGGATGTACAGATGCTTGGGGTGTTAAAAACCACTTTGTTTAATCTGGGGCTGACCGAGGAAGAAGAAAACCGCCTGCAGGAACTTGGTGATAAGTTTGAAAACCAGATTCCTTCTGAAGAAAAAATAACGGAAATGGAAAAAGAGCAGGAGCGTTTTGCAAAACTCAAAGAAGAAAAAACGCAGCTGGAAACGAAAATGTCCTATTTTGAAGCGATGGCAATGAAGCGGGAAGAACCGGATTATACGGTAAAAAATCGTCTTCCGATGATGATCTGCGGCATTATCCTGCTGGTGATCGGTGCTGCCGGTGGTGTGTTGTCGTTTCTGTTGCCACAGGTACATAAGTTTTTCCTTCCGCTTCTGGCGGTATCGGTGGTTGCGGCAGTGGCAGGTATTGTGCTTCTTGTGGTGCGCAAGGTGCAGGTATCAAAGGAAGAAGAAAAGGTGCGTGCACTCCGGGTAAAGCATCTGGAAGAGGAGCGTAAGCTCCGCGGACCGGTGGAAGAAATTCAAAAAACCATGGAAGAGGCTTCAAAAGAAGCTTCGCGCATCGAACAGGAGACCAAGCATTTTCTGGAGCAGTATCAGATGGTTCCGGGAGAAAAGGATGCCAGAACCTGCCTGTATGAACTCCGCAGCCAGCTGCAGGAATATGAGCGTTTGCGTAGCCGTGCCGGAAAAAGCGATGCGGCAAGACAGGAATTTGAGCGGAAACAGAACTCTTTGCTTGCATTTGGAAAAGAAGCGGGAATGGATTTCGGAGAAGATCTTGCAGCAGGAATCAGCCAGTTACAGATGAAGGCAACCGAGTACCGGATCGCACAGAAAGCATACGCAGAGGCAAGAAAAAAGAGAGAACTGTTTGAGCAGGAACACAATATGAAAGAACTGGCAGCGGTGGAAAAATGTCCATATTCCCTTGACGAACTCAATTCCATGATCCGTGATGTGGATGAGCGGAGCGAGGATATCCGAGAAGCCATCGAGCAGTACCATCATCAGCTCGAAGATCTGCAGGATCAGCTGGATATCCGGGATGAAAAAGAACAGCAGCTTTCCATCTGCAGACAGGAACAGGAAGAAGAACAGCATTTATACGAAACCCTGCGTCTGACGGGAGAGTTCCTGCAGAATGCAAAGGAGCAGTTTTCTGCGAGATATTTGGGTCCGATCGAGAACGGGTTTGGAAAGTATTACTCGCTTCTGACCGGGGATAAAGAAAAAGACTGGATGGTGGATGCCAACATCGAGGTGCAGATGAAAGAGCAGGGAGAGATGCGGGAAACCAAGTGGCTGTCTGCCGGATATCAGGATCTGCTGGGAATCTGTATGCGTCTGGCACTGGTGGATGCGATGTATCCGAAGGAAAAACCGTTTCTGGTGCTGGACGATCCGTTTGTCAATCTGGATGAAGAAAAGATGGCACATGGTAATGAACTGTTTGGAAAAATTTCCGGGGAGTATCAGATTTTGTATTTTACCTGTCATGCAAGCCGGAATATAGAAAACACAAAATAAAGGGAGAGGAAACATGGAGAAAAAGATTTTATTTCCGCAGATCGGCGGAATTATGCACGGAGGGGATTATAATCCGGAACAGTGGCTGGACCAGCCGGACATTCTGGAAGAAGATATCCGCATGATGAAGAAAGCCGGGATGAATTGTGCAACACTTGGGGTATTTTCCTGGTCAACCTATGAGCCGCGGGAAGGGGAATTTCATTTCGCATGGCTGCATGACATCATGGATAAGTTATATGCCAATGGCATTTACACGATATTGGCGACGCCGTCCGGAGCGCGACCGGCATGGCTGGATGAAATATATCCGGAGTGCAGACGCGTGGATTCTTACGGGGTGCGTGAACATCACGGGGTGCGGCACAACCACTGTATGAGTGCACCGGTTTATCGTAAAAAGGTTTCTGTGATCGTCAATAAGCTGGTAGATGAATTCGGAAATCATCCGGGACTTCTGATGTGGCATATTTCCAATGAATTTGGTGGGGAATGTTACTGTCCGCACTGTGTAAAGCGGTTCCAGGATTATCTGGCGGAAAAGTTTGACCATGATATTGAAAAACTGAACAAGGCATGGTGGACAACATTCTGGAGTCATACTTACAATGATTTTTCCCAGATTGAGCCACCGTACCGCAACGGAGAATTCAGCATTATGGGATTGAATCTGGAGTGGAAACGGTTTACCACCTGGAATATGACGGATTACATGAAGGCAGAGATTGCCATTTTAAAAGAACGTACCCCGCAGATTCCGGTGACAACGAATTTTATGAAAGAATATGACGGACTGGACTATCATAAAATGCAGCAGCCGCTGGACGTGGTGTCCTGGGATTCTTATCCGCGGTTTCACAATGATGAGGAGTCGTTTTCAGATACGATGACAGAAAATGCGTTTGATCATGCCATGATCCGTTGTCTGAAAAAAGAGCAGCCGTTTATGCTCATGGAGAGCGCGCCGGGGCTGGTCAACTGGCATCCGTTTAATAAAATGAAACGTCCGGGCGTACACCGGCTGGCTTCGCTGCAGGCAGTGGCTCTCGGTTCCGATACGGTGCAGTATTTCCAGTGGCGGAAAGGAAGGGGATCGTTTGAGCAGTACCATGGGGCGGTTGTGGATCATCTCGGAACGGATGATACCAGAGTTTTTCGTGAAGTGGCAGATCTTGGGGAAGAATTAAAGAAACTCAAAGATCTGGCAGGGACAGTCGTAAAAGCACCGGTAGCCGTGTTATACGACTGGGACAGCCTCTGGGCAACGGATGGAATGAAGGGGCTGGCAGAGTCCACCCGTAACTATATTAAGACCTGCAGGAAAGCATACCGCAATCTGTCGGCACTCGGAGTGGATGTGGATGTGATTTCCAGTGAAGAGGATTATAGCGGTTATTCTGTGATTGTGGCACCAATGCTGTATCTGCTGCATCCGCATGTCGGGGAGCGCATGAAACAGTTTGTGGAGCAGGGAGGTCATCTGATTGCAACCTATGTGACTGGATATGTGGATGAAAACCAGCTCAATTATCTGGGCGGATTTCCGGGAGACGGATTAAAGGATCTCTTTGGCGTGATCAGTGAGGAAATTGATACACTGTATCCGTCCGACCGCAACTGCGTACATTTTGCCGAAATGCCGGAAGGGGAAGTACGGGATTATGCGGAAGTTCTGCGTGTGGCAGATGGCACAAACGTGCTTGGTACCTATGAACAGGATTATTACAAAGGAATGGCAGCAGTGACGGAGCGCACATGTCAAAACGGCAGTGCCATGTATATCGCGGCCCGGCTGGATGATGCTTCCATGCAGCACCTGTATGCGCGTACACTGAAAAAAGCGGGAGTTTCGATGTATAAACTTCCATATGGCGTGGAACGTCACACACGCGAAGCGGATGGTATGCGGTATGTATTTTATCTGAATGATACGACCGGACCGCAGATTGTTTCCGGGGTAGAGGGAATTGATCTTCTGACGGGAGAGGTGATCAAGGGAATTCTTACACTGGAACCGTATGGCGTGGCATGTGTAAAAGAATAAGTTCTATTCTGAAAGTTTTGTGCATATAGTTACGGAAAAGAAGTGTGGGAGCTTCTTATGGATAGAAATTGTGATGCATTTATCCGCTCCAACAATACCTACGATATCCTGATTGTCAGAGAGTCTTTGGAGATTTCTGACGACCGGGCAGAATGTATACAAAATATCGGTGAAAAATTTGTGGCAGAATATTTTGATCGGGACGAGGTGCCGCAGCTGAGCATTAAGACATATGGATATTCGGTTATCCCAAAATGTTTCGGACTGCTGGATACGCTTGCACTGGAGACAACCGGTATCCTGCAGCTGCAGAATCAGCCAGCCCTGTCCCTTCGGGGACAGGGTATTTTTATTGGATTTGTTGATACGGGAATTTCCTATGAACTGCCCTGTTTCCGGAATGCCGATGGAAGTACAAGAATCCGCTCAATCTGGGATCAGAGTATTCCGGCGGGGGAGAAAAATACCCCTCAGGGATTTTTGTACGGAACGGAATATACACAAAAAGAGATCAATGAGGCACTGGAACAGGAACATCCGCGGGAACTGGTTCCAGTGACGGATGAAGATGGGCACGGAACCATGCTGGCAAGTATTGCCTGCGGAAGTGAAGATCTGCAGGCTGGTTTTACTGGGGCGGCTCCTTATGCGGAACTTCTGGTTGTAAAGTTAAAACCGGCAAAACCATATCTGAAAGACTTTTTTTATATTCCGCAGGAGATGCCTGCCTATCAGGAAAATGACATTATGGCGGCAATTGAATATCTCGAAGAGACTGCCAGAAAACTGGGGCGGCCCCTTATTCTGTGCCTTGGTCTCGGGACAAACAACGGAAGCCATTCCGGTGGCAGCAATCTTTCGGAACTTCTTGATGATATTGCGGGCAGATGGCGCCGGTGTGCGGTTGTGGCAACCGGAAATGAGGCGAATGCCAGACATCATTTTTACGGGAAAAGTGATGGAAATTCGATGGTTGCGGTAGAGGTGAATGTGGAACAGCGGATGCGGGGATTTTATCTCGAGTTGTGGGCCAGTGCACCGGAATTGTTTGTGGTGGCGGTGCGTTCGCCGGGAGGCACTCTTATGCCGGCGCAGAATGTGCCCGGAAATTCGCATCAGGAACAGGAATTTATATTTGAAGGGACAAGAGTGGAAATTGATTATGCACAGGTGGGACGCACGCGGGGGGATCAGCTGGTGTTTATCCGGTTTGAAAACCCGGCGGCAGGGATCTGGACGCTGTATGTTAATCCGAGTACCACGATCACAGGACAATTTCATATCTGGCTGCCAATGACCGGAATGTTAGAAAAAGACGTGGTGTTTTTGCGTCCGGATCCGGATGTGACACTTACCGTGCCGTCTTCGGCAAAAATTCCGATTGGGGTGGGTGGAATGGATCAAAAGAGTGGTATTTTATATCTGGATTCCGGGAGGGGGAATACCATTGCATCGGTTGTAAAACCGGATTTTGTGGCTCCGGCTGTGGGCGTGCAGGCGATAGGAAGGCTTGGAAATTATGTGACACTGACGGGAACGAGTGCAGCTTCTGCAATTGCGGCAGGAGCATGTGCACAGATCATGGAGTGGGGAAACAGCCGTGGGAGAAGACTGCTTTTAAATTCGGTGCAGATCGGAAATATTCTGATTCGCGGGTGCGAAAGGAACCCGGATGTATCCTATCCGAATACCGCCTGGGGGGCTGATGATATAATAGTGTCAAGTTAGTAAGGAACCAATAAATTCAAGGGTTTCCGCTGATTTAGTCCTAAGAAAAAATGCTGTGAGAACAGCGAAAAATGATTAGGATGAGCTCATTTTTAATCTTGAAAATTGAAAAACGAGCAACTTGACACTAAATTACCATTAATTATTCGGATGGTGTATGAAGTGTACCTTAAAAGAGGTGATAATTTAATATTTGATATTTAGGTAGGACTAAATTAGCTCTTGTGTGGACAAGTTCCATAAAGCTGACTTGGTCCTACTTTTTTATTGCAAAAAAGGAGAATGTCAGACTTTTATGAGATTTTAATGAATCAGCCGGAGGAGGAGGCAAAGGATATTGCACTTTTCTTAGAGCTTTTTGTCAATGGTTCTTTGAACATCTTTAATCATCAAACGAACGTTGACGTTGATAACCGTTTCACCGTTTACGGTATCCGTGACTTGGGTACGGAGCTTAGTCCTATTACAATGCTCGTTATGATGGAGAGTATCCAGAACCGTATCATTGCAAACGGAAAGCGTGGCGTGGCAACATGGCTGTATATTGATGAGTTCCATGTACTTCTCAATTCGGAGTATTCTGCGAAATATTTGCAGCAGCTCTGGAAAAAGGTTAGAAAGCAGGGCGGTCTTTGTACTGGCATCACGTAGAATGTCGTGGATCTTTTGCAGAACTACACAGCGACAACCATGCTTGCAAACTCCGAGTTTGTTGCCCTGTTAAAGCAGGCAAATACGGACAGCTCAAAAATGGCAGAGGTCATCGGTGTATCAGAAGCACAGCTCCGCTTCGTAACCAATACCCAGAGCGGTATGGGACTGATGAAGTGCGGAAATGTGGTAATTCCTTTTGACAATCAGATTGAAAAAGGAACAGACCTTTACAACCTCTACAACACGAATATCCGTGAAAAAATTGCCTTAGAGAAAAGCAAAAATGCGGTTGACATTGGCTGATTCTCATGTTAGATTATAGCTAATGAAAAGCTTAAGTGCTTTTGCGGCGATAGAGAGGAGCTACCCGTCCCGGCTTTGCGGGCGATACAAATACAAAGTTAGCCTCTGCCTATGGAATTATCATAGGACTGCTCCCAGAATTGCAATTCAAAAAAGAAAAGTTAAGCCTGAGCCTAACAGCCCAGGCATTTTTCTTTTATGGAAACTGGATGATTCCATTTCCAACGATGAGGATAAGGATGGTTTTATGAAAGATACCCGCTTGTTGAAAATATTTAATGATACCAAAGATATACTGTGTAAATATGATTATTATATCCATACTGTAAAACGAATACTACATCTGACAAATACGGAACTGAAAATACCGCATTTGATGGGGCTTCAATATGTTGGTAGACCGAATCAGTATGCTGGGGATTTTGGTGTATATGCAGTAAAGAAGGGCAGAATTACACTGGAGTCATTAGAAAAGCTCGTTAAGAAGTATTATAAAACAAAAGAAAAGCAGGATAGAATGTTAAAGCTGATACATTTGAAGCTGGATTATCTTTACCTTTTACCGGAAATGTTCTGCTCTTATTCAAAGTTGTATCTTTTTGATATTAACCATAATCCTGATTCGGAATTTGACAGCGACTATCTTTTAATTCACAGAATGGAAGATAAGGTACTCCATCTGGGGATAGTCAAAGCACAGGGGAAAGAAAAGGGATTGTGCCATTGTAATTCTTTTATTACAACGTATGTTGCAGAAAGAGATTATGATATTCTGTATCGTGATCTGTCACATTCCTATGAAATTACTAAAATTGTCCGTGAGGATAAGATAACAAAACAGGCAGAGGTTATTTACCAGAGTGAACAGGCATCTCTTAGAGAAAAATCAGGTATCGAAAAAATGCTGTATGCAGTTGGAATAGAACCGGAAGAAAAGTTGGTAAGATATATTATGAAGCTGAATGTAAAATTTGGAGAATATCATACGCTGGATATGCTTTCGGATACAGAACAGCTTATGAAGAAATGCCGTGACAAACGGGATGAGGCGCTGGTAAAGGATTTTATCAGTTTGTGGAGGAAATGTGGAAGGCTCCGGTAAAAGACTGGATTCATGATATGTACGAAAAAAGGCAGAGAAAATCGGAGCAGAAAGCAAATCGGAAAAGAGAGAATAAACAGTAAATCATAGCATCTAAGCCATTGGTTTAGGTGCTATTTTTTTTGCTCTTTTTCAGGAAGAAGGTGAGGAAAATTGAACATCAAAAAGGTGGATGACAAGCCGATGGTCATTCATACCAAAGAAAAGACAAAGCTTCATGTAAAGACTGCCCCGGAGATAAAAATCAAGGTGGGAAACGTCCTGACCGTAGAGAGGACTCCGAAGTTTGCCGGGGCAGAGAGGGAAGCAAAGGCAGACAACATGGATAAAAGAATGTCTGTATTAAAGGTAAAGTCTGCCACAAAGGACAGTAATGGAAAAGCGGATTCAGAAAAGCGTCTTTCCGATAAAAGAGGTCAGTCGGCTCAATCTTCCAGTGGAAAAAGTAAGTCCGTAAAAGAGGACATCAAAAAATCCATGCAGAAGGAAAACAGCAAATATGCACAGTTTGAGAAATCAAAGCAGGATAGGGAAAAAGCCATTGGAAAGAAAAATGGCAGTACAGTAAGCACGCTTGCTTCGGTAGGTGCAAAGACTTCCTTAGACCAGATGGAGGGTGGCAGTGAGGTTTATGAGTCCTATATGGTTACAAGAAACTTATCCCGTCCGGTAGAAAGTGCCACAGATGCAGGCAGGAGGAAAATCAGGACAGCATTGGAAAAGCCTTAAAGGATATAGCACTTATGCGTTTTTCCATGGCAGCAAAGTACATCATCCGGTATGTGGGGTTGTTTCTGCTTGCCCTGTTTGCTCTGGTGGCACTTGTGGCGCTTCCGATTATTGCTGTCATAGCGATTATCTATAATTCGCCCTTTGCCATTTTCTTTCCGTCCATATCATCGAGAGAAACCACGCAGGACGTATTATCAGCCTATGTCGCAGAGTTTAACAGGGAGGTAAATGATGAACTGACAAACTATTCCGGTTATGATACCAGCGAAAAGATCTATGTGGATTTTGAGGGAGCGGGAGAGCCGGATAATTACTGTGATATTCTGACGGTCTATATGGTGAAGTATGGAAATGGTGATACTGCTACGGATATGACGGATAAGGCAAAGGAAAACTTAAAATCCGTTTTTGATGATATGTGCAGCTACACCATTACAAGCTGGACAGATACCTCGACAGATGAGGAAGGAAATACCACATCTACTACCGTCAAGGAAGTCAATGTAAAGCTATAGACCTACCATGACATGATTTCGGAGTATGGCTTTGATGAAGAAGAACAGGAAATGCTTGCAGAACTGATGAAACCGGAAAATCTGGCGATGATGGGTTATACAGGTGGTGGCGGAGATCCCGGCGAGACATTAAGCCCGGAACAGTATCAGGCGATTGTGGATGCAGTTTTCGATACAAACGGAAAAAAGGTTGGTGGAATATGCCTTGTCAAAGGTAGGACACCCGTACAGTCAGGATTTGAGGGACAGTGGTACACACTTTGATTGCAGCTCCCTTGCCTATTACGCATGGCAGAATGCCGGGGGAAACATTATGTATGAAGGTGCAAATACTGCAGCGACAGAGGGCAAGTTCTGCTATGACCATAATTATCTGGTGAATTACGAAGAAATGCAGCCGGGGAATTTAATCTTTTACAGTTACAGTAAGAATGGGAGATTTTTCAACATTACCCATGTGGCAATCTATGTGGGTAACGGTATGGTGGTGGAAGCCGCCAATGAGCGGATCGGTGTTGTGTACCGACCTGTGCAGAGCGTGTAAAACAGATATTAACTGAAAAGAGAAAAGATGCGTCCGGGCAGATACAAAACGGTCAGATGACATTATTCCAGATAGGACTAGAGACAGGGCAGTGCCGATAGGTGCTGCCCTTTTTGGAGACCAGCTATGAAAAGTTACAGAGATTATTTTAGTATCGGAAAACTGGAAAGGGACAGAAACCAATTTCCTTATGACGGTAGCTGACTATCTGAAGTATGTGGATATGGATACTTTTGACAGCCGGAAAGAGGTTGCAGATTCCATGATAGAACTTGGAAGGACTTTGGGAAAGGAAAATGACTGGAGCGAACTGTATTTTGCAGGCAATAAATCGGTTGCTGCAAGATTCTGTGTGGATGACAGACAGCTTATGAAGTTTTTGAAGGGCTTTTATAACAGTACGGATCAGGAGGCTGTATTTGATGAAAAACGATGCTCCGTGGAATGTCTGAATAAGCTGGCAGAGCTTGGTATGGATACCAGAGGAAAAGCAAGTATTGACAGTCTTTCTTATACAAGGCTGGATACGGTCTTTGAACAGGGGCAGACGCTCCGTAATTTCAACGGTCACGATTATCGTGTCATGGAAAAGCTGTCAAAAAAGAACCTGCTGTTAATGGACACCATGACAGGCAGCTTTGTGGTGGCACAGGGAATCGATTTATTTGCAAGGCATCCCCGTGGAGCAGAACCCACAGAGGAAAACAGCCTGATTGCGATTGAATGGGGCATGGACTGTATTTAAGCAGTACACCTTCTGCCATTGATTTTCACCATATCAGGCAACAGTACGGGACAGAAAGGAAGATAGAGGACATCTATCAGTACCGGGAGATGCTTCAGGACAGATTCTGTCTATATTCCAACTTGGAAATGGATGAGCGTATGAGTAGTAAAGCAAGAGAAACAATCATGATGGCAAGCCTAGTATAACACTTTTCCTGAAAAATAAAACAAGAATGGACTAAAACGGGTTCTGATTTGACAATCTTGATTGTTGCATTTTATGTTTGTGTCAATTTCTGCATAATATGGAATATGGTCGATTTCTGCAATTTGGTTGACTAATGAGCTGAAGAAAAATAAAATAATAAGGGGATTTATGGATTTTTTTGTATATCGTATTTTCCTATTATGAATGTAGGAAAAACGTTAAGGAATTCAGAAAGACATGTCGAAATAAAACAAAGTGGAGTATAAAAGATCAGGGACAGGCTACCGTCAAATAGCGGGAAAGGAGGAGACAACATAGATGTTCAAAATTGCAATATGTGATGATGAAAGTTTTTTAACAGAAGAACTAAGAGAATTGCTCTCCAGCTATATGATGGAAAAAGATGTTGTTTTTGAAATAGATACATATAGTTCCGGGGAGGCATTGATAGAATTAGGAATTGAGGTAGTGCGGTATAATATTGTGTTTTTAGATATCAATATGGAGAAAGTTGATGGTATAAAGACGGCTGAGATGATCAGAAAAGTAAGCCGGGAAGTATTTATAGTATTTGTAACCGCCTATGTGGATTATTCGCTGGAGGGATACCGATTAGATGTTGTAAGGTATTTGTTAAAGGGCAATGCTAATTTTCAGAGCAAAGTCAATGAGTGCATGGATGCAATTTTTGATAAGATGAATTATTCCGTAGTGAAAAGGGAATTTGACTTTAAGGAGGGCAGAAAAGATATTTCACTGGAAAGATTATTATATATTGAGAGTAAGTTGCATTTACTTGAGTTTCATATTATGGAGGATACAGAAACAGTTTATACCATGTATGAAACATTAAATGTGTTGGACGATATGCTTTCAGAAAATGGTTTTATCAGGACACACCAGAGTTATCTTGTTAATGCAAAACATATCAAGAATGTTGTCCGCTGTAAAGTAATATTGACAAACGGGGTTGAGTTATCCATACCGAAAGCAAGATATACAGAAGTCAAGAAAAAGTTTATAGCGTGTCGGGGAGAAGTGTAGATGATTGATTTAATGCAGAATGTACTGTTGATATTTATTGAAGTAATGTGTTGTAAGAGTTTTTTTGAGACTTTTGGTGCAATACGATATAAAGGATGGATTAATTTCATACAGATTTTGTTGTTACTTAGTAGTATGTGTTTTTATTCATATGGCTTCTCTGAATATTTTGTACTAAGGCAGATTATTGCGATTTCTGTGTTTTCGGTATTTATGTTTTGGCATGTTAGAATTAGCCTCAAAAAATCCCTTGTATTGGCTATGCTATTTGATGCGTTGCTGTTGGCAATGGACTATCTGGCGTATTTGATTATCGGAATGTTGTCTTTGGACAGTAATCTGTCAGAGCAGCAATATGGGATTGGAGCGGTTTTGGCATATCTGTTGGTGAAAGTAATTTTATTTTTTCTCATTCTTGTAATAAGAAAACAGTTTGGAAAAAAGTCAATGGAAATGATGCTGGATACAGAATGGTTAAGGTTTCTGTTTTTTCCTGTTTTTACTATAGCAGCTATTTCAGCAATGTTATCTGTTTTTAAATATGTACAGACAGTAGAGCAGGCAAATTTGCTTGCTGTCATTGCATTTGGAATGGTGGGAATGAATATCGTTGTATTCTATCTAATTAACGATATTGTGGAAAGAGAAATGAAGATGCATGAAAATAAGGTTTTTCAAATTCAGGCGAAAAATCAGTTGGAAATGTACAGGTCTATCTCTGAAAATTTTGATAATCAAAAAAGAAAGACACACGAATATAAAAATCAGATTTCATGTATAGAATCTTTGCTGGATAAAAAGCAATATTCCAAATTAGAAGAATATGTAAAAAAAATTTATGGCTCGCTGAATAATGAACCGGATGCCATTAACACCAATAATGTAATCGTAAATGCCATACTCAATACAAAGTATCTGGAAGCGGAAGCAAAGGGAATTGTTTTTGTATTCAGGGTAAATGATCTTTCAGAGCTGAAAATAGAAGATGAGGATGTGGTTACTATCCTTGCGAACCTTCTGAACAATGCCATTGAAGCGTGTGAGACATGTGAGGATAAAAAGGCAATTAAGTTCAAGTTCGTTAAAGAAGATGATATGATAATTATTGCGGTTAAAAATTCATTTAATTATGATGTTGTATATGAGAATGGAGAGATAAAATCTACGAAAACATCAAGTGTGGATGAACATGGTGTAGGAATCAAGAATGTGTTAAAAATTATTGAGAAATATGGTGGTGCATATGTCATTGAAGATAAGAATAAAGAGTTCTTCTTTTCAATTATTATTCCTACGTGAATGTAATGTTAAAATAAGTGGATCTAAAACTATTTAGTGCCGTTTTCTGCAATAAATAGTCCATTTTCTGCAAACTGTCTTGATTTTTTTCACATATGCTTCATACTGAATAACTAAGGAGGCATGTTTATGATAGAGAAGATGGCATTAAAGATAGTCAATCAAATGGAGAAGCAGAAAATAATAAGCAAATCAAATTGCGAATATTACGAATACGCCTTAATAGCTATGGTTGAAAATGCTATAACGGTGGGAACCATGTTGCTTTTAGGGATGCTTTTTGGAAAAATTCTGCAAACGATTTGTTTTCTGCTGTTCTTTCTTTCATTACGGAAACGTACAGGGGGATTTCATGCGGATAAGTTTTGGCAGTGTTATTTAGGTACGGTCATAACGTTTATTGTGGTTATACAGGCTACGCCTAGGTTGTGTGGAACTCCGGCTGTCATGTATGGAATGCTGTTCCTTGCAATAATTTTAATCTATATAATGGGAACAATAAACCATCCCAATATGGATATGGATAAGAGCGAGTTGCAAGAGTCTAAGAAAGCAGCAAGACTGGTGGTTTTAATGGAAGTAATGATAATTGCTGTCTTAGTTTATCTGAAAGCAGATATTTTGTATATTGGCTATATGTCAGTGGCTGTCATATTATGTGCAATCTTGATGTGTCTGGCAAGAATAATAAAACAGGAGGTAAGGGTAAAATGAATGGAAAGGAAAAAATCAGCGTTAAGGCGTTAAGGGTAGTGGAGAGAATTGCCCGTAATGAGGTTGAAAAGGTTAGGTGTGGATGGCCCCCAATTTGCTCTGGAATCGGTCATCAACCGAAAAGACCGAAGCGGAAAGAAAATTAAGATTTGATAAATTAAAAATTGCGTTGAACAAGAAAATTAAGTATAAGAAAAAGCCTTTCAGAAGTGTATGGTGTGTCTGAAAGGCTTTTTTAGTGCCATTTTCTGCAAAAACAGTCCACTTTCTGCAAGGGTAATTGACCTTTAACTATGTTTTGCTATTATGAAACTAGGAAAATTATAATTGTCAATGATATGGTGGAAATGGATTTCAAATTATTTTATCAGGAGGAATAATGTTATGCAGGTAACTAGAGATAATTATTCACAATATGCTCAAATGGTTCAGCAGATGATTGGGAAAAAAGTAAGTTCAAATGATCCGTTAGCACAATGTGATTATGGCAATTTTTCATTAAGGTTTAAGCCTGTGGATATTAACTTTACCAAACCGAACTGGGATACTATCATGACAAAGCGAGATAAACCTGCGATGTCAGAGGAAGAATTTGAAGAAGCAATAAAGGAGCTTGCAAGAAAAGAATTTGCTAATGGAAAAAGGGATGATGATGCTTACCGAAAGTTGTGTATGCAGCATGGAGAAATAGTATCCCCTGATAGAAAAGCTATATATGAAGCAAGCATGAAAAAAACTGGTGGTAAAATGAATGCTGCATGTATGTTTTGGGATTCAAAGGGTAATAAAACGCTTTCTTATAATCCAGAGTCAAGAAACTGGAAAGCTATAAGTACAGATGAAGAATTTGCGAGAGCAAGAGTATTTACGTCAATTTATAATGATGAGTTGGCTCGTTTGAAAGAAGAGTATGGAGAAAAAGCGAAAGGAAATGTTTCTTATAGTAAAATAAAGGCAGATATATCCGCAGAGTTCTCAAAAGGAATGAGTAATAATGAAGGGAATACAATAGATTATTCTATATAAAAAGCTAAAATGTTGAAGATACGAATAGGAGGATGCATATGCGTAAGTTAAAAAGAGTTTTGTCATTTATGTTAGCTGCCATAATGATGATTTCTATGAGTGGAATGAATGTTATGGCGGCAGAACAGCAGGAAACAAGAGAAGGGTATGTTGAAATTGCGCTTGATAATGCAGCAAGCACCTATGCTACAAATTATTATTCAAAAGGGCTTGTTGTATTGAATATTGCAACGGCTGGAGTATCGAACGAATGCAGGATTACTTCAGGAAGTGTTCCTGATGGTGCTACAATCACGAAAGTGGAGTTAAAAGGCACAAAAAGTACAGGCTCAGGAACTGTGTATTGGTATGTGGAACACGAAGCATCTGGCAGAGTTGCAAGTAAAAGATTCGCAAGTCCGGCAACATTTACAGAGTTTAATGGATTGACGGCAGACAGCGCATGGGTTGTGTGGCTTGAAGGTGATCCTTGGTCAACAGTAAGGAATGGCAGCATTAAAGTATACTATAATTACTAATCTGATATTGGCTTTTATATGGAAATTATATTGTATTTAAAGGGTGAGATGTTTTAACATAGCACCCTTTAAAATATATTTTATTATAAATGTCTATTAAGAGGAATTTGCACAAAAAAATTCTATCATTTTTGCGTATAATCTTTTGTATAATGCTTGCGGTGTTAGCATTAGTAGCAGAAGTGGTGTTAAAGGGAAATATTATGAATAAAGAAGAAATCAATACAATATCAAACTCAAGTCCCACTATAGCAAAGCATTGTCGATATTAAGTCGTCAAATGGTACTGCATTAAGAATCGTAACTATCACATTAGATTTCGCTACTTCGCTACTCTCTATATTGTTATGCGTATTTTTTGTATAGATTTTTTCGTTAGTTTCCTGCGGTTTTGTAACAGAGCAATTTGTATTCGATGATATATTTGCAATATGGATTTGTATTTAGTAAATAAGTGATTAAGTAAAAGAAAAAGCCTTTCAGAATGGTATGGTGTCTGAAAGGCTTTTGCCTTTTTCTGCAATACAAAGCCATTTTCTGCAAAGGAAATGATATTGATATGCTTTTCTGCTATGATTAATGTGTATGTAAATAATTTTATGTATATAGGTTTACGCATCGGTTAAATTGTTTGTATAAATTAAGTAAGGGTTAAAAACTTACATTAATGAAAAATGTGGCTTGCACACATTTCTGCATTAGACCAAGGAGAGTGAGAAATGGATAAGTATAAAGAACTGATAAGCCTTTTTTCGGATGTCCTCGAAAAATCGAAGGATTACCATATTGCATATATCTATCAGGTGGGCTATGTGTCTTTGGTTGGCTTGCTGAGCAAAGAGGAAGGACAGAACCGGTCAATGATAGTTGATGAAATATTTTCCTCCCCGGAAGAAATGGCAGAAAGTCTACTGCGTAACTGGCGTTGGCAGTGGTTTTATGAAAATAGGGAATTATTGCCACGAAAAGATTATGATGATATTTGCAGACTCGATGACGAGCTGCCGGACAGCCTGCGGGATCAATATAAGCAGGATATTCTAAGCTGGCAGGAAAAAATACAGGCGGTCTTACAAAAAGAAAGTTAGGCCTGTTTGTATATTAGGCGTCCGATGAGGGAAGTAGCAGATATAAAAACAAATACGATTGCCTGAAGGAACATATACCTTGTGTTTTGGGTAAAGATGAAAAATAAAGCAAGGAAAAAGCTGATGAGCATCGTAAAATAAGTTCTCTTAATGAATGTGCGGTTTTCCTGTGCATCAACTTTCCGATTTGGATGATCAACTGGACCGATGACCAGTATCAGTACGGCGGCAAACAGATACAGTGCAAAAGAGATCGGAATAGATATTGTTAAATATTTTACTGCCAACAGGGAAAATGTGAGTATAAAGCAGGAACCTATAAAACAGGCAAAATATGTTTTCATATGCAAGCCGCCGCCGTAGGAGCGCATAGGAATAAAGAGCAGGAAAAAGAAAAGGCATTCAGGCAGCATACCGAGAAAAAGTGCTATTATAATGCTGCATATGGTACTCACAGACAACTCTAAAAAGCATTGAAAACCGTACTGATAGATTTCAATTAATTCTTCAGTAATTATCTTTTTTTCATATATGTAATTGGTTAATTTCTTCGCTAAATATTCCATGACAGCTCCTTTTCAAAATTCAAAATCGATCTATGCTACTTGGCGTTCTCTGAATATGATCCATACATGACGATGATAACCTGAAATATATTGTCATTGTCCGTTATATCCATTTGACCGTGATAATTTTCGATGGCATGGTTTATGGATGAAAGTCCGAGACCGTGATATATGTTATCGCCCTTTGTAGTTATGTAATGACCAATAATATCTTTTTTGCGCTTTGCCTGATAGTTGTTTTTTATGCATAGCTGAAAGATGTCTTTGGCATAGGAAATATCAAGGCTTATAAATCCTTTTTCGTCTGGAATATTTCGGCAGGCTTCCAGTGCGTTTTCCAGTAAGTTTCCTAAAACTATAGCTAAATGTCCGCTTTCAAATGGAAGGGAAGCGGGTACAAGAACATTGACATTAAACTGTATATTATCCTTTTGTGCTGCAGCATATGCATGATTGATTAAGGAATCAATGACTATGTTACCGCTGTGGGAAATTTCCTCCGGACGATCTCCGGCGCCGACATCTAACATTTGCATTATGTATTTCTCTGCCTCACTGGTCTGTCCTGTCTGAACCATTCCGAGAAGACTGGAGAGATGATTTTTCAAATCATGCCGCAATCTGCGGATTTCAAGGTAGAGACTCTCACGTTCTTCCGCCTGTTGGCTGCAAAGTTCCAGTTGCTGCGCATACAGACGGTTTTGCCCACGCAGTTCAGCGTTCCGGCTGATCCAGTCGTAGACCTCAAAGATAACATAGTTTACAATCAGCAGCAGGAAACTCGCTGTGACGGAGAATATCATATATTCGTTATGGACAGCCGCAATAAGAAATATGTGGTGCATCATATAGATACTGCTGACTGGTATCAGTAAAATGCTCAAAAAGTAAAGCAGGGGAATTTCAGAATAGTGGTTATCCTTGATGCAGTGACTTATGATTACTGATAACAGCAGCATACACATCTTGGATATGAAACTTCCGGCATCCTGAAGCGTTCTGGAATCAAAACCCATAGACATTAGTATCATCATGACAATAACTTCTACTAACATCCATACTGAACATATCAATAAGGAAAATATACAACGCTGTTTGACACTCCTCTTGCGAGTAGCTGAGCTGATCATATATATCAGCAGGACATTCCCGAACAATAGCAGATGTGGCGGGAATATGGAATTGATATTGTTTATGATCAGAAAGACATAATATATGCCCCATTCTATGCAGCTTTTTAAATTTTCATTTGCCGGTCCCAAAAATACTTTCATGTATTTTCGTATAATGAGAAGGTGGAGCAGCGATAGGAGCAGTTCGGGGATTATCGTTAAATATTCCGTCATTCTTCTATGACCGCCTTTCCGCCTGCAATTTTACAAAGTTGTTGGCGCACGTCCTTCTGCCGATCCTCGCTGATTTTCAATTCTATTTCTTTCCCCATGAAACTGATAGTAATATTAGAAAAATTCATTTTCTTAACATAGTCGTAATTTACTAAAAAAGACTGGTGTATACGCAGAAAATATTGCCTGCTTGTCACCAGTTCCTTTTCCACATTATTGAGCTTTCCATAAAAATGTTCATCGGAACCGTCCTTAAGGTGGATATAAACGATTCTGTTATTGCTTTCAAAATAAACAATGTCTCTTACAGGCACTTTCCGAATTTCCTTGTTGAATGTAAATTGATAGAATACTTCTGTCTCATTGATGCGTTTGCAAGATTCCTTAAAATAACGAGCAAACTGGACATGGTCTAAAGGCTTAGAGAGAAAGCGGAATGGCTCTACTTCAAACAGTTCCTTTAAATAGTTGTCATAGCCCGATACATAAATCAGCAGTACGGTCCGGTCTATTTCACGGATGCATCGTGCAGCCGTTATTCCGTCTACCTGCTCCATTTCAATGTCAATAAATATAAGTTGATAATGCTCACCGTTCTGAATGCTATTCAGAAGGGTTTTGCCGTCAGAGAATACTTCGGTTTCCACACGGATACCCAGCTTCCGGCTTTCCTGAAACACCAGAGTTTCAATTTCTCCAGTAAATTTTAAATCATCATCACATATTGCTACTCTTAGCATTTTTCCTCTCTTCCTTTGCAGATCCTTCCCCGCTTTCCTTTTGCGCCTGCTCTAAGCGCTCAAGTATGCAGCGGAGTGTCTTTTGGTTGACTTCGGTCAGGTTCTGATAGCGGATAACAATATCATAACATCTATCCATTTCCTGGTTCATACGGTACTGTCCGTTATAATCACGTTTTACATCTGAAATCCCAAGTATGTAGTCGGTGGTAACATTAAACTGTTTCGATATTTCTATGAGTAAATCAGAAGGAATATCATTAGCGTTGTTTTCCATTCTGCTTACCGCTTGTTGTGTAGTTCCAATTTTTTCGGCAAGGGCTTCTTGGGACAAGGATAAATTCTTTCTTAATTCACGAATGCGATTATTTTCCATATGTACAACTTCCTTTCATGTACCATTCTTACATAAATATCTAAAATATACTAACAAGCTAACAGTGTAAATAAAATACACACATAGCGGTAATTCAGACGGATATGCAATTTTAATATCGGTATGGAAATAATTGGGGAAAAATTACATGCTGTGTCGGAATTTCAACATTGAAGGGGAAAAATCTGCAAAATAAGCTATACTTGCAATTAAAATGAAATGGAGGTGTGTTATATGGCAGGCAGCAAAAAGAAAAATATTGCAGCAACAATTTTGGGAAAAGTGGCACTTAATTCTGCAAAAGCAGCAGCAGACAGCAGATGTATGTATTGTCTGCATCAGCCCAAGCAGCCGGCAGGAATAAAAAAGCTTTCCAGATAAGAAGGCTGGCATACGGAAGAAAATGCTGCCATATGTGTGAGGAAACTCATATATATGGCAATATTTTTAAGAAAAGAGTTTGGTCAATTCATTTTCATTGTAATGAACTTAAAAATATACAGTAGACAATCTGTACGGTAAAACGAAAAAATACACGAATGATATTCAATATTTAAAACTCATGCGCGTGTTTTTATGCGCAAATATAGGACAGAGATATATTGTATATTTTTGTGTTAGTGGCATATGGGATAAGGAGGTATCCCAATTCAATAAAAAATCATACTGGAGAAAGAATACATATGAAAGGGTGCGACCTGACATAATGTATTCTTTTTTATGCTTGTCGAAATATACCGCTTTATGTCTGGGTTTGTATCCGTGGTCCTCCACTTAGTTCTTCATTTCAAAAATAAATTAGAATGGAGAATAGATGAATGAGGGATATAAGATATATTATTGCGGACAATGTGAGATTATGCCGGAAACAAAGGAATTTAACGCAACTCGAACTTGCAGAGAGAGCGGATCTCTCGGTTGACTCTATAAAACGGATTGAGAGTGGAATAAGCACAATGTCATTAGATGATTTTTTAAGGTTATTGGACACTCCACCATCATTCTTGCTATATGAGCAGGTGGATAAGATACCGGAGGTAGAACGGATACAGTGTATTTTAAAAGGAAGGAGCGAATGCCAATTTGTTACATATGCTGAAAGAAATGGCAGGAAGCATGGATAAGCTTTGTTTATGAGATGAAAAGGACACATGTATTATATGCCTTTTTTGATAAGGCAAATTGTGGAGTGATTTAAGAGTAAAGGGAAAATTACAAATTAACTCGTAAAAATTACATGCAGTCGTACAAGACATTAAAAAGGTGATAGAGTCTGATTAACAAAGAAAGATGTATGTTGAGAATATTACTTCTTTTTTTAAAAGGGAGATATATAGAATTAAAAGTGAGGATGTGTAGAATGAAAAGACCTAAATATTTAGAGGAAATTTCCAAGGATTTAACACCAGACAGGTTTGGAATAACATTCAGTACAAATAGTAAAAATTATTTTTATGACAGGGGTACCAATAAAGTTATTGAATGTAAAAAGTGGGAGCAAAATTTTATTTTTGATCTATTACAGGGGCATTCTTTACAAGAAATCGAAGATAAAGTATTGGCTACAGGTATTGAAGACAAGCAGTTGGAGCGTTTTTATTCAGAAATAGAATATGAAAATTTATTGAAAGCTCCAGTATATTCAAAAATTAATAGTTTATCTGTTGAGGAATTAAAGGAGGGAGTAAATGGTTTATCACAATTGATTTTAGAATTGACTGAAAAATGTAATTTGAGATGTAAATATTGTATATATAATGAAGGGTATCAGCAATTTAGAAACTTTGATTATAAAAGTATGTCATGGGATACTGCTAAAAAAAGTATTGACTATGCATGTCTGCATTCAGGAGATGAGGTTTCAATTACCTTTTATGGCGGAGAACCTTTATTGAATTATGATGTATTGAAAAAAAGTATAGAGTATAGCATTTCTAGCATGCCGGATAAAAAACTAAGTTTTTCATTTACAACTAATTTGACATTAATGACTAAAGATAAGGCAGAGTTTTTTGCATCTCAAGATAATATTTATATTTTATGTAGCTTCGATGGACCAAAAGACATACATGATAAATTCCGTATAGGGGTTGATGGACAGGGGAGTTTTGATAAAGCTATAAGTGGCTTAAAGTGTTTGATAGAAGCATTTGGTGATAGAAGTAAAGAGTGTATAGGAATCAATGCTGTAATTTGTCCACCGTTTTGCTTTGAAAAATATGAAAAGGTCATGCGCTTTTTTAGAAATTTAAATTGGTTGTCTGATGAATGCCAAATTAATTATGTATATGTTAGTGGTGGAACCTTGAATTTGACCGATGTCGAAAAAAGGGAAATTGAAAAGGAAAGTGAAAAATATACATATGAATTAATACAAGATTGGCAATTTTCATATAGAAATGATGAGGATATGAGCCAAATGGTTGATCAATATATAAAAACAGATTTACGGAGGATACATGAGAGATTAATTACATCAAAACCAATTGAGGTGTTGCCTTGTAATGGTTGTTGTATACCAGGAAGAAGAAGATTGTATATAACCGTAAGCGGAGAATTTCAAATATGCGAAAAAATGGGGAAATCCATTCCATTGGGTAACATAGAAAACGGTATTAATATTGAGCAGGTATATGAAAAATACATTAAAGAATATGAAGATAAATCACTTCCTGAATGTTCAAAATGCTGGGCATCAGCTTTATGCGGAATGTGTTATATTATGGCATATGATGAGAAGGGGATTAACATGGAAAAGAAAAGAATTTCTTGTTTAGGACAAAAAGCAGCAGCGTTGGATAATTTGAGAAAATATCATATCTTGTTAGAAGAACAACCAGAGAGAATAAGAAGATTATTTGCAAATAAGGAATGAATCAAGTATAAGTTAATCTTATATTTCTTATATTTGAAATATTTGAGAAAGGAGGAAAAAATCATGAGAGTAGTCAATCCAATAGGGAAGAATGTAGTCGATTTTAATTCTGAAGTCAACTACACAGATTTGCTGCGTGCGGGTTGCATTTGCTCCGGTTCAAGTGCAGTTTCTAATAAGGAAGCAAAGTATGACGGAGATCCGTGCAACTGCTATTGCGCTGGCGATGACAAGAACCGTCAGGCAAATGACACAAAGGCGTACGTCCATTAATAGCAAGGAATGTACATCCTAAAGTATCGAAACTGTCATAGATAACATCTGTGGCAGTTTTGACTATTTTAAGATATGCTTATTACGCAATCTGCAAATTTGAATAAGATATAATATAGTATTTGTGACAGTTAATGTTAAACATAGATTGGTTATTATATATATCAGGGCATTTTAAACAGGAGAAATAATATGCTTGCAAAAATAAAAAGGGAGTCTAAAAAAGGTAAAGAGAGTTTATCGAAGCTTATTCACATAATGGTAAAAACATATATACTTATTTGGGATGGTTCAAAAAAATACATGTTTTTATCTTTTGCGTTTACTATTTTTAGCGGAATACTTGTTCCCGTAACTAGTATTATATGGGGAAGGTTTATTAACGCTGTTACAGATGCTTTAGCCAATAATGAAATATCTAATGCAATATATTGGATGATATTATCAGTATCAATTAATATTATAATTGGAACTATTGGTTATATAAAACATTATTTATCTTATATGGAAGCACAATGTATGAATCGCTATATTTCAAAAATTTTATTTGATAAAATGAGAAGGGTAAAAGTATCAGCGTTTGATGATAGCAATTTTTATAATTATGTGCAAAAAATAAATAATGAGTCTGTCACAAGAACATCTTCTATAATGCAAACATCTTTAAAGTGCGTTGAAAGTATCGTATCTATAATTAGCACGCTTGTAATTTTTATCAAATTTGATTTCGGTATTATTATTTATTGTTTTTTATCTTGCCTTCCTGTGTTGTACATTAATATGAAAATTGCAAAGAAACAATATGATGTGTACAATCATCGTTTTGAAAAGCTGAGATACATAATTAATTTAAAAAATATTTTTACAAGATATGAGTGTGTAAAAGAATTGAAAGTATACCGATTACATGAATTTATAAGTAATAAAATATTAAACTATAATGACAAATTCATAAATGAAGATAAAAAAATAAGATCACGATTTACGATAGAGAATGCAATAGCTGATGGTGTAAAAAATGTTTTATCTGGGGCGTTGAAATTTTTGGTTTTAATTAAAACGATAGCAAATAGGCTTCAGATTGGTCAATTTGTTACTTATATTCAATTGCTTGATCAATTACAGGTTGACATATCAATTTTATTTAATGTTGTGCAATCTTTTTTTGAAGATGGATTATATATTGATGATTTATATAGATTTTTGGATGATCTTAATATTGAAGAAAAAAAAGGAGGGATAAATTTAATTGGCGGTATACAAACAATAGAGTTTATAAATGTCAGCTTTAAATATCCGGGATTAGAAAGGTGGGCTCTAAAAAATATAAGTACTAAGTTTTGCCAAGGAGATTTTTATGCTTTAGTTGGAATAAATGGAGCAGGAAAAACAACATTCATAAAGTTAATTCTAGGATTATATGAACCGACAGAGGGAAGGATTCTAGTTAATGGCATAGATTTGAATCAATTAAATAAAGAATCTTATTTTAAAATGTTTGCAACGGTGTTCCAGGACTTTATCAAGTACCCATTTAATGTGTACGAGAATATTGGAATAGGATTGATAGAAAATATTGATAACTGTGAGGAAATAGAACAGGCTGGAATATTGTCAGATATAGATTCGATAATTCAAAGATTACCTTCTAAATACAACACCAAATTACTGAGGGAATGGAACGAAGCGGTTGATTTATCGCATGGTCAATGGCAAAGAATTGCTTTAAGTAGGGCTTTTTTTAATAAAAATGCAAATGTTGTAATTTTGGATGAACCTTCCTCCGCTCTTGATCCGGAAGCAGAATATAACATATTCAGAAAATTTGAAGAAATTTCGGAACACAAGATGAGAATCGTAATTTCGCACAGGTTATCTAATATAAAAAAAGCAACATGTATTATTTTGTTAAAAGATGGAGAAATAGTAGGAAAAGGTGATCATCAGGACTTATATGATAAAAATGAAGATTACCAAAAATTGTATGACATGCAGGCGGAAGGATATGTATAATATTAGCTATTAGATTTCCTAAAACGCATGATATGAGGTTAGGTATGAAAATAGAATATATAGGTATTTCAGATGAGAGAAAAGAAGAAGCACAAATAAGGTTATGTATAAAATCGGGATCTGCAAATGATGTTGCTGGAAAAGAGGGAACGGCACATTTGTTAGAACATATAAATTTGCTGTTTGATAAATTGGGAAAGTATGGAAGTAGGAACGATCTTAAGGCAACAGGTTATACCGATTTTTTTAATACAACATACGTTTTTGATACCGTTGATGATGCAATTCATATTTATCGTGTCTTCGAGATAATAAATCGAATTATTGATGGATGGTTTATAAATCAATATGATATCAATTTAGCTAAGCAGGATATAAAAAAAGAAATTAGTGAAATTGATGTAAACCCAATTGTTAAAAAAATCATAGAAGGTTCTCAATTAGAAAGAAAAGATCCAAGAAATAAACAAGTAAATGTTGACAATATAACAATAGATGATATTTACCAATATCTACATAAAAATTACGAAAAAAATAACTGCTTAATTCTTATAGAGAGTGGTTTGCCTAGACAAGAAATTGAGGAAGGCGCTGAATTACTATTCCCTTGTAGAGAAGATGCAGTAAAAGACAATAGTATATTTTTAAATTGGAATGATTTCAATTATAAAGAAAGTAAAAATGTAAAAGGAATTATTTTTAAACTAAAAAAAACAACGGAACAATATGGGAATGGTTTTTGGGAAGTGAAATGGATTCAATGGATATTAGAACAATGTTTTATAGATATGTGTAAAGGCACGCCAGATGGAGTAGAGATATCTGAGATGTTATTTTCTCCTTATGAATTTCTATTTGGAATTTTTGATGATTCAATTTATTGGAATGAAAATATTAAAGAAAAGATAGGAGGTATGTTAAAAGGATGTTTAGACAAAAAGACAAAAGATAGTTGTTATCAAATACTAATTAGCAGAGCAAAAAGTGATAGAATTTTAAATCAAATATTAGTGCGTGAAAAAGAGTATATATATAATCGAAAATTGATATTGAATGACTGGGATGATGTATTTCAGCAGATAAATGAAATGAATATACATAAAATGATAAAATATTTTGAAGAGATATTATATAATGAAAACATACTGCTGTTAGATTGAATTTTATGTATTTTCAAAAATGTAATTTTTTAGGATATATTTTGACGAGTTTATGAAAAATGCAGGTCGTTTTAAGGAGGTTAAAAGTGACAAACATGATTTTTGCCTTTACTTATTTTGGCATGCAATATAAAGGAAAAGCATATATCGTGTCTTACAAAAAAGCTTCAATATTCTTTACAAAAAGCTTAATATTTCGATTTCTTATAAAAGGCCAGCTTTGAAAGGTAAAAATAATTTACACTAAATTTATTGAGTTTAAAGCTTTTTCCTTTGCGATAAGGTACAATAAAAGAAAAACTTTGTCGCAGAGGAAGAAAAATGAGTAGAAAACAGGAAAGAGCTAAGAAAAAATTGGAAAAGAATCCAATTGCTGAATGTAATAAGATTCAAAACAAGTATTATCCAGAGTTGTTTGCCAAATTTGCTGACGTGAATGATCCTCGAAATCAAAGTTATATTGATTATCCAGTCAGGGTCATGCTTGGAACTATGTACTACAAATGCATAGGTGGAATTTCAAGTATACAGGAAATGACACGGAAATTTAATGATGACGAAGTTGTAGAAAATCTATACTTGTTCATGGGCGAGACAAAGAAGGAGTATCTTCCTCATGGTGTTACAGAGAATGAATTTTTGGCAAGACTGAACCCGGTGGAACTGGAAAAAATGCAGAAAGATATTGCTTATTCTATGATCCGCAGAAAAACATTTGATGGTGCCAGAGTGTTGAAAAAGTGGCAGATCATTATTGATGCCACGGAACTGGATGAGGGATATCAGAAAAAGAACGAATATTACCTGAGCCGCTGTTATAATCGTGGAGAAGCAGATGAATTTACGAGGTATCACAGAAGCGTACTTGAAGTAAAACTTTATCTTGGAAATAACCTTGTATGCAGTATAGCGTCTGAACCAATCCAGAATTCCGAGGAATATATCAATCAGAGTGAAGAAAAAGTAAAACAGGACTGTGAAAGCAAAGCATTTATCAGACTTGCAGAAAAGATAAAGAAACGGTTTCCGAGACTTCCGGTCGTCATAACGGCAGATGGATTGTATGTTAGCCAGAAAGTTATACAGACCTGCACAGATAACGGCTGGGATTATATCGTCCGTTATAAAGAGGGAAGTGCATCATCCATAGCAAAAGAATATCAGTCATTGCCGGAAAAAGAAAAAATAGGTTCAGAAATAGAATATCAGAACCAGATCATATTCCAAAGCTTAGATGTAAATCTGATATATTATACAGAAAAGAAAATCAAGTCAGATGAGAAAGAACAAATAACAGAGTTTGCATGGATTACAAACATTACAATTACAAAAAGCAATGCCAGAAAAATAGTAAGTGCTGGAAGGAGCAGATGGAAAATAGAAAATCAAGGATTTAACAGGCAGAAACATTGGCAGGGAAATATAGAGCATGCATGCAGCTGGAATGAACAGGCACAAAAGAACCATTACCTGATGGAACAGATAGCAGATTTCATAAAGCAGCTGTATGAGTATTATTATTTGGAAAAAAATGAAATAAAAAAACTGCAAAAAAATATATCTCCTGAATTGTTAGCCAGCTTTGGACGGCAACTAACGAAACCAGAAGATATAAAAGCTGAGCTGCATAGCGCAGTTCTAAACTGATTTAATTTTAGCAAAGAAGGTGAGGTCTGCCAAGAGGAAAATACAAATTTATACACATTTTTTTCATAGAGGAATAAGTGTGATCATTCAATGTTGATAACTTCCTTGAATTTATAATAAATGTATAAACATGTGTATCTTCCAAATTGGCAGGCTAAAAATTAAATTTACCTTTCAAAGCTGATAAAAGGCTTAACTAGTAGAAAATTGAAGTGATATATGCTACAATGTATACTAATAGCATGTTATGGAGGATAAAAAGATGTATCGAATTTTTTTTATTTTATTGGATATCATAGTTGTGGCAATTTTTACGGTTCCAATAGGATTTTTTTTCCAACATTTTTTCACTGAGAGAACAAAAAAAAGGAAATTAATTTTTATATTATTTTCATTATATTTGATAGCAGTATTTTCTGCTGTAGGTATTCCTGATATAAGATCGCTAGTATTTGACCCTTCTCTTAACATAATACCGATAATAGATATTACTAATAGTCCTATTTCATATATTAGAAATGAACTTTTAAATATTTTACTTTTTGTACCGTTAGGTATTTTCCTTCCTGTGATTTGGAGTCAAGATTTATTTACATTAAAGCGTACGGTTGTATTTGGGCTGGGATTATCATTTTTGATAGAAGTTTCGCAATTGTTTACTTTCCGACTGACAGATATTGATGATATAATAACAAATGTATTAGGAACAGCATTAGGATATTATTTGCTATTATATTGTAAAAAACATTGTAATATAAAAACAGATATAGTTGATGGGAAAATAAGCGCAAGGGTAGAACTATTTGTTTTGTTTTTTTATACTACACTGATAATGTTCTTTGTGAAACCGTATATTAGATAAAATTATTTTAAATGGATATTTGTAAGAAAGTAGATGCCTCTTTCTATAGCGGTTCTGATTTTGTAAGTGCCATTCCATTCTTCAGTTCCACGAGTGGTTTTGGGATAAGCACGAAGATTCTTTCCCAGATAGACGTAGACCATCCGACCGCATGATGAAGAAGTACAAGGATTTTCACAATAGCAAAGTCTGTGATATTTTTCGGTGGTATCATCCCGAATCCATTTGATTTTTGGACAGACGAATTTGTATGATGCCATTTTGATTTCAGCCGTTGTAGAATTTCCGATATTTTTATTTTTGGCGGTTTACACTTATTGTAGACATCAAGTTGCATAACTATAACCTTATTCCGTGAAACTTACCATAGTGTTACATCCCGTTTTTTCAGCAATAATACCTGCTGGAAACTGATTTTCGCAATACATTTTATTTCACCCACCAGGTTAAACAAAATTTTGTTTTTTTACTGTATCATCATGCATTATCCTGTATAATGAAAGTATCAAAAGACAGGCGGAGGCAGTGCAATGAAGAAAATACACATTGAATTCAGCGATGAGCGGCTCATTACTCCCAGTGGTCTGGTATTCGTAGGGCAAATACTTGGAAAAAGCAGTTTTGTTAAAAAAATCAACCGTGCTCCAATTTCAAAAGATTATCTGCAGAAACAGATAAAAAATGGAGACGTGCTCCTCACCTATATTGGTATGCTCTGTCAGGGAAAACCCCAGTATGAGGCTGTCCGTGATAAGTATAATTTGCTTGGCAAAATGCAATTTTATATAGATAGGTAGTCATTTTGGATATGTGTATTGTGCCGCCTATTTATTTAGAAATACAAAAAATGTAGATGGTGTGAAATAGTAAATATTACCTACAATAAAAACAGCCTGAAATAATTGTAAGAATTTCAGGCTGTTTTTGAGTCTGGTTTCAAGTCAGAGGATTTATTTTCTGGAATAAGCAATGACTCTGTTTTATAAGATGCTATACGTTACTGTTCAGACCACAATGTCATTTAGTTAGTGTTGTGTATCTAAAATGGTTAGATTTCCAATTAGGGTCTAACCATTTTTTATAAAATGGTTGACAAATACACTAAAATGTGCGGCCGCTCTCGTTATTATTTGTTTTTAAGGTAACGAGAGCGGCTCTTGAATTAGTAATATATCACTTTTTCAAGGAGGCACACCATTATGATCCATCAAAAAATCAAAGATCTGTTTCAATCGTCTGTTGAACATATTTGTTCTGATATTTCAGATTATTCCGTTCATCCGGATATTGATTTCCAAAGAAACCAAAAGCTCTCAGCCCAAAAACTTATCTCTTTTCTCGTTTCACAGGGGTCTTCATCCACAAAAGTTGAAATGCTGGACTTTTGGGGACTGGACGATTCTTCCCTGCCCACTTCTTCTGCGCTTAACCAGCAACGTCAAAAGCTAAAACCAGATGCCATGGAAGCTGTGTTCAGACATTTTAATTCATCTGTCATGGCATTGGTTCCCAATACTTTAAGTGATGATAAATACCGTTTTCTCGCTGCTGATGGTTCGACCTGCACTTATTTCAGCACACCATGTTTCTCGTCCGCTGACTATTACTGCTCGCCGGGAAATTCTATCAGAGGGGTCTACAGCATGCATTTGAATGCTTTTTATGACCTTACAACACACACTTATACGGATGCCCTGATTCAACCGGTCCATTGTAAAAATGAATTCAGTGCTTTCTGCGACATGGTTGACCGCCATGAAGTCATCGAAGGAAGAAAAAACATTTATATTGGTGACCGTGGCTATTGTTCTTACAACAATATGGCACATGTGCTGGAACAAAATCAGTTCTTTCTGTTCCGTACCAAAGATATCCACTCCAAAGGTCTGGTTGGTAATTTTGACTTCCCAGAAGAAGAAGCTTTTGATATTGATGTCAAAGTTACCCTGGTCCGAAGCCATTCCAGGAAAATCCCGGTCAATCCTGGCACATACAGACGATTTGTGGATCGGGCGTCTACGTTTGATTATATCGCTTATGGCAGTTCTGACACCTATGAGCTTGCATTTCGGATTATAAGATTTCCTCTCAGCGAGTCAGCCTGTGAATGCATCATTACGAATCTGCCACGTGATGAATTTCCACCGGAACGCATCAAAAAGTTGTATCATGCCAGATGGTCAATTATGCCGATATCTGCATGTCACGCGTCAAATTATAGTTCCCACCTACGGCAAATATACCGCAGAATAAATTCGGTATCCCCTTCATACCGTCTGTCTTAACGTGCTGTTTTCTACGGCACGTTTTTATCTGCCCTTGACCATTCCTTTTCATTTCACTATAGTTTTTTCGTAAACATAAAAAAAGAGAAAGAACACCCCGATCAAAGTTCGTTCTTTCTCTCATACACCACAGGAGCTGCACTACAGGTCCGGTGCAGGATCAGGCCCTAATTAATGGTTGCCTGTATTATGAGCAGTCATCCTGATGACATTTACTATGATAAGAAAAAACTTACTTTTTTGCAAGATAACTCGTATAAAAACTTCATCAAAATCTCTTTTTGACTCTTACATGTCCCGTTTTAAGCCCGGTCAGGAAACCTGTCCCGTCTGTGGCAGCTTGGGGAACTGCCGCATCCATGCTTATTATGGCAGACACCTCATGGACTTTATATCCAGCAAACCTGTGAAATCGGATATTTGTGTCCTCCGGGTTTGCTGCGGCAGCTGCGGGCATACCCATGCCATTCTTCCGGATGTCGTTGTCCCTTACTCCGGTTACAGCCTGTTCTTTCTCCTCCGTCTTCTCGGTGAATACTTCTCGGGTCTTTTTCATGTCGAAGAACTGTGTGAAAGATTTGGGATATCACAAAACCAGCTCTATCAATGGATTTCTCTCTGGCGCATCCATAAGCAGGAATGGCTCGGGGTGCTTGCCGATATGGAAGTCTCTGACTGGCTTTTCCTTAAGGAACTTTTGTCATACAACAGGTATTCCTCTTTCTCCATGGGGTATGCCATTCAGTGTAATAACTCATTTATGCAGTCCCATGCCAATCCGCCACCTTCCGGCTCGAAAACCGCACAATACCATCAGCTTATTTATTCCCCGGATATCTCTGTATTCTGACCACACAACCATGGGATGGCTGTGGAATTCCCCCTGTTTTATGATGGATAAAACGCCATAAGGAGGACTTTTTCATGAGCAAAGAAACCGAAACAATGAAACATAACGCTGAAGTGGCACAGTTCCGCTTCGCCCTGATCGCCCCTGTCATCCAGGGGCTTTTTCCGGATGCCTCAGCTACTGCCTACTACAAACGGGTCAGTGCAGCACCGCTTATGCTTCCAGAAGGAACATCCGTCAAATACAGCTATAAAACCCTGGAAAATGGAAATCCCTGTACAGCACCGGAGGGCTTGATTCACTGATGCCTGTATCCAGGTCTGACAAGGGCACATCCCGTTCACTGAATGATGAGGCAGTTGCAGAAATCTACCGGATCAAAAAAGAGTATCCACGCATGAATGCAACGCAGATCCATGAACGTCTGGTACAGGAATCCTTCATTCCCGCAACGGTCAGTGTTGACTCCGTCCAGCGTTTCATCCGCCACAACGATCTCAAAGCAGCCAGGGATCCAAATCTCCGTGACCGCAAAGCCTACGAAGAGGACGCTTTCGGAAAGATATGGCAGGCAGACACCTGCTATCTGCCATACATCACAGAAAACGGCCATTCCCGGCGGGGCTACTGCATCATGATCATTGACGGCCATTCCCGTCTCCTTGTCGGCGGCGGGCTGTTTTACAATGACAATGCATACAACTTCCAGAAAGTACTTAAAAATGCCATTGCCGCTTATGGGATTCCTGATAAACTCTATGTTGACAATGGCTGCAGCTATTCCAACGAACAGCTTTCCATGATCTGTGTATCCCTTGGGATCCTGCTTCTGCATACCCGCGTCCGTGATGGGGCCAGCAAAGGCAAGGTAGAACGCCATTTCAGGACGCTCAAAGAGCGCTGGCTTTATACCCTTGACATGGATTCCATCACATCGCTTGCACAGTTTGACGCAATGCTGAAGGACTACATGCGTTCCTACAACACCACCTTCCACCGCGGGATCAATGGAATCCCGCCTGACCGTTACCGGGCATCAAAGGATCATCCAAGAAAACCGGCATCCAGGCAATGGCTGGACGACTGTTTTTACAACCGCCTCTCACGTAAAGTCCGCAAAGATTCCACGATCACCATTGACAAAGTCTGCTACGATGTACCGATGCAGTTCATTTCTGCAAAAGTCGATGTACACTTCCTGCCGGATGACATGGATTCTGCATTTATCCTCTTTGAAGGGCAGAAATTCCCGATCCGCCAGACAAACCGCAACGAGAACTGCCACACCAGACGTAACAACCCAGTGATCAATTACGCAAAGATGGGAGGTGCATCCTGATGTTTAATTCTTTTTACGGTCTGTCATTCAACCCTTTTGACAAACAGCAGCTGAAAGAAACGGATCATTTCATTTCCAAAGACTTTACGGAGATGACCAGCCGGCTGGACTATCTCAAGGATATCCGTGGCATCGGCGTGTTTACGGCACGCCCCGGGATGGGAAAATCCTACTGCCTCAGATGTTTTGCCAAAAGCCTGAACCCAAGCCTTTTCCACATGGAATACCTGTGTCTGTCTACAATCAGTGTTGCAGACTTCTACAAACAGCTCTGCGCCATACTTGGGGTTCCCGATAAAGGCGGTAAGACCGTCATGTTCAAAGCCATCCAGGAACAGATCACATACCTCTATAAAGAAAAGCGGCAACCCCTGCTTCTGGCAGTTGATGAAGCGCAGTATCTGAATACCGGGATCCTGAATGATATCAAGATGCTTATGAATTACGGCTATGACTCGGTGAATTATTTCACCCTGATCCTCTGCGGGGAATCCCATCTGAATGATACGCTCCGCAAGCCGGTCCATGAAGCCCTGCGCCAGAGGATCACCGTCCACTACAACTACAGCGGTCTTTCTGATGGGGAAGTATCAAAATACATCCTTCATAAAATCCAGCTTGCCGGTGCTTCCGGCACCATCATTGATCCGTCCGCACTTGCGGCTGCCCACAGTTTTACCCAGGGTAATCCACGTCTCATCGACAATCTCATGACCGATGCACTGACCATAGGTGCCCAGCAGGATAAAAAGGTCATTGATGCTGAGGTGATCCGTGCTGCCGTCGATAACCAGGGGCTTTATTAATGAAGTTTTCAATGTCCTTTTCAAGACCATGGCATGTGTCATGGTCTTATTTCAAAAGCAGAGGATTTGCCTCTGAAATAAGACTACAACAGTGTGCTGTCATTCCGCTTAGAATCTGCGGTAAGTTCCGATCCGGCACAATCGGGTAGGGCGATATACCGAAAATAAAATGCAGTTAGCACCTACCACAATATGCCGTCGGACAATCTGCATAATTGACCAGCGGAGATTGTAACAGTATTTTATATCGTCCGGTGTAAAGTCTTCTTCGGAAAGTGTAGTGATAATATTTTCAAAAACACCATCGGATACTTCAACGCGGACGATTCTTAGTTTCAGCAGATATTCATCGGAAATATCAGCTGGATTAAGATAGTCGAAAGCTATGTTTTTACAAATATAGCGGTATTGTGATTCTTTTTCGGGATGTTTATGTTTTTTTTTAAGATTGTGTTCTGGTCAGAATCAGCTCTATGGTTGTATCCAGTTTGTCAGGAAGAGTCCCGACGCCAAGAAAACGCTGTACATTCAAATCCTTAGCACGAATTAAAAAATCAACATTATTTTCGATTGCATGGGCAAAAACGTTGTAACTGGAAAATCCCCTGTCAGCAATGAAAATGGGGGACCCCCCATAGGCATACCGATCCATAAGATTGCAGATAGCTTGAAACTCATTTTTAAGACGCCCAGGCTGGACTTCTAAATCAAGGTACCGCTTAGAACATACCTCATATAAAGAGATGGTATGAACCATATTAAAACCGGATACCGATTTACCATTTGGTTCGTGGAAAGTATCTGCATCTTTAAGATTTCTGGCAATGTTAAATTCAGAACTATCACACGCAATAAGATAGTATTTTCCGCGAAATTTTTTTAAGGGGAATTTAAGGTTAAATTCCTTGAGAAGGTGACGGAATGCAGAAACGGAAAGTTTGGAACGTTGTTGATAAAAAGCAGAGCCAGTAGGAACTGAGAAATCATACTCAAAAAATTTGAGAAGTTCATGATTTAGGCTTCCGCTTTCCATAGAAATGATCAGATGCATCATTTTCTTAAAATCAAGTTTGCGTTTGCGGATAAAATCCTTATCTGGATTTTTTACAAAAGAAGAAAGTGAGCGGGACATCTCATCAATAATGTCCCAAAGTGTAGTTTTGACAATTTCAGGAAATGTCATAGGTAAACCTCCTTGAATCAGAATGAAATATAGTTCTAATTCAAGGGCCGCTCTCGTTACCTTAAAAATATATCAGCAACGAGAGCGGCCGCACATTTTGATTGATGTGTCAACTATAATTTATAAATTTTTGTTAGAGGTTTGCCTCATAGTGAACCAATAAGCTTAACTAAGTGACATTGGGTCTGAACAGTAACTTATTTCATGCCTTATTTTGTAAAAAAAGTAAATTTTTAATGATAAACAAATGAGGGTGTGATATAATAATATGAATAATCCAATATTATCCGTCAAATATATATGAAAAACATTTAAAATTACAAGGAAACTAAAGAATGATTACAATATCAGAATTTAAAAAAGCTTATTCGAAAGCAATCCAAGAAGGATATGCTGCAATATTTGCAGGTGCAGGATTATCTAAAGCATCTGGATTTGTAAATTGGAAAGAACTACTAAATGATTTGGCACAAGAAATTCAGTTGGATGTAGAAAAAGAGCCAGATTTAGTGGAAGTAGCACAATATTATTGTAATGAAAAAAGAAGTAGAAATGAAATAAATGAAAAGATTTTAAATCGGTTTGTAACAGAATCGCAGGAAAGCGAAAGTATACGCATATTAGCGGATTTACCAATTCGAGTATTTTGGACTACCAATTATGACCACTTACTTGAAGATACATTAAAAAAATACGGAAAACGTATTGATATTAAAATGACCATTGAAAGTTTAGCAACTAACTTGTCAGGAAATGATGCAGTTGTATATAAAATGCATGGTGATTATTTAGACCCTTCATCATGTGTGATATTAAAAGATGACTATGAAATCTATAATGACAAAAGACAATTATTCACAACAACATTGCAAGGAGATTTGGTGTCAAAAACTTTTTTATTTATAGGTTTTAGCTTTGAAGACCCAAATTTAAAATATATACTAAGTAGAATAAGAATCTTATTGGATAAAAATCGCAGGACCCATTATTTATTTTTAAAAAAAATACAAAAAGACGATTATAAGAAAAGATCCAAAAACTATTATTATGATTTAAATAAACAGGAATTACAAATACATGATTTAAAACGTTATGGTATTGAAACAGTTCTTATTGATAGTTATGATCAAATTCCTGCTATTTTAAAGGAAATAAAAACAGCATCAAAATGTAAAAATATATTTATATCTGGAGCTGCTCATGAATATGGAAAAGATTGGGAAACAACAGCACCACTATTTATTAAAAAGTTAGTTAGTAGTTTATGTCAAAAAGATTACAGAATAATCACAGGTCATGCAAGAGGTATCGGAAGTTACGTGATTAGTTCTGTAATTGAGGAATGCCAATCAAATATTGGAAAACTTGAAAAACATTTGATGATTAAGGCTTTTCCTTATGAAGATAAAAATAGATTTGATTATATACAATTAAAAAAGGAGTATCGAAAGGGAATTTATAAATACGCAGGCATAGCAATTTTTATGTTTGGAAACAAAGAGTCAGATGCTGGAACTATTTTGGCAGATGGTGTATATGAAGAATATAAAATTGCATTAGAATCTGGAGCTTACATAATTCCTATAGGATCTACTGGTTATATGGCAAAGAAAATATGGGATGAAGTAAGTTTACATATTAACGATTTTCCATATTTAAAAGAGGAGGAGAATATTTTACAAAATTGTACGAATCCTAATAAAGTAATCGACGCAGTTTTAACTGTAGTTAATATAATTCAAACTAAATATTAAAAAGCTATTATACAATAGTTTGTATAAGCAAATCTAGTTGTGTTAATGATGCAACTATAGCATTATACATTCCTATATAAATATTATAATCTGGTATGAAATTCACATTAAAGCAATAATCTCTAAGAATATTGCTAAATAGAAACATCTGAGTAATAACATTATTAGGAATAGAGTATGTTTTTGATATAGCATATATTATTCCACCAATATTACATAAATCAATACTTGCTAATCGTAGATTGGAAGAATTATATTTAGAAAAATATATTAGTGATGATAAAGTTTCTTTACAAGGAAAATCGTATTTCGTAATACTTTCAAAAGTTTTTTCAATTGAATTCTTATTAGTATTGTTATCTTTAAAAAGGCGACTTATAATTCTACAAAAGATACTCATATGAACATTTAAGTCAAAAGGCTCAGTATGCATTTTTTCAAATGCAATTCCATCTAACCACGGAATTTCGTTATACACAATTGCTTTTTCTAAATCTACAAAGATAGGAATGATACTCGTATTATTTTTTTTATTAAAGAGTTCTAGTTCCTTCATTGGCCAAGTGCGTTTTAAGAAACTTTGGTCAATTACTGCAATACAAAATTTGGAACGTGTGATAGCATCTTGGATTTCAGAATAAATATGGTTACCCACTAATATTTCTTTACGATCTATCCATACATCAATGCCAATACTTTTCAAGCATTGAGCTAGAGGAATGACTATTAATTGCTTGGTTTCTTTACTATGAGAAATAAAAAAATCAAAAATTTCTTTTGTATTATTCATAAATATTATCTCCATATATTGATTATATGTAACTTCTTCTGTATCTGTTTTTGACGGATAATATTGGATTATCTATTATTTATTAAAGTGGGCAATCCATAAGATTATTGGATTGCCCATAAAATTTATATGTGAAAATCTTTCCGGGGGTGCTTTGTAGCAAGGATGTCTCTTTGTTTAGATACTGTAACGTGTGTATATATTTCTGTAATATTAATGGAACTATGTCCTAGCATCTCCTGAATATAACGAATGTCAACATCAGCTTCTAAAAGGCTTGTTGCAAATGTGTGACGGAACATATGAGGCGTTATGTGCTGATCTATAGAGGCTAGAGAGGTATACTTGTTAATCATTCTGCGTACGGACTGATCGGACAGTGCTTTTCCAGATTGATTTATGAAAAAGTTATTGCAGGCTTGCCGTTCTGTGTCAAAGGCATCGTTATATTCTGTTAAAATATTAATTACTGCTTCATTGCCAATTTGGATGCGTCGTTCCTTGTCTCCTTTCCCATAGATAAGAATTGTTCCGTCGTACAAATTCACATCATTGATTTTTAAAGAACAAAGTTCTGATATTCTCATGCCAGTTGCAAATAATAGTTCCGCAACGGCTGCATCTCTAAGAGCATTTCTTTTCTGGTAAGAAGTCTTGGCATTTTCCCGTTGCTTGTATATTGTAGATAAAAATGTTTCAACCGTATGTAGGGGAATGGTCTTAGGCAGTATTACGGGTTCGCGGAAGTGTATCAGTATTTTGCTGAATGGATTATGGTCAATGATATCCTTGTATTCCAGGTAATGGAATAAGGCTTTTACCGATGCTATTTTGCGTTTTACGGTTTTGGGTTTATATTGTTCATGCAGCCGGGCGATATACTGTTCCAATGTTTTGGAAGTAATTTCTGCAATATTGATGATGGAAATTTGTTCAGAAAACTGCCGCAGATCGATTCGATATGCTTTCAGTGTTTTCTCATCAAGACATTTTTGCGAATTGCAGTATTCCAAATAATTGTTAATGACTGTTTCTAAAGTATCCATAGTTCAAATCTCCTTTGTTTTTATGTTATTTCAAAAATATATCGTACATTGATTTGGGCTTCTCTGCTACAGCGTGATATTTATTTCACAGAATGATAAAAAGTCTATCTTGTATTTATTCGTGGGGGTAAATACGGTTTTCAAACAATATGATTTTGGAGAAAAGGCAATGTGCCATTTTCTGTAAATGAAGGTCGTTTTCTGCAATGGGCATTGATAATTTGTACAGAATTGTTTATATTGAAAGCAAATTTTTAAGTGAGGTAATAGAGATGGATATATCAAATACTATTAGTACGGTAAAAGTATCTGGCAGTTCCAGCATTAGTGTTAAAAAAGCTTCTGAAAAGAACAAGTGGCAATTAACAGATTCGCTAAAAGAAAAAATTGTTGAATTGGCTAAGAAAGATGCGAAAAACAACATATATATGGGAAATGAGTTTATGAACTTGCGGAAAGCAGAGGTCGCTAAAGTGGCACCAAATCGGGCAGCACTGATAGGTAAGTTCAACCAATTAATGAGTTCTGGAAATATGGGCGATATGAAAGAAATACAAGAGGCAGACAAAAGATGGCTGTGTATTTTATTTGGGATACCATATGAGGCTGAATATCAAGGAGAGGGAACTGGTTCTGCGCTCCATATATATAATGAGGAAGGGGAAGAAGTTCTTACATATACTCAAGGAGTAGGGTGGCATGAGAAAGAGACAAAAGCAGAAACGGGAGTACATTCAGCGTTAAAATTAGCATATTATGAGGCATACCATGATGCAAGAAAAGCACTGAACACTGGAACAAATGTGGAAATCACAAATGAAAATGTTGTGGTGCAAAGTAATTTCGATATGAAAGCATAAAGTATGTAATTCATCAAATGTATATAAGGGGAATTTGACAGACAGGAGGAATACGATTATGGTAAAGTCAATGAAGAAAGTAAAGAGAATAATAGCGGTTGCTTTGGTATTCACAATGTTGTTTGCTTCACAGGTAACAGCGTTTGCAGCAGACACGAAAGCAACGAAATCAGCAAATAAAGATATGTCGATTGCATTGATGCCGGGAGTTACAGGGGATTCCAATACAGTTGCTTTTAATTTTAGCGGTCTGCCGGATAATGCGATTGTAAAAGAAGTTACGGTTGATTGCTCCAGTGCATCTGTAATCGGTGGAAAAGGCGCAATATTGGCACAGAGCCTTACAATTACCAGTCCTAGCGGGGAAACGCATACTGTTAGTTGGGGCAGAGGTAATGTGACTACTACCAACTTATTTATAGCGGAAAAAGCTGCCGGAACATGGTCTGTGTATATGACAGGGACAAATATTGCATCTCCGAGTCTTGGCTCTGCATTTATCGGGGGTACAAAATATTCAAGACCTAAAATGACAATAATTTACATTTTAGAAGAGTAAAATTAAATATTCCCTACATACACATTTGTATGAATAACATTAAATAAAATCAGTCTTTGAAATATTTTGTTGCCGTTTCCTGCAAAAATAGGTCATTTTCTGTAAAGGTTCTTGAATATAAGAAGATGTTTGTTAACATTAAACATTATACTTGTTAAAAGTAGATTGGTGAGCGGATTAAGGCAATCAGGCTCCATAATGGAATGACACAAAGCAGACTGGCGGAGAAACTGGACTATACCAGTGAATGTCAGCAGCAGAGGATTGAAAGCAGGGAAACTTCCTGTTCTGTGGATAAACTGATGGAACTGGCACAGATTCTCGGAGTGAGTACGGATTATTTGCTGTTTGGATATGAGAGTGCCTGTAGAGATGACATGGAAAAGTATATGTCAGGAAAATCAGACAGGGAGAAAGAGTACATATGCCGGGTACTGGATGCTGTGGTATCGAATATGGGTGTGTTGTTGAATGGGGAGAGACGAAATTAGTAGAATATGATGATTTTTTGGGGATGTGTGATATAATTTTAAAGAAAATAGTGATATCTACAAGAAGTGTTTTGAACCTATAGATGAACAAGAGAGTTGTACGGATGACAGTATAAAAGAGATAATTAGGAAATATTAGAAAGGTGTGGATATGGAGTATCTGGAAATACATTCAGAAATTTTCGATGATATAGTGGAAGACATCAAACAAAGAAATCTTTCAAGGAATAATATGCCCAAAATTATTGTGGGGACAGGACTTTCTGTGATTTATGGTGTTCCGGGGATGAAGGAATTAGCAGAGCACTTGGCAAAAGAAATTGCACAGTCAAGTGATGAACATTTGAAAGAAATTTGGAAGAATCACTGTGATGAAATAGAAGCAAATGGCTTAGAGGCAGGTTTGGCTAATCTTGCACAAAATGAAAATGAGTTAGTAGATGCGATTAAGCCGATAACAGCAAAGTTTATTTTGGAGAGTGAGGAAAAACTTCACAGAACGATTTATGAAAAAGATACTGGTTTTTGCAGGCTGCTGAACTATTTGAGTGGTACGGTTAGTGTCGATAAAAAGATAATTGATATTATGACACCAAACTATGACCGGATTATAGAGATTATATGTGACAAGTTGGGGATAGGCGTTATCACAGGATTTTACGGGAGCCTGTATGGAAAATTCAGTAGAAATCTGTTAAAACAGCCAACAGAAGTATATAATTGTAAGAATTATTCATGGATCAGGCTTTTTAAACCTCATGGCTCCATAAATTGGATTAGTGAGAATGGAAAAGAATACCTAACAAATGATTATGAAATTCTAAAAGAAAAAGCAGAATATATTGAGATTGTAACACCTGGAAGTTCAAAGTATAAGGTGGGAATGACAAACAATACGTTTCGATGTATGAGAGAAGAATTTAATGAGCTGTTGAATCCGAGGGATAATTATTCGCTTTTAATATATGGATATGGATTTAATGATGATCATTTTGATACTGCACTATTTGACAGTTTTCAGAAGAATGTCCTTATTTTATCAAGGGATGTTAAGCCAGATATAATCAATAAGGCACTGGAGAAAAAGAACATTACTGTATTTTATCATGAGGATGACAGAGAATATATGATTTATAAGTCGAAAAAATACACAATAGACTTGCCAGTGTGGGATATTAATCAATTTGCTGATTTGTTTATAGGATAAAAGGGGTGATTTTATGGCGGGAAATATTAATGATTGCTTGGCAGACACAAATTGCATAGGTATGGTGGAAAATGTAGACACCCGAAAAGTTGTGGTGGGGGTTGAAAATGAAGGAGTACTAAATACATTAAAAATCAACGATATTGTTGTTTTGGGTGGAAGTAATTCTGATGAGAAGCTGATTGGAATTTTGACTAAGGTGACAAAGAAGAAAGTTGAATTTGATGAAACAGAGCAGACCGAAGACCTATCGTATTCAAATAACTGCTGTGTCATTAATTTGGTGGGAAGTTTTTACAATAAATATGGTGCCGGAAGTGAGAATAAATTCAAAAGAGCAATTAATACATATCCAGAAATAAATAGTAAAGTATATCAGGCGAATGAAGCCGCAATGCAGATGATAATGAATGCTGTGAGCGGCAAGGCGGCAGAGAGCAAAAGTTTAGAAATCGGACATTTTGCCAGCAATAAGGATGTGCCAGCAATATTAGATGGCAACCGTTTCTTTCAACGACATGCATGTATTGTTGGCAGTACAGGAAGTGGAAAATCCTATACAGTTGCCAGTGTATTGGAAAAAGCCAATCAATTACCATATGCCAATATGGTCGTTTTCGATTTGCATGGGGAATATAATGAGTTATCTTATGCAGATCAGATTAAGATTTGTGATGAACCAGGTGGTTTACACATTCCATTATGGTTTTTCAATTATGAGGAAATTCATTCATTGTTTGTAGAATCATCAGAAGGGACATCAACTAATCAAAGGGCGGCGGTAATCAATTATATTTTGCAGAAGAAAAAGGAATATATCAAAAATAACATGAGTGCTGTTTCAGAAGAAATAGTCACTGCTGATACACCGGTTCCTTTTTCAGCAAAGGAACTAATAGAATATCTGGAGAATCAGAATATTTTAGAAGTCGATACTGGAGAAGTCTATAAATCAGGCGATAGTAAGGGACAGGCAAAGACGAAGAAAGGGCAGTACTATGACAAATTGACCAACTTGATTACCCGTCTGAGAACAAAGATGGATGATAAAAAGTATGGATTTGTATTTAATGAAGAGGATACAACGCAGGCGGATTATCTAAATCAATTTGCTGCAAGGATTATGGGGAACGATAAATATCGAATTAAGGTTATAGATTTATCAGAGGTTCCATCCGATATGTTAGCAATTATCATTGGTATTGTCACTCGTATAATATATGATATACAGTTTTGGATGACTCCGGCAAAAGATGAGGTACGTCATCCGTTGGTGCTGGTGTGTGATGAGGCTCATATTTATATGTCTAATGACATGTCAAAAATGAAAGCGGTAGAGAAGAAATCCCTTGAAATTTTTGAGAAGATTGCAAAAGAGGGAAGAAAATATGGGATCGGGCTGCTGATAGTATCTCAAAGACCAGCAGAATTAAATACAACAATCATGTCTCAGTGTAATAATATCGTCAGCCTAAAGGTAACTAATGACAGGGACAAATCGGCAGTGGCGGCAATGCTGACAGATTCATTAGTGGGAATTGTGGAAATGCTTCCCAATCTGGATGTTGGTGAATGTGTTGTCGTTGGTGATGCAATTATGTTGCCATCAAAGATTATCCTAGATAAGCCGAAAGAAAAGCCCAAGAGTGCAACTATAGATTTTTGGGATAGATGGTATGACGGAAAGCAGACAGTTTTTGATATTGATGCGGCAACGTTGAATTTAATAAAGCAGTCGAGAGGATAAGGAACTAATAAAAAGTGAAAGATAATCCGGTATTATCCAATAAATTTGACAGAAATAAGGGGCAATTCTAAATTATCTACCATAAGAAGTGATAGGAGAAGGAAATGTATGAGGCGATATTCTAGTGGGAAGTCTCCCAATTTAACATGGCAGATGGAAGCAAATTTGGGACAAAACTTTGAAGATTTTGTTGCAAAAATTATTATGGCACAATTGCGTCAGCTACATCCACAAGTACAAGTATTCCAGACACGGCGCGTAGCAGATGGTGGAAAGGATGTTATTGTTTCCACCAAAATTAACACTGTGAATATTTTAGGTCAGAGTTTTACTTCATTTAACGGTAAAGGAATCCAAATATGTTTTGAGTGCAAAAGTACAGATAATAGCATTTTAAGGTATGATAAAATTTCTTCTAGTAGTTCCAGAATGCAATTTCAAGACACCGAGAAGTATGATTATTATGTTCTGGTAACTAATAGTGAAATTTTGCCGCAAACATACTGGTATTTGACTAAGTCGCTGGAAAGAAGCAACATATCATTCCGATTAATAGATGGGTATTTATTGGGCACGTACCTTTTAAGTCTCGAAGATCCAAAGTTGCAACATGCACTCAATAATCCGTATAGTTTATCAGATCATACGGATTTTTACTATGAGTATCAGGTTGATACTGTAGTTTCACAATTAACTAATCGATATGATTTATATATGCTTTTTCGAAATTACTCCAATAATGAAAAGCATTGTGTTTTACAGCTTAGGACAGATGTGGATTGGAACACTTCCGAAGACAATATATCCTTTGTGATTGCACCCAGTGGTGCAGCCGTCAAAAAAGTAACGGTAGAACAAAAACACTTTGATGGCATCCCAGAGCTCCTATTTCACATTCAAATTAATGGCACAGAATCAGTTGTTATGATTAATGGAATAAATGGCACACAGATTTTTGAACCTCCATTTTTTGGAGAATCAAGAATCCGAATTGTTAACGACCTTGAGGAAAGGCTAAAGTCGACCATGCCACCAAGCATTGTCTGCTTTTGGGGGGATGCCGGAATTGGTAAAACGAGACTTGTGCAAGAATTGTTCTCAAGATTGCAGGGCACGCTATTTGATCTTTATGAATGTAAACTTCAACAGGGTCATACTCCCCAAAAAGAAATTGAAAGATTTCTGCTTAATCATGGATACATACAAGAGGGGCAGTATGTGGATTTTGTTTCTATGATAGAAAACTGTAGGACTCCGTTTGGGAATCAAGCGGTAATATTTTTAGATGATTTTCACAATGCAGACGATAGCTTCCTTTGCGAAATACAAAGGCTAAAGTCTAACCTATCTTCAATCACGTTGCTGATTAGTGGAAGAACCGATTTTACCATCGGGAACATCAATTACTTGTCGTTTGTTCAATGGGCAGATGAAAATTTGCCAGAGTCGTGCTTCAATGTAGAGCCGCTTACTGATGATGAAGCTAAAAATTTAATTAGGGTGTTGATTGACGGTATACCTCCATATGCATTAGACCGTTTATTTAATCTAAGTGCGAAAAACCCACTTTTTATTGTTCAATATGTAGAGTATCTGTTGGATTGTAGTTTGGTAAAGATTCAAAATAGGAATACGGTAGGCATTATAGATATTAACAAATTCCATGTAAAACGTTTTATGCCAACACAGATTGCAGATATCTACTATCAGAGGCTTTCTCATCTACAAAAAGAGAAAGATGGCGAAACCTGTTTGAATCTATTGTACAAAATTGCGTTATGCAATGGTAAAATGAACCTTGCGTTATTTAACATGTTTTTTGAGGATTCATCTGATCAATTGAATGAATTGATGCGACGGCGCCTATTAAAATATGAAGAAAATGAAACGATTGCTTTTGTTCACGAAAGTTTATTTCTATACGTGAGCGAACAGTTGAAAGGTAAAAAAGCAATAAGAACTTTTCTCGCAAAAGAGATTGTATCCATGCCAAACATTGATCATGTTTTAGGTATGTTTCAAACCGGAAGACTCTATTTATACAGCAAAGATTACAAGAAGGCAAGAGAATATCTACACACGATTGAAACATGGCTAATCGCAGTGGATAATATTTCAAATGTCAATGTAAACTTAAATTATTATAAATATTTAGATGATATGTTTGAGTTGCTTCGACATGCTCGCAAAAATTTACCTCTAGCAAAAAAGGCATTGCTGATGCGAGTATATATCACTCTTCATCATTTTGCCCCGATTAAAGCAGTAGATGAATGTGATATTGTGTTAAAAAAACTTAAACAATATAAGATGGTAGATGATAGACCATTTTGTCTTTCCATTATGGAATTAAAAGCTCATGCCTTAATGAACGCAGGCTTGTATCCAGACGGAGAAATCTTACTAAAGGAAATCCAAGCAGATTGGTTGTGCAATAAAGAAATATTATCTGATGAAACTTTGTTCGATCTATATGATAGATTGGCAGCAGTTTATCGGGCATTCAATTTAATAGACTTATCTAAGACATATAATACTCTGTCAATAACCTTAGCTGACAAATTGGATGACAATAGGTTAAGAGCCTTGGCATATAGAACAAAATTTAAAATAACTCTATATCCTAATATGGATCTTTCTAGCGAAAGCTTGCGAAAGTCCATAGAAGCAACTGCACTGATGCCATCCAAAAGGATTGAAACAGATAATTCTCTAGATGTTTGTGCATTAGAAATATTAAGTAATTCTACTGTTCATCAGGACAAGCTGATTTTAAAGCTTAATTCAATGTTACAAGATATTGAAGCAAACAATCTGCATCGCGCTCAAATTCACTGCTTTTTCTTGCTTGCAATATGCAATCTATTGAAAGGCGAAGAAAAGGCAACCCTTCTAGCGAAAGAATATGTAGATAGAGCTATTAATCTCAGCACATCTTATGGAATTGTAGGATATTTGTGGCGTTTATATAACTTGCAAGCAATTATTGGAATACGAATGGGGTTCGACTCTCAACATATTTATAAAATTTTTTTCACAGTATTTGATATACTGAAAAAGCAAGGGCTTCTATATATAGGGAATCGTGATGCATGCGAAGGGAATATTTTGGCGTTAAGCAATATCGGATACTATTTACAAGAACGTAAATTTGAATCACAGTTCTATCAAACGATGTCCCTTGTTACGTTTGCGGGGCAAGAATACTCTGCGTATCCAAACCAAAATCTATCCGATAACCCGGTTAATACCTTTCTAGTACAGCAATATGCAAAGGCGAGAAAAAGAGAGATATTATTTGCACAAAACACCCCACCCAATCTTCTATGGGATACGCAAACACGCTATCTGCTTATCCTCTAAGGCTTAGTTACTACGCAGTTTCCTATTACTAGAACGTCAATGTTAGTTTTCAAAAAAGTGTTTAACGCATCTTGCGGAGATTCGACAATAGGCTCTCCAGCAACATTGAACGACGTATTTAGTACCACGGATACCCCTATAACTTTTTTCAGTTCAAGCAATAGCTGATGTATAAAGGGGTCGCTCTTTTTTGATACCGCCTGAACGCGAGCAGTATTATCTACATGTGTCACGGCTGACAACTTTTCGCGATATTCTTCTCTAACAACTGGCGCAAGTAACATATAGTCTGAGGAAGCCCGTAATGCAAAATATTTGAACTGATCCTCCTTCGCAACCGTAGGTGCAAAAGGACGGAATTCTTCACGATGTTTAACGCGACGATTTAAGATGTCTTTCATGTGTGGATGGGTTGGATTTGCCAAGATACTTCTATGACATAGAGCTCGCGGTCCTAACTCCGTTCTTCCTCTGTGCATGCCAACAATCTTGTTTTGAGATATATATTCTGCTGTTATCTTTGCCAAATCACCATCTGCATACTTTTTGTAGGAAAGATTTTTCAATCGGATTGCATCTTCAATTTCTTGCTCGGTATAATCTAAACCGATGTAGGGTAAATTAATGTGAAAATCGGATTGTGTTCCGAACATTTCCATGTAAGCATAGTATGCACTGCCAAGAGCTTGACCATCGTCTCCAGCCGATGGAATAATAAAAACATTTTTAAAATTACATTCACAAAGTATTTTATGGTTTAATAGGCAGTTTAAAAATAATCCACCTGCAAGACACAAGTTTTCACATGCGTATCGAGTCTGATAGTTCTTCAACAGCGAAATTATTGCACATTCTGTAAACTCTTGAACTGTGGCAGATATATTCGCACGTTCTTTCAAGATAAAATCTCTATGAGACTTTCCTGACATGATATGCAATGCGTAAATTTCTTCTAACATATCCTTATACTTTAAATCAAAATCTAAATCACGAAAATCTAATTGGGAGTAATCAAAATAAGATTTTCCATACGAAGCAAGTCCCATCGTTTTACCACATTCTCCATGTGCAAAGCCAGTCAAATGCGTAATTTGCGCATATTTTCGTGCTATACTAATTTGATGGTTGCGTACATAATCCGGCATAAAAGGATATATAGTATTTACTGGATTTTCCATTTTGCGCACAACCATATCCTGTGTCCGTGCGGCGAGTGGTTGTATTTTTCCGTGACTACCGTAATACAAAGTTTCAGCTTCTTGCTTATCCCCGATATAGTCACCTCCACCATCCGCAACAAATATCAGGCTTTCGGAAAAAGTGGACGAACAAAAGGAAGAATATGCGTGTGCCCAATGATGTGACAGAAAGAAAAAAGGAATTTCGCGACATCTATAGTGAGCGAAAAAGTCATCCTTATAGAACTGTTTTACCTTTTCACTTTCTATTCCTGCGCCGGACATACCAATGCATGAAACCTGTGAAATATCAATATTGCAATGTTTCAAAACAGCATCAACAGCTGTATAGGGGATTTCAGGAGAGTCAGAGTACTTCACTCGGTCTAATCTTTCATTCGCTATATTAACAACAACCCTTCCGTCAATAATGATACATGCACTTCTGTCATGTTTCACATGAACTCCCAACACAATATTCATAGTACCCTCCATTTCCAATTTTTATGGTAGATAATACCGGATTATCTGTCAAAAAGAGACAACTCACTCGGAGTTGTCTCTTAAAAATTATATTTTAAATTTCCTCTTTGATGTTTTGCTGCAAGAATATCTTTTTACTCTGTTTTAATTCATTTATCCATGATATGCCATACATAAACTTACCAGATTACACCATCCTACTCGCCAATCTGTGTCGTAAAAAATCAGGTGTTTTGTTCTATGATTGTTACAGGCTCAAAGGAGCCTTGATCTTTGAAAAACTGAATAGGACACGCATACATCTGATTTTATTTTTGCTTTTATCCGTAAATACTTTGATTTACGGGTAGGGGTGGCAGAAACCCATTTCGTGCGATGAAGCTCCTCGATACGGATTACTGTGCTGACAAGTCTTTGAACTGTTTAGCGGTTGTGGTGGTCTTGTATTGTGCCCGTGAAGGTCCTAAGCAGAGGTTTGTGCCTACCGGACGTGGCAGCCGGAGATAATGAGATAGAACAGTACCGGAATTTCAGCGAAACGCATTTTCCGGGAGTGGCTCCCTGTAGATTCTGTCTGGTTGGGCATGATGGAGGTGCAGTGTGGGATTGCCGTCCCAATGTATGTTGCCCGGCTGGGGGGTGCTGTCAAGTGGCAGCTAGGAGAATAGCGGCTTTTGCCGCTGTTCTCTGACATGATAAAAGCTGCTAAAAAATGGATTATTATGAAGTTATCTTTTGAGATAAGGGAGCGGCAGATTCGTTTCATTATCTCAGGAGATAACAGCCGGCGTATCTTTCTGTAATAATCTAAGAAAGAGCAGGTAAAGAGAATATGTGTAAGATAGGCATTATGTTAGGTACAGCCGGGGAGAATCTTCCTTCGGCTATTTTATTTATGAACTCCAACAAATCGGAGAAGAACATCCGTAAAAAGGTTGCCAAGACCAGAGAGAAGTGTCTTTCGCATGGAATTATCTTGAGACGTGATGTGGTCATTTGCAAAGGACCGGACAGGGATGTTGATCGTGATGCAGTCAATCTTTTGATTTCCTTTTTGATGACCGGACAGTATGACATGGTGGCGTTGGACAAGCTGACAGATTTAACGGAAGATGTATCCGATATGGAGGAGCTTATGAATGATGCCGCTAAGATTGGTGTCGGGTTCCTTGAATTATCCACAATTGCAAGGATCACCGAGGCAGTGCAGGTACAGGTGGGGGTATATGATAAGTATAACGGATAAAAAGAGTAAAGCCGGGCGCAGTGTCCCGGCTTTTTACATACAGAGGTTTGTATGTCATAGGACAATCTGCGAATTGAATAGAATGAAACAAGCAGAAAATAGGAGAGCTAAAGTGTTAGATATATCAGAGGAAAAACTTGATGCAATGGCGGCTGTGGATATTCGGACTGTGGATATAAACACGCTGACAGATATTCGGGATGTCAAAATTGACACAAAACTGCCCGTAGAAGAAAAACTGGCTTCTTTTGCAAGACAGACAAATAATATCTATGTCCATCGTATGGGAGACTATGTGATTAAGGTCAGATTTCAAAAGGAGGGAGCGAGTATTGACGACAAGATGGAGGAATATCTGCGGCATTTAGCAGAAATTCACATATAGCGTATTTTTGATAAAAATCGAAAAAGCCTTGAAAGAATCGAAAAGTTATGTTAACCTAAAATCAGGATAAATCAAGGAAACTCTTGAATTTTAGGTTTATTACGGCTTAATAACTTAAAAGTCAGGAGTGATCAAATGAATAAAAAACATTTTCTAGCAGCCATGTACCTCCGTCTTTCAAGGGATGACAGCGATGTCGGAGATGTGACAGACAAGGATGGTAGACTGAAATCCGAGAGTAACAGTATCGGAAATCAGAGAGAGCTGATCAGAGCCTTTATCCATGAACAGCAGGATATCGAATTGTATGATATTTATGTTGATGATGGGTTTTCGGGCAGTAATTTCGACAGACCAGAATTTAAAAGAATGATAAGCGACATCGAAGCAGGAAAGGTGAACTGTGTCATTGTAAAAGACCTTTCTCGTTTTGGGCGTGACTATATTGAATCCGGGAGATATATACAAAAAATCTTCCCGGCTCTTTCTGTGCGTTTTATTGCGCTGACAGACCATTATGACAGTTTTCATGCGGATGCAGGGGAGAGCGGCATTGTTCTTCCGGTCAAAAACTTCATTAACGATTCCTATTGCAGAGATATTTCCACAAAAGTGAAAAGCCAGTTTGAAGTAAAGAGAAAGAATGGGGAGTGTATTGCTCCGTTTGCCCTTTATGGATACAGAAAGGCAGATAACAACAAAAATCAGCTTGTGGTGGATGATTATGCAGCGGAAATTGTGCGTAAGATTTTTAACTGGAAAATGGAGGGTGTGGCGGTTTCAGCCATAGCGGATAAATTGAATGAACTTGGTATCCTTTCACCCAAAGAGTATAAAAAATCCACAGGCGAAAATTACAGAGGAGGATTTTCCGGTGCAGTAAAATCCATGTGGAGCAGTGCTACGGTAAAGCGAATACTGACAAATGAAATGTATCTCGGTCACATGGTGCAGGGAAAAACAAAAAAGATAAATTATAAGCTGAAGAAAAGTGTGGAAAAACCTGAAAAAGATTGGGTTAAGGTGGAAAATACCCATGAGCCGATCATATCGGAAGATGTTTTTCTGGTTGTCCAAAACTTGTTGAAGGTTGATGGACGGGTGAGTCCTGTATCAGAGAAAAACAGTTTTTTCACAGGAATATTGTTTTGTGGGGATTGTGGAGAGCAGATGATAAGGCGCGTAAACCGCTATAAGAACACACAGAGGGTTTACTATATCTGTTCCACCAAAAACCGGGGTGAGGGCTGTACAAGACACAGCATACCGGAAGATGCATTAAAGCAGCTTGTATTGGAAATGGTAACGAAATTTGCAAACTGTTTTTTGCAGGAAAAGCAGATGTTTGAAAAAGCTCTGGATATGGAAACAAATTTTGAGTCCATAGTCTATTATGATACCGAAATTGCAAGATTAAAGAAAGAACAGGATAAATATTATTCTCTCTGTTCGGGCTTATATGAGGACTTGAAAGAAGGGATTATCACAAAGAGCGAATTTGAACGTTTGCACAGCGAGTTTAAAAGGAAAGCTGGAGAATTTGAGGAAGCACAGAAAAAACAGGAGCTTATGATTAAGGAACTGTTTAAGAATGGTGTCATCTCTGCAGCAAGGCTAAAGACCATGCAGGACTGTTCGGAATTGAGGGAGATAGACCGTTATACTCTTTGCAGTATGGTAAAGAAGATTTCAGTATATGAAAACCACAGAATTGAAATTGAGTTTTATTATACAGATCAGTATCGCATAATGCGGGAAGTCAACAAGAGAATAAAAGACGAACAGAAGAAAAACTGTGTGGCAGAAAGGAGTGCATAAGAATGGGCAGAGTATCCAAAAGAAAAACAGCAGGCATTCATTCAGAACAGAATGTGAAAGTCAGACGATACAGAGCAGGTATCTATGCAAGACTTTCAGCGGATCACGATGAAAGAAAAAATGAATCAGTGGAGGTTCAGATTGAGATTGCAAGGAAATATGTAGAAGAATTTAATCTGAAGAATACGGAAGAAATCATTGATATTATTGATTGTTATACCGATTTAGGAAAGACCGGCAGCAATTTTGAAAGAGAGGGATTTCTTAGGTTATTGCAGGATATAAGGCTTGGCGAGATAAATTGTGTCATAGTAAAAGATTTGTCAAGGTTTGGCAGAAATTACCTGGAGGCGGGCAATTACATTGAGAAGATATTTCCGTTTTTAGGAGTACGCTTCATTGCAGTTGCCGATGGGTTTGATACCGGAAAGGAAGGCAATGAGAATAAGCAGATGGCTTCCGAAATCAAGAACCTTGTAAACGACATGTATGCAAAGGATTTTTCTAAAAAGGCGAAGCTGCACTTAAAACAGAGGAGAGAAGAAGGCTCTTATGTTGGCGGTCCTCCACCTTATGGATATATGGCAGAATGGAGTGGAAAACGGCGCAGATTGATACCGGATGAAAATACGGTGGATATTGTTCGCTTTATATTTGAAAAATTCGCTGAAACGGAAATCTATACTGCGATTGCGGATGAGCTGAACCACAGGCAGATCAATCCACCTTCTCTGTATAAGAAAACAAAAGAAGTTTACTATACACCCGATGCAGGAGCGTATAAAGGTTGGGATAAGAGTTCGGTGGAGCGAATACTGAAAAGTGAAACCTATACAGGAACTTTGGTGCAGGGAAAAACCAGTATAACGGCAAGGGATGAGAAGAACCGTATTCATAAGCCGGAAGATGACTGGGTGATTACAAAGGATGCACATGAGCCATTGATTGACAGGGAGTTATATCAGAAATCGGTAGAAATTAGGAAAAAAATGAAGGAGCGCAAAGCTTCGTATAATCATCCAACGAAGGGTTATCCGCTTGGGGAAAACATTTTTGATGGTGTACTGTATTGTGGAGTATGCGGCAGAAAAATGACAAGAAGCAGCTATGTACAGCACTATGCAGATGGGGAAAAAGCAAGGCTTGACGGATATTTCTGTTTAAACAGCGGACAGACGAAAATTAAAGTATGCCCGGACTCTAACCGTATTTCAAAGAATGAGCTGGTGGATATATTGTTACCTTTTATCCGTATGGAATTTGCAGTTTTCTTAAACAAGCCAAAGCATTACATGGAGTATGGCAAAGAAAGAATTGCAGAGGCGGTTAAGAAGGCTAAAGCAAGACTAAGGGAAACAGAGGCAAAGCTGAGACGTTCTCAGGAGGAAGAAAGCTGTGTATATATGGATTACCGTGCTGGGAAAATTCCACAAAAAGAATATGTGGCTTTCAAGATGAAGCAGGCGGACATACTGGAAGATCTGAGAAAACAGCAGGAAAGTCAGCAGCAGGAAATAAGAGCATTGGATAAACTCTCCGGAAAATATATGGCAGCTATTAAAGCCCTGTTAAAACTGAAAAGTGGCAAAGAGCTTACAAAGGATATGATAGAAGCGTTTATTTCAAAAATATATGTTTATCCGGGCAAACGTATAGAGGTTATATTTACCTTTACAGCAGACTGTATGGAAGGGGTGAAGTAGAATGGAGCGTTTGGCATTATATTTACGTTTATCCTTAGAGGACGAGGGAGAAAAAGACGAGAGCAATAGTATAAGCAATCAGAGAAAGTTAATATATGAGTACATACATCACGATTCCGAATTAAGCGGGTATGAGGCTGTGGAGTTTAGTGATGATGGCTTCTCCGGCACCAATATGAATAGACCGGGGATGCAAAAGTTGTTAAAGGAGGTAAAGGCAAATAATATCAGATGTATCATTGTAAAGGATATGTCCCGTTTTTCAAGAGATTATATTGAGATGGGTACTTATCTGAACCAGATATTCCCTTTTATGGGCATTCGTTTTATCGCTATCAATGACCATTATGACAGCAGGGAACATCACGGAAGTACCATAGAGATTGATACCGCATTTCAGACACTTTTATATGATCTTTACAGCAAGGATGTATCAGTTAAGGTAAAGGCTTCGATTGAAAATAAGTGTGCAAAGGGAGAATATGTTTTCGGACAGGTTCCCTTTGGATATGAAAAAAGCAAAGAAGAAAAAAATGCAGTTATTGTGAATGAACGAGAGGCAGAAATTGTGCGCTATATCTTTTCTCTTGCGGTGCAGGGGAAAACCAGTGTACAGATAGCAAGACAGCTTTTTGAGGAAAATGTACCCACTATCACGCAGATAAGAAAGCCGGAAAAGAAATATACAGATGGTAAAGTACGTTCGTGGAGTGCAACAAGTATCAGAAGGATATTGAATAATCGTTTTTATCTGGGAGAAATGGCATACGGAAAATCTGTCTGCAAGTCCGTAGGAAGTCAAAAGACGAGAGCTTTGCCAAAAGAAGATTGGAAAATAATTCGGAACAATCATGAGGCTCTCATTTCAGAGGAGATATATGATCAGGTATCATCTTTCAGAGCGGATTGTTCCACAAAGAGAAACAGAGAGAAGCATCCGCTTACAGGGAAATTGTATTGCGGTGGATGCGGTTATTCCATGGTTTATAAGCCACTACGCGAAAAGAACCGTTACAGGCGGTTTGAGTGCCGAAAACATGCTCTGTTGCAAATTCCGGATTGTTGCACTTACATGAATGCTGATCTACTCGAAGAAACCGTATTGATGATGCTGAATAAAGAGTTAATGCTTCGTGGAAATGCCATGAAACAGAAGGAAAGCCTGTCTTCATTTCAACGGGCAGGCATCCAGTCATTGAAAAAGAAACTGGAGGAATGCAGACAGAAACAAAAGCAGATTCGGGCAGAAAAGGATAATTTGTATGAACAGTATGCTTTGAAAGCAATCAGTAGTGAGGAGTATCAGAAACGTTCAAACGAGCTGACAGAGCGCTTATCTTCATTATCCGTAAAGGAATCCGATACAGCGGGAAAGCTTTCTGGATTGGAAAGCGAATACCAGAAAGCAGAGGCTGATATGAAGCAGATTATCCGGTATTCGCATATTGAAGAATTGACGCAGGAAGTGGTTGATGCTTTTATTAGAAGAGTTTATGCTTATAAAGACAAAAGGATAGAGATTGCGTGGAATTTCAGTATGGATTGCGGAGTAAGTCAGGCAAATGGAACTTAGCAATAACTATTCATCAATTTTTACAGGACTTAGCAACTATTTCACATTAACCCAACGAAGTTATGCAGGATTGCGAAATTTTTATTTGAAAAAATAAAAAAAGTTCGTAGCAATAACTTGACATCAACGGGCTATGGAAAAATGAATGTTTACGATGCACTGATGAAATTTTATGGGGTATAAAATTTATATACAAAGCGTAAAAAGATATAAAAAATTTATGAAGTGCTTTTTTTTGAGAACCAAGTACGATATAATGAAAGCAATACAGATTGGAGAGTGAAGCATGGAGAAAAAAGATTTATTAGCAAATTACGCAGCATCAAAACAGAATATGTGTATTACGAATGATACGATCTCGGACGGATTGTTTCAGGAGTATGGGGTAAACAGAGGACTTCGCGATGTCAACGGAAAAGGTGTATTGACAGGTCTGACCCGTATTTCAAAGATTGTGTCCTTCAAAGATGAAAATGGAAAACAGGTGCCATGTGACGGTGAGTTATGGTATCGCGGATATAATGTAAAAACACTGATCAAATCCATTGGACCGAACGAATTCGGCTTCGAGAAAGCAGCATATCTGCTGCTGTTTGGAGAACTTCCGGATCAGGCGCAGCTGGATGAATTCTGTGAGGTGCTCGGCAACAGCCGGACACTTCCGACCAATTTTACCAGAGACGTTATTATGAAGGCGCCTTCTAAGGATATCATGAATTCCATGACACGAAGTATTCTGACACTTGCGGCCTATGATCCGTATACGACAGATTCTTCCATTGAGAACAATATCCGTCAGTGTATGCAGTTGATTGCCAATTTCCCGATGATCGCGGTATATGGATATCACGCATATAATCATTATGAAAATGATTCGAGTATGTATATTCACCGACCGGACCCAAAGCTTTCCACGGCAGAGAATTTCCTTCGTATGTTGCGGCCGAATAAGCAGTATACACAGCTGGAGGCACAGGTGCTTGATGTGGCACTGATGCTTCATATGGAGCATGGCGGCGGTAATAACAGTACGTTTACCACCCGTGTGGTTACTTCTGCCGGTACGGATACATATTCTGCCATCGCTGCAGCAATGTCTTCCCTGAAAGGACCAAAGCATGGCGGTGCCAACATCAAAGTTATGCAGATGATGAATGATATCCGGGAAAATGTGCATGACTGGAGCGATCGTGACGAGGTGAAGTCCTATCTTGGAAAGATGCTGGATGGACAGGTCTTTGATAAGAAGGGATTGATCTATGGTATGGGACATGCCGTGTATTCCCTGTCTGATCCGAGAGAGCGTGTGTTCCGCAGCTATGTGGAGCATCTCGCGGAGGCAAAAGGACGCCAGAAAGACATGAACCTTTACAATATGATAGAAGAAGTGGCTCCGGAACTGATCGCAGAAAAGCGTCATATTTTCAAGGGTGTCAGCCCGAATGTGGATTTTTACAGTGGTTTCGTATATGAAATGCTTGGCATTCCGTCGGAATTGTATACACCATTGTTTGCCATTGCAAGAATTGCAGGATGGAGTGCACACCGGCTGGAGGAGCTGGTGGGATGCAACAAAATTATTCGTCCAGCATATAAGAGTGTCATGGAAGAACTGGAATAAGATTATTACAGCGGACAGAATTGCATTTTATTTTGCTCTGTGCTAGTATGGAAACAGAAACTTTCGTGTGTTATAACTATAAAAGGGGAGAGGACTGATTATGAAAATAAAAGAAAAATATTATCGCTTTGCGGAAAAAGGGCAGCAGATACAGAGAGTAAACCGTTTTTTTGTAACAGAATATCTGATTTTTTATGCATTTATTCTGTTTATGCTCTGGGCATCAAGAGCAAAAGGAGTACGTTCTTTGGGCTTTGCGGCATTTGTCAGTGTGATTGCAGTAGTCTCCGGAGGTGCATTGCTCATTGGATGGAAGCGGCGTCCGGAATCGGAGCGGCTGAGATATCTGGCACTGATCGGGTTATATCTCGTATCATTTTTCATGACTTTTGCATATACGGAGAGCTTTATCCGTTTTCTGGGACTGGCTCCTTTTATCGGCTGTATTTTGTTTTTTGATCCGAAATATTCCAGAATCGGCGGCATCGGTTATCTTGTATTGAATGCGCTGACTGTCTTTGGTCAGATCCGTCAGCAGCCGGAAGGCGTAGCCGGGACAACCAATCTTGTACTGGATCTGCTGGCACTGGGGGTACTGGTATTTGCTGTGATCTTTACAACAAATGTGGCACAGAAATTCAACCATGATACCCGGCACAGTGAACAGCAGGAGCAGCGGAAGCAGCAGGTAATTTTAGACGATGTGATCGGTGTGGCGGAAGAAGTGCGTAAGGGTACGGAATCCGTGATGAAGATTGTCAATGATCTGAATGGATCGACAGAGGTGGTCAATGGTGCGATGAAAGATATTTCTTCCAGCACGCATAGCACGGCGGAAAATATCCAGACACAGACAACCATGACACAGGATATCCAGCATTCAATTGAGCAGACACTGGAAAGTTCCGAGAATATGGTAAAAGTGGCAAAGCAGTCCGGGGAACTGAATCAGAAGAGTATGGAGATCATGGAACATCTGAAGAAACAGTCCGCGGTAATCGCAGAGACAAACTCCGGAGTGGCAGATTCCATGAAAGCGTTACAGGAGCGTACCGAGGCAGTAAAGAGTATTGCAGATACCATCTTTTCCATTTCCAGTCAGACCAATCTGCTGGCGCTCAATGCTTCTATTGAGAGTGCCCGTGCAGGGGAAGCCGGAAAAGGGTTTGCTGTAGTGGCTGATGAAATCCGTCAGCTGGCAGAGAAAACCAGAAGTGAGACAGAAAGCATTGCACAGATTCTGGATGAATTGTTTAAAAATGCAGAGGATGCAGCAACGGCGGTGAGCCGTTCGATTGAGGCTACCAATGCGCAGGATTCCATGATTGCGAAAGCGTCTGAGAGTTTTTCGGGAATGAATGAGAATGTCAATACACTGGTTCAGGAGATCGAAGGCATTGACGGCATGTTAAACCGTCTGTCGGATGCAAACAATCAGATTGTAGACAATATCAGTAATCTTTCTGCAACAACGGAAGAAGTGACGGCCTCTTCCGTACAGGTAGCGGATCTGTCAGTTGAGAATTTAAACTATGCCGAGCAGGCAAAACAGAAACTTGACAACGTGCTTGCGGTATCTCATGAACTGGATAAGTACATAAAGTAAACAGATGGAATGAGATAAAGGTGCCTCAGCAGGAGAAATTCTGCTGAGGATTTTTACTACTATAACTTAGAAGGAGATAAAAATTATGAATGTAACAATGAAACAAGTCGAGGGCGGTGTATGTGCGGCTGCAGGATTTTCCGCAAACGGATTAAACTGTGGGTTAAATCCGGATCGGAACAAAAATGATCTGGCATTGATCTGGTCAGAGAAAGAGTGTACGGCAGCGGCTGTCTATACAACGAATAAAGTAAAGGGTGCACCAATCCTTGTGACAAAGAAACATCTGGCAGCAACCGGAAATAAGGCGAGGGCTGTTATTGTCAACAGTAAGAATGCCAATACCTGTAATGCAGACGGAGAAGAAAAGGCACAGATGATGTGTGATCTGGCTGCAGCAGAGCTGGGCATAAAGGCAGACGAGGTGATCGTGGCATCAACCGGTGTCATTGGACAGAAGCTTCCGATTGAACCGATCCGTGATCATGTGCAGGAGCTGGCACGCGGACTTTCTCCACAGAATCATGGAAAAGCAGCAAATGCCATCATGACAACCGATACCTATGCCAAGGAGACCGCGGTTTCTTTTACGCTTGACGGGAAGACCTGTACGGTTGGCGGTATGGCAAAGGGAAGTGGCATGATCCATCCGAATATGGCTACCACGTTAAATTTTGTTACAACCGATGTTGCGATTTCCTCAGAAATGATCCAGAAAGCACTTTCTGAGATTGTAAAGGTGACATACAATTGTCTGAGCATTGATGGAGATACTTCTACCAATGATATGGTCAGTATTCTGGCAAACGGCATGGCAGAAAATACGCCAGTCACAGCAGAGGGAGAGGATTATGATACGTTCCGTCAGGCGCTGTATCAGGTACTCATGACGCTGACCAAGATGCTTGCCAAGGACGGTGAGGGAGCATCGAAGATGCTGGAGTGTACCTGTAGCGGTGCGCCGGATCAGGATACCGCAATCATTATTGCAAAGAGTGTGATCCGTTCCCCACTGTTTAAGTGTGCAATGTTTGGGGAAGATGCCAACTGGGGACGTATTTTATGTGCAATCGGTTATGCGGATGCGGAGTTTGATATCAACAAAGTGGATGTGGATCTGGCATCGTCCAAGGGAACCATTGCCGTATGCAGAAATGCTGCCGGTGTAGATTTCTCTGAGGAGAAAGCAAAAGAAATCTTAGAGGAAGATGAAATTTATATCAATATTGATCTGCATCAGGGAGAGGCATCTGCCAAAGCCTGGGGATGTGATCTGACGTATGATTATGTAAAAATTAATGGAGATTATAGGAGCTAGATAGAACATGGAAAAGAAAATCGGTTTTATCGGCTGTGGAAATATGGGAACAGCCATGATACAGGGAATTTTGGAATCCGGAAAATGCCCTCCGCAGGAGATGATGATTTCCTGTCGTACGAAGAAAACGCTGGAAGAAAAGAAAGCACAGTTCGGAGTGCAGATCAGTACGGACAACCGGGATGTGGCAGCATTTGCAGACATTTTGTTTGTGGCAGTAAAGCCACAGTTTTATGCCGAAGTGTTAGAGGAAATCAAGGATCTTCTTACAGAAGAGCAGATTCTGGTATCCATCGCGCCGGGAAAGACACTGGTATGGTTTGATGAAGTGCTCGGACGAAATTTAAAAGTGATTCGTACGATGCCGAATACCCCATCTATGGTCAAAGAAGGCATGATGGGTATGTGTGCGGGAGCACGTGTGACGGATGAGGATATGGCTCTGGTGCGGGATCTCTGCAGTGGATTTTCACAGACGGAAGTCATTTCGGAGCATCTGATGGATGTGGTTACTGCCGTCAGCGGAAGCTCTCCGGCCTATGTATTTATGTTTATTGAAGCCATGGCAGATGCAGCAGTGGCTGGTGGAATGCCGAGACAGCAGGCGTACAAATTTGCCGCACAGGCGGTACTTGGAAGTGCAAAGATGGTTCTTGAGACGGGAAAACATCCGGGAGAACTTAAAGATATGGTATGCTCTCCGGCAGGAACCACCATTCAGGCAGTGCGTGTGCTGGAGGAAAAAGGCATGCGCAGCAGCGTGATCGAGGCAATGATGAAGTGCCTGGATATCTCCCGCAATATGTAAAACCGTTTACTTGCTTTTTCTGTTGAAAATGTGTAGAATAGAACCATCAACAGATTTAGGAGAGAAGGAAATATGAGTCAGGCAAAGGTAGATAAATATAAGAAAGAAAAAGCCAATCGTAAAAAAGAGATGGCAAAGCAGAAAACGGAAAAAATCATTGGTATCATCTGTGGATGTGCAATTTTAGTTGCCATCGTTGGATGGGCCGGTTATACCGGATACAATTATTATGAGGATAATAAGCCGGCACAGACGTATTATACCAATACTTCTGCAGTGTCCAGCTACGTGAGTGGATTAAACACAGAGGCACAATAAGATCTGCTTATCAGATATTTGCATGTGGGGCATCACCGATCGGGTGATGCCTTTTCCAATGCCTCGGATACTGCACCGATGAGCAGACGACAGGTATACTGGTTGTTTTTGGAATATGTAAGATCCGTAAGGGACTGGCTGGAAATAATCTGTTTTGCCAGTTCATCGAGCGTAGGACGGACCAATGGGTACATGGTTTCTACAGTTTCATCCAGATGAACCATGGTGATTTCGTTGATATGGTCTTCGTCGACAGATACCTGCACATCGAACGGATTTCCGTCAATCATGACAGAAGAGGTATAGACACCCGGAACGTACATGGTTTCTACCGCTTCTTTGTCTGCGGACTGTTTGCGGGAACTGCCGAGCAGGATTCCAAGAAAGATCACAAGCAGGATACCAAGTCCTGTGACAATACCTGCAAACACAAGTTTTTTCATATGAAGAACGACAATTCTGGTTTTTGCACTCATTTGTTACCTCCATTTCCAGCTTTGGTATATTCTATGCAGGGAATATCTATTCATGCGTTTAATTTTAAACTTCCCATTGGTATAAATTTTTCAAAATGTATAAAAAATTCAAAAAGTGGTTGACAGAAGAGCATGTATCTGTTATTATCTTATCTGTGCTCACGAGAGAGCTTACATATGCGATAGTGGCGTAGTTGGTAACGCGCGACCTTGCCAAGGTCGAGACCGCGGGTTCGAGCCCCGTCTATCGCTCTCAGAGCATCAGCTAGAGCTGATGCTTTTTTCGTCCCCTTCTATGACTTTCCATAATTATAGCAATCCCATATCCGCCAATAACATCTATAGCCAATGTCCTTGATTAACATCCCTGGGGCAAGCGTATATTCGCAATCCGCTTCGCTACTTGCTCATAACCAGCGCAGGACATTATATGTTTTTGCCCGCATTTGCAGGAGTCTTAGAAAAAGTTAGCGCCAGGAAATCTGCGTTATGTAAAAAAATTTCACTGTCTGAGCCGCATTTGCGGCGAGTTTGAAATTTTTTTACATGTTTTTAGCAGATTTCCTGGCGCTTAGTTTTTCTTAGGCTCCGAAACCGCGGACAAAAACATATAATGTCCTGCGCGTCCCCATACCAGTACCAGCACCTTAGTGATGGAACAATCTGATACCAGTAAAGCTCATCACCATTCCATATTTATTACAAGTCTCGATCACAGCGTCATCACGCACAGATCCACCCGGCTCAGCAATATACTTCACGCCACTCTTATGAGCACGCTCAATATTATCACTGAATGGGAAGAATGCATCAGATCCAAGTGTAACATCAGTCATCTGATCCAGCCATGCACGTTTCTCTTCCTTTGTAAATACTTCCGGTTTCTCTGTGAAAGTTTTCTCCCACATACCGTCAGCAAGTACATCCATATATTCATCACCGATATAAACATCAATGGCATTGTCACGTTCCGCACGTGAAATTGTATCTTTAAATGGCAGATTCAGCACTTTCGGGCACTGGCGAAAGTACCAGTTGTCCGCCTTCTGGCCTGCAAGTCTTGTACAATGTACACGTGACTGCTGTCCTGCTCCTACACCGATTGCCTGTCCATCTTTTACGAAACATACGGAATTGGACTGTGTATATTTCAGAATGATCAGGGAAATCTTCATATCACGTTTTGCTTCTTCTGTAAGCTCTTTATTCTCTGTCACAATATTGGAAAGCATTGCATCATCGATTTCAAGTTCCTGACGGCCCTGTTCGAAAGTTACACCAAATACTTCTTTGTGTTCCAGCGGAGCCGGTACAAAGTTCTCATCGATCTGGATTACATTATAGTTTCCTTTTTTCTTCTGTTTCAGAATCTCCAGAGCTTCTTCTGTGTATCCAGGTGCGATCACACCATCGGATACCTCTCTCTTGATCAGAAGTGCTGTATCTTTATCACACACATCAGAAAGGGAAATGAAATCACCAAAAGAGGACATTCTGTCAGCACCGCGGGCTCTTGCATAAGCGCATGCTAATGGCGAAAAATTCTTCCAGTCCATATCATTTACCCAGTAAATCTTTGCCAGAGTCTCTGTAAGAGGAAGTCCTACAGCAGCACCTGCGGGAGATACATGTTTAAAAGATGTAGCTGCAGGAAGTCCTGTCGCTTTCTTCAGATTGGATACCAACTGCCAGCCGTTGAATGCATCCAGGAAATTGATATATCCCGGTCTTCCGGAAAGGATCTTTACCGGAAGCTCGGATCCGTCTGCCATATAAATTTTTGCAGGTTTCTGATTCGGGTTACAGCCATATTTTAATTCGAATTCTTTCATTATATAAATCCTCCGTATGAACCAAATAAGTATTTTAAAATTAATTCCTGTAAATAATTTCTAACTGCGAAAGCATCGTCTTATGCCCACAATAATCTATGAGCACTATCTGTACTCAGTAAGTGACTATTATTTATTCTTATTAATGATCTTGCTTTCGTACTTGCCAGTTTCAATATCAATATATCTCACAAACAGAGATACCTTATTATCTTCATTCAGGCTGTTCCAGAGAAGGTTTGCAAATTCATCCATATCATTCGGAACCGCTACCAGTTTTGGCTCTCCCTCGAAGCTTGGAAGTGGATTTCCATCGCATTTATAAGTATGAATAAAATGTCCCTCACCGGCAATCGCATTCTCATATGCAAATGTATAACGGTTGCATGCGTCCGGATTTCCGTTGTTGCTCTTGAGGATTGACATTGCATAACTGAATTTTCCATTCTCTACATGCATAACTCCGGAAATACGAGGTGTATAGTTTGGTCCGTCTGGCTCAAATTCTCTGCTTCTTAAGGACTGTTCAAAAGTAAGCTGATGATCCATTCCCTCATAAACAGTATCTGTCTGATCTCCGTTTGTCACGATTGTTTTGTTTCCCAGTACACGTACAGGTGCATAGATGATCAGACTCGGAT
>OGSS01000117.1_pt1 | contig 101975 bp, 94 predicted proteins | sample 1553591 | NCBI WGS metagenome assembly OGSS01 (sample SAMEA2580061, study PRJEB22360) | human gut metagenome | biome: human gut; feature: human-associated habitat; material: faeces | place: Denmark | collected 2008/2010
TTCATCTCACCACCTAAAGAGGATGGGAGAATTCTTGCAAAGTGTTGTTAAATATAAAATATCTATTTTTAATCAAACAGTGTTATCTTTGTGATTGGGAATGTCTGGTCCTCCAGCGGTGCATGCCAGATTCCGTACCAGATGTCTTCCAGCTTGTCACCGTCCGCTGCCAGGAAGCCGTAGACCTCGCTGTCAAACTCCGGGATCGCCACCGGGCCGTATAGCAGTGTGCTGCCATATTCGTTGTAGATATCCGATGCCATCTGATTCAGACGGTCATCCGTCAGATATGCATCCTTGAAGCTGCCGTTTTCTTTATTCTCTCTGAGGATCTTGCAGACTTTTTCCGGAAGTTCCGTCACATCTCCATAGGTGTTGGAGTAGAGGTACATCGGATTCTTTTCCTTCATATACGCCTTCGGTGCCACCACGCAGCCATCCGCGCTTCCGAGAACTTCCGTATACTCATCGCCCTGTGTCACGATGGGACCAGCCTCTTCCAGGGTGTAGGCTGCCACCGGCTCCATTGTCGCAGAATCATCGGAGCCATTTATGTCGAAAGCAATGTATCCGAAGGAACCGTGGAGGGAGATCCTGTCGATACTCACATAGTCGAGCTCCACTACCTGACCATAGGGCTGTTTTTTTGCGGTCTCGAGGTCCAAAATTGCGGCTTTTGTTCCTTCATCGGCGGAATTGTCAAGTTTACCGGCAAGAAAAATCGATGTCGGTCCGTCCGCACCGCCGATAATGCTTACTGATGTCGCCACCTGAGTTTTATTTTTCTTCCATATATAAAATGCCATCGCGGCAGCTCCTGAGAGAATCAGGATGCCTGCTGCCGCCAAAATTTTCTTTTTATTATTCATTGTTTCCCCACCTTTTATTGTACTCGTCGTGTTATCGGGCAGAACCGCTTGTTCCCCAGCTGATTATATGGTCTATATTACCATATACTTTTTACTCCCATATATAAATTCCCTTAACATTTCCTGTCTATTTTCTTCCCGTCTTACAACAGCCTTTTAACATGGTCACACTTCACTACATGTTCTTGCACTTCATGTCCATCCAGTATATACTTGAACCGATAATTGTAGCTGTGGGAAAGACATAACGCATAATGCTCACAGCAGATCACCAAATCACAAATGGGAAAGGGTTCTGTATTATGAACAACAAGGGATTGATCAAAGAAATTTTTGTCATGACCCTGGCTGACGCAATCACAGCCATAGCGGTTTTCTTTTTTCTGGTACCAAGCCACACATCAATCAGCAGTATTTCCGGTCTCGGAATTATTCTGACCCACTTTATCCCGCTTCCGCTTTCTGTGATCACGATGGCGCTCAACATCCTCCTGCTGATCATCGGATTTATTTTCTGCGGTAAGGAGTTCGGCGCAAAAACTGTGTACACGAGTGTCATGCTGCCGGTCTTCTTAGGTATTTTCGAGAAAATCTTTCCGGATTTTACATCCCTCACCGGAAGTCAGGAGCTGGATGCGATCTGCTATGTGCTGGTAGTCAGCATCGGTCTCGCGATGCTCTTTAACATGAATGCATCATCCGGTGGACTGGACATCGTTGCAAAGATCATGAACAAGTACCTGCATGTGGATCTCGGAAAGGCAATGTCTCTCTCCGGCATGTGCGTGGCGCTTTCTTCCGCGTTCGTTTATGACAAGAAGACCGTCGTGCTCAGTGTGCTCGGTACATATGTGAACGGAATCATCCTCGATTACTTTATTTTTGACCAGAATGTCAAGAGACGTGTCTGCATTATCACGAAGAAAGAGGAAGAACTCCGCGAGTTCATTATTAACAATCTGCACAGCGGCGCAACGATCTATGAAGCGATCGGTGCTTACAATTTTGAGAAGCACAATGAGATCATTACGATCGTGGACAAGCGTGAGTATCAGGCACTCATGAACTATATCAGTTCCAGTGATCCGGAGGCATTTATCACGGTGTATAAGGTTTCGGATATCCGGTACCGGCCGAAGAAGATCAGTGCGTGATAGAATCAGCACTCTTCTTGGCCTTGGACACTTCTATCGTCTTTTTGAATCAATTTGATTTTGAATAATCGTCTGCATAGATAAAACCACCTCACAGATTCATTTCTGTTGGTGGTTTTGTTATGTAAACTTATTTGTAACTGTTCAGTAGGTCTGCGCACTTGCCGCGCTGACCGTAAGAAAACATAGGCTGGAAGGCAAAAATCCCATCAGTGAAGCTGATCTGGAATGGATTTTTGCACGTAACTATGAAGGTACTGAATAGTTACACTTATTTTATTTTTCTTCCGTAATTTTCATTGTTATATGAATTTGCTGTTGTGGGCTGTCATGGTTTTGATAAACGTAAGCACTCCAAATATTATTTAAGAATTAAGACCCTGCTTGTCTTCAGCTTCTTCTTTATTTGCTTCTTTCTGCACCTGTTCCAGCTTCTTCCGCTTTCCTTCCTCCCGCAGTGCCTTAAAGAAATCCTTCAGCATCTGTGAGCATTCCTCTCCCAACAGTCCTACTTTCGTCTCCACCTGGTGGTTGAATCCGTCCTCGTGGAGCATGTCGAGCACAGATCCGGCACAACCGGCTTTTGGGTTCATGCAGCCGATCACCACCTTCGGAATTCTCGCCTGAACGATGGCTCCGGCGCACATCGGACATGGCTCCAAGGTCACGTACATCGTACAGTCCTCTAATCTCCAATCGCCGAGAATGCGGCAGGCCTTCCGCATCGCGATGATCTCCGCGTGGGCCAGTACGTTTTTATCTACCGTCCGGCGGTTATATCCTCTCGCGATGATCCTTCCGTCATAGACAATCACGCAGCCGATGGGCACTTCCTTAAGCGCAGCCGCCTTTTTCGCCTGACGGATCGCTTCTTTCATATAATGTTCTTCTATCGTCATCTTTCTCATACGTTTCTCCAAATTCATTTCAAATACTCCTGCCTTTTATTTTACCGTATTTTTGATTTCTGGCAAGAGAAAATCACCCGATGTCCGGTCTTCTTCCCTTTTTCATGTGCAGAATGTCTAATAAATATCAATCTCGATTACAGCTTCTGTTTGATTTGTCAACAAACATACAACTTTATCCAGAAAATGGTAAAAGTTGTTGAAAATCACATTTCCAGTATGTTAATCTTGTATCACAAGATACGAGAAAAGCACTCATGAATCATCAATTTTTAACAAAGGAGAGGTAGTATGAAGAAAAAATTATTAGCACTCGGTCTCGCCGTTATGACGGTGGCTATGTCACTCGTGGGATGTTCGGAAAAGGCGGTTACATGGACGGTCACATGTCCCTGGGCTCCTTCCGGAGTCGCTGCTATGGTAAGCCAGAAGGCAGCAAGTCTTTCAAATACTTATTCTGATAAGATCATTCTCGTCGCTGACGCAGTAAAGGGTGACGCGGCAACGGTAAATAGCTGGGTTGCTGAAACGAAAGCAAACGATCCGGAACTCGTTTTCGCAGGTGAGGGACTTTTCTCCATCACCTCCATTCTTGATCCGGCAAAGATGCAGTTCACTTACGATGATTTCGAGTTTGTTGAAAACCTGTATTCTTCCGTTTTCGTTATGTCTGCTGATTCCAAGCTCAATATCAAGAATATTGATGATTTGAAGACATACATGGAGACAGGAAATCAGATCTCCATCGCCGCAAACGGCGCAACCGGTTCTGAAGCATTCCTCGCAGCCGCGTTATTCGGCTCAATGGGATACGGTGACCAGATCAAGATCGTTGCCTATAGCTCTGCTGCTGAGGCTGCACAGGCAGTTGCAAAGGGCGAGACAAACTTCGCAGTCTCCCACCAGTCCCAGATCCTTGAAACCTATCAGCAGGGCGGCGTTACCATCGTGTGCGCGTTCGACGGTGAAGACATTGCCGATGGTCCGTTCGCAGGAGTTGAGGGTGTTGGCAAATACGGTTATCCATACTTCAGAAACCGCTGCCTGATCCTCGCGAGAAAAGGTACTGACGCGAAGAAAGTTGCCGAGTTAAAAGAACTCTATGACAAGATTCTCGCAGATAAGAGCGTTACCGAGTGGCTTTCCGACACGATGCTTCTTGAAGTTGATACGATGACAAATGATCAGGTTCTTGAACATATCCAGAATGTACAGGATATCGTAAATGAGTACAAAGACCTGGTTGTCCAGTAAGTAACTTTTCAAAACCGGGATGCTGCAAAAGCGGCATCCCTCTTTTATTCTATGATGCCGGATATCCTGCGGCACGTTCCGCGGAAAGGAGAAAATCTTATGTTTAACGAGAAAAAATTAGATGAGCTCGCAACACGCATGAAGGAAAAAGAGATTTCGATCCCAACCGACCTCGCCGGATCCATCCTGTTCTTTCTCCTGGGCGCTGTCCTGTTTTTCATGCTGCCATCTCAGGTGCCGATTTCCGAAAATGATGTCATAAACGGGCGCGTCTTCCCAAAGCTTCTTTTTTCACTCATGATGATCTGCAGTGCAGTCCTCATCATCCAGAATATCATTAAAATTTCAAAAAAACAGCCGGTTCAAGTCAGCACCTTTAATCTTCTGACTGAGGTGAAGGCACTCATGATCCTGACGATCCTTTTTATCACTTATTTCATCTGCCGGATCACGGATCTGTTTGTTCTGGGAGCAATTTTCTGCTCCATTGCGTTCCTTGTCTATTTCCGCTGCAAAAAACGGTCCTACTATGCGATCACCATCGGAATGGCCGTGCTCATCTGGGCGGCATTCCGTTTCGGTCTGAACGTAAAATTTTAGAAAGGAGGAACAGAATATGCTCCAATATATCATCCCTGCTATGAAAATGCTGTTTACCGTTGAGAATTTCATCTGGATCAACCTGGGTGTCTTCATCGGTTCCGTCTTCGCGGCGATTCCCGGTCTGACCGTTATTCTCTGCATCATCCTGTTCCTGCCGTTTACCTACAAGATGACGGCGATCCCCGGCATGATGTTTCTTCTTGGAATCTACTGTGCCGGCGGATACGGCGGCAGCGTATCTGCAATTCTGATCAATACACCGGGTACTCCCCACGCGGCGACCACCATGCTGGATGGTCATCCGATGTCAGAAAAAGGCCGTACCAAGGCAGCGTTGAAGATTGCCCTTTACGCGTCCACCTTCGGCGGGATCTTCTCCGCACTGACTCTTTTATTTCTGGCTCCCCTGGTTGCAAAGGTCGCAGCAAACATCGGAACTGCCGAGTACTTCCTTGTCTGTGTCTTTGGGCTCACGATCATCGCCGGAATCTCCGGTAAAAGCATGATCAAAGGGATCATCTCAGCCTGCCTGGGCTTATTTATCTCCTGCATCGGCGCTGACCCGCAGACAAGCTATGACCGGTTTACCTTCGGAATTTCCAGACTTTATCTCGGACTTGATCTGGCGATCTGCCTCATCGGTCTCTTTGCCCTGATCGAGATCCTGAAAAAGGCGGAGTTAAAACCGGACCGTCTGAAGCTTGACACCTCAAAGATCATGGATGACGGAAAGATCACAAAGGACGAGTACAAGCGCATGGCCCGCCCGGCGCTGCTCTCTTCCATCATCGGTGTCATCATCGGAATCATTCCGGGTACCGGCGCTTCCATGGCATCCTGGTTCAGCTATGATGTAGCGAAAAATATGTCCAGACATAAAGAAGAATTCGGTCACGGCTCTGTTGAGGGAATCGCAGCGGCAGAAAGCGCCAACAACGCGGTTACCGGCGCTACACTGATCCCGCTTCTTACACTCGGTATCCCGGGCGACGGCTGTGTCGCGATCATGCTTTCCGCGCTTATGATCAATGGACTGAATCCTGGTTTGAGCCTGTTCACGACCCAGGGCGATATCATGTACGCCATCATGCTCGGACTGCTCTTCGTCAACCTGTTTATGTTTTTACAGGGCAAATATCTGACAAAGCTTTTTGCCAAAGTCGTATCGATCCCGCAGGAGATCCTGACTCCGATCATCGTGATCTTCTGCTTTGCAGGCGCTTACTCTGTCAATAAATCTTACTTTGACGTTGCCGTTACCCTGACGTTCGCAGTCATCGCGTGGCTTCTCTATAAGCTCGATTTTCCGACTGTTCCGATCCTGCTCGGTCTTGTTCTCGGAAACATGACAGAAACAAACTTCCGCCGGGCACTCCTGATCTCAGAAGGAAATCCTTCCATTTTTGTCAGCAGTCCATACTGCATCGCATTTATCATCCTGATCATCGGCGCTGTAGCAATGATCATCCGAAGCAAATTACGGGACCGGAACGTTCAGAAAGGGGCTTAACCATGAGAGAAAACATCATCTTCTATTTTACTGACCAGCAGAGGGCAGATACCTGCGGCTGTTTTGGACAGCCGTTAGATATCACTCCGAATCTCGACACACTGGCTGCGGGCGGTGTAAAATTCGACAACGCCTTTTCCCCGCAGCCGGTATGCGGTCCCTGCCGGGCATTATTCCAGACCGGAAAGTATCCGACAGAAACAGGCTGTTTCCGCAACAATATCATGCTTCCAAAGAACGTAAAAACTCTCGCGAATTATATCGAGGAAGCCGGTTACGAGACAGCTTACATCGGAAAATGGCATCTCGCAAGCGACGGTGAGCTTGAAAAACCGCCGACCATCGATCACACGATCACCGCTGTGCCGAAGGAACTCCGCGGCGGATATACCGGATTCTGGCGGGCGGCCGATGTGCTGGAATTCACCTCCCACGGATATGATGGATATGTGTTTGATGAGAACAATAACCAGATCGATTTTAAGGGTTATCGTCCGGACTGCATCACAGATCTGGCTCTTCAGTTCTTTGATCAGTATGACCGGAAAAAACCATTTTTCATGACGGTTTCCCAGATTGAACCGCATCATCAGAACGACCACAATCATTACGAAGGACCTGCCGGTTCCAAAGAAAAATATAAGGATTTCGTTCTTCCGGGCGATCTCGCCGCTTTAAAGGGAAATGCTGCCGAAGAATATCCTGATTACCTCGGTCAATGCGCAAGTCTTGATGAAAATCTCGGGAGACTTGTAAATCGCCTGAAAGAAGAGGGACTTTACGATAATACAGTGATCATCTTTGCCTCCGATCATGGTTCCCACTTTAAGACCAGAAACACCGATGAGCATTTAAACGGCTATGACGATTATAAGCGGAGCTGTCACGATGCCGCCACCCATGTCCCACTCGTGATCTCCGGCGGTGCGTTCAAAGGCGGAAAAGAAATCACGGAACTCGTCAGCACGGAAAGTCTTCCAAAAACGATCTTAGCCATCGCCGGGGTCGATGTCGGCGATGCCATGATCGGTGAGAATCTTCTTGACGTAGTTCAGGGAAAGAACGATAATAGAGCTAACGAAGTTTATTCACAGATCTCCGAAAGCCGTGTCGGCCGTTCGATTCGCACCGAGGACTACATGTACGCGGTATATGCGCCGGGAAAGAACGGCGGGGAATACGCGTCCGCAGACCTCTACGCAGACGATTTTCTCTACGATCTGAAAAAGGATCCATATGAACTTACAAATCTGATCCATGACCATGCTTATGACTCTGTTCGTCTGAAAATGAGAGAGAAGCTGCTCGCATGGATCGAAAAAGCGGAGCATACGCGGCCAGTAATCGTTGATCAGGCGTAATGCCGCAAAACAACTGGGATGTATCATCCGGCAGGACATGCTGTCAGTGTGTTTTGCCGGATTTTTGTCAGGGGGGACTCCATATGCTTGATTCTGGTATACAGCCAGGCCGGAAAAAGGCCGATAAAATTTACAACTGGCTTCGGGCTTACATCGATGAAAATAAATTTTCTTCCAACCAGAGGCTTCCATCTGAAAATGAACTCTGCCGCAGACTGGATGTAAGCCGCGAAACAGTACGTGCCGCCATGGCACGGCTCGTCGAGGAAAATCTCGTTACCCGTGTCAAGGGAAGTGGAACCTACATCAATAAAGATGCCGCCGTTTCCGGACCCGCCAGAAGTTTAAACGCTGAATATAAGATCGGACTGATCCTTCAAGGGCAGGACTCTCACGCAAATTCCCGCCTGATCGATGGGATCCGTGATGTGATGTCTGACACAGACGTAGATCTTCAGATCTTTTTTACAGACAATAAATTTTCCAACGAGAGAAACTGTCTCGATGTGGTAGCACATCAAGGATTCGACGGGTTTATTGTGGACGGGGTAAAGGCAAGTCTCTTAAATCCCAATCTTGACTGCTATCGGAACATCTTTGCGAAAAAGATCCCGGTCATCTTTTACAACAACTACTATAAAGAATTAAATTATCCCCGCGTGATTAACAATGACTACAAATGCGCCAGAGAATTGATCGGTCTTTTAACCAGAGCGGGGCACAAAAAAATTGCCGGGATCTTCGTCTACGACAATTATCAGAGCATTGAAAAGTTCCGTGGTTATGTAGGCTCTCTCCGCAGCGCAGGACTGAAATTCGAGGATGATTACATCAAATGGTGTATTTCCAACGAAGCCCATGCCGATGGATTCTACAAGGAAATCGGCAAGTTCTTAAAGGGACTTCCGAAGTGTACCGCCATTGTCTGCTGCAACTACATGATCCTGCAGTCTGTCCTGCATTTTCTTCAGGAAAACGGTAAATCCGTCCCAAACGATTATTCTCTTGTCTGCTTTGACTATTCCGGTCAAGACTGGGAACGCAGTGGAATTACCTGTTCCATTCATCCGGGTTATGATATGGGAATTCAGGTTGGCAAACGCCTGCTAAAGATGATTCAGAATCATGAATACTGCGGAAACGGATACTCATATCTCATGGATCTGCGGATCTATGAGGGGCGTTCCATCCGGAAATTATGACATAATGAGCCCAAAAGGAAAATGTTTTTGAGGAGAGCAAAACCATGAAACACCTGACCATCATGCTGAAACCGGCATCTTCACTCTGCAATCTACGCTGTAAATACTGTTTTTATGCGGATATTACGAGTCTCAGAGAGGTTTCCTCTTTCGGAGTCATGAAAGAGTCCGCAATGACCGCTGTCATGGATCATATATTTATAGATCTTGATGATGGGGACTATCTAACACTGTCATTTCAGGGCGGTGAACCGATGCTTGCGGGACTTCCTTTTTACCGGAATCTGGTACAGTATATTGCGGGAAAAAAACGAAATATCCATATAAACTATACCCTTCAGACCAACGGAATTCTTCTGGATGATGACTGGTGCAAGTTTCTTGCCAAATACGGGTTTCTCATCGGAATCTCCCTGGATATTCTCCCGGAAAGCCACGACGCGGTCCGGGTCGACACAGCCGGACAGGGAACATACGAACAGGTTCTTCGTTCCATCTCCCTGTTGAAGAAATATCACATCGAGCATAACGTGCTCTGCACCTTGACGCGGCAGACAGCAAGACATCCCGCGAAGGTCTGGGCACAAATCAAAAAGCTGGATCTGTCTTATATCCAGTTTACCCCCTGCCTTGGGGATCTCAATTCTCCCGGCTCTTCCGCATATGCCCTGACCCCGGAACGCTTTTTTCACTTTTATTCTGATCTTTTTGATCTCTGGTACCGGGATTTCGCCACGGGAAATTACCGGAGCATCAAGCTATTTGACGATCTTCTTCAGTTGCTTGCAAAGGGGCTCGTGACTTCCTGCGGAATCAGCGGGTACTGCCAGCCCCAGATCGTCGTGGAAGCGGACGGAAGCGCTTATCCCTGCGATTTCTACTGTCTCGACCAGTTCCGGCTCGGCAGCCTGGTTTCTGACTCTCTGCGGACGATCTATGAAAAGTCCGCAGTGTCTCCATGTAAGGTCAGAGATCTGCTTCCGGAATTATGTTCCGCCTGTCAGTATCGAAAATTTTGTGGCGGCGGATGTAAACGCATGCAGCGGGAAACTGCATGTATGCCTGGTGATACATTCTGTGGTTATCAGGCGTTCCTGGACCACGCGCTCCGCCCGCTCATGCAGATTGCTGCCGGAATACCCGGCTAAAAGGAAGGATTATGGAAAATAGAAAGAAAATTCTTATGAAGCTTTTCGTCTCGACCCTGTATCTCAGCGCTTTTACGTTCGGCGGGGGATATGTGATCGTGACCTTGATGAAGAAAAAATTTGTAGATGAATACCACTGGATCGAGGAGAACGAGATGCTGGACCTCGTTGCGATCGCGCAGTCAGCTCCGGGGCCAATCGCCGTCAACGGGGCGATCGTGGTCGGTTATAAACTGGCCGGGATGACCGGCGTGGTCACGGCGATCATCGGCACGATCATCCCTCCGTTTCTCATTATCTCCCTGATCTCGGTCTGCTACAACGCGTTCCGTGACAACTTTATCGTCAGTCAGATGCTTTCCGGCATGCAAGCCGGTGTTGGGGCTGTGATCGCCTCTGTGACATATGAGATGGGGGCGGGGATCGTCCACGGGAAGAATGCCGTCTCCATGTGCATCATGGCTGCCGCTTTTCTTGCTTCCTGCGTTTTTCATGTCAATGTCGTCTTCGTTGTCATCGCCTGCGGGCTGATCGGCGCGCTGCGGACACTTGCGGCGGAAAGGAGAGCAAAAAAATGATCTATCTACAGCTTTTCTTGAGTTTTCTGCAGATCGGCATGTTCAGCTTCGGCGGCGGATATGCGGCAATGCCGCTGATCCAGGGACAGGTCGTGACTGCCCATCACTGGCTTTCGATGGAGGAATTCACGGATCTGATCACGATCTCCCAGATGACACCGGGCCCCATTGCCATCAATTCCGCAACCTTTGTCGGAACAAAGATTGCGGGAACCGGAGGCGCTCTCGCGGCCACCTTCGGATGCATCCTGCCGTCCTGCATCATCGTGACCTGTATCGCCAAGCTGTACTTAAAATACAGGAATCTGGCACTTTTGCAGGGGATCTTAAACTCCCTGCGTCCCGCGGTCGTCGCTTTGATCGCCTCTGCCGGGATCTCGATCCTCATCACCGCGTTCTGGGGCAGTCAGGCAGCGGTCGCCCTCGCGAACACAAACTGGCTTCTTGCTGCGATCTTCGCTGTCTGCGTTGTCCTGCTTCAGAAGTTTAAAATGAACCCGATCTGGGTGATGGTGCTGGCCGGAGTCATAAAGACCGTCGTTTCCCTGATCGTCAACGTATTCTAAGGTCCGTATACCAGTACCCAAACCGTCCGTCTCCCACGGGCTGGCGTCTGGAGAGGACGAAATTCGGGAAGCCGAACATCGTTGCCATATATTTTTCACTGCTGTAATAGTGGCCCGGAACCCCTAAGAGGTAACGGGCTTTCTTTTTGTTTCCGCCGAGTTTTACGAGGATCAGGTAGCGGAAATTGTAGTAACCGTGGAGAAGAAAGCTGTTGTTTCCGTGGATCCAGCACTCCCGCGGAAGTTTTCCGATGTCCTGGGGGCGGATCGTTAAGATATCACAGCCGTCCTCATACTCGAATGGCTGGATCTTCGGGTATGATTTTTTTAGTTCTTCCCAGAGTTTTTCCGGATCCGCTGCCAGGTCCTCAGTCTCCTGTAAATAGCGCAGGACTTCCGGATTTTCGAGTTCCGGGGAGACCATGGGGGCTGGGGCGGCATTTGTCCGCGCTGTCTGGCTGTTTTGCGGCCGGGAGGGACATGGTGCAGCCGATGCAGGGGCAGTTATCTGAGTTTGAGTCTCCGCTGATGAAGCAGACTTGGACATTACCGGCTGCCCACCCACAGGATTTTGCGTTGCATTCTTCATCGACCGCATCGGATCCTGACGCGATTCTTCTGGTTGTTCTGTTATTTCTGCCCGATCTGTCTTTTCCTCTGCCTGGTCGATCTCTTCGGTTTCCTCCGACAGGTATACCATCCCATGCTCTTCACTATTCTCTTCCTGCTTCGGCTTCTCATCCTTTTCTGCATCATCCTGCACCGTTGTCTCACCCTGTGCCGATGAAGCTTCTTCCGTCTCCTGCGCTTCATCCCGCAGCTCCGCCGCATGCGCAGTCTTTTCCTCCTGTTCCCGGCGTTCCTCCTCTTTGGCGATCTCGGCCTCGATCTCTTTTACTACTTTTGAGACTGCCTGCGGTGTCATCTCTTTTTCTGCTTCCGGCAACATCTCCGCAGTAAATTTCGGCACAGAAAGAACTGGATTCTCCCCGGTATTTCCCTCTTCTGCTGCCAGCGCGTCCTCCCAGATCGTCTTGTAGCACCGCCAGGAATTTTTCACGTCATGGACCGAGAGTCCAAAATATGTATCAAGACCTGTTCCGGTTCCTTCCACGTTCTTCGTGTCTACATTCGCACGGAATTCCCCGTTTCCGCCCCGCACGAACACGTTCCCGAGAAATGTCTCACGACCGCCTGTCCCTAAAAGGTACGCGCCGATAGCGTTTCCACCCATATAGATCCGCTTCACGTTCACATTGATCCTGCACTGCCCGTTCCGCGCCTCCAGCTTCGCGAATCCCACATTTTTTCCTTTTTGTTTTCCTTCGTACTCGTAAATATAAGAAATCAGTCTGCGATAATCTGCCATAATCAAAAACACTCCTTCTGCACTTATGTATATGCGGAAGGAGTATTCTTCATGATTATTCTATGAAATTTATCATTTGATATTTTTTATTACTTACGGATCGCGCCGGACTTCACAGCCGCCTCAGCCACACGCTTTGCGACATGCTCCGCAACGCCTTCTTCGAGGGCACCTGGGATAATGTACTCTGCGGAGAGTTTATCCGGTGTTACGAGTTCTGCGATGGCCTGGGCTGCAGCTACTTTCATATCATAGTTGATGTCTCTTGCGCCGCAGTCTAACGCGCCGCGGAAGATTCCCGGGAACGCGAGGACGTTGTTGATCTGGTTTGGAAAATCGGAACGGCCGGTTCCCATAACCTTTACACCTGCTGCCATCGCCTCATCGTACATGATCTCCGGGTTCGGGTTTGCCATTGCGAATACGATCGGATCCTTCGCCATTGTTTTGATCATTTCCGGTTTCAGTGCGCCTGCTACGGACACACCGATAAATACGTCCGCACCGACGAGGGCATCAGCCAGTGTTCCGCGCTTATCCTCAAGGTTTGTGATATCGCAGAGCATCTTCTTGTGATCTTTAATGCCGACTCCGCGGTCTTTGTAGAGGATTCCGTTCTCATCACATGCGATGATGTTCTTTACGCCTGTCGCAAGCAGCATCTTGATGATCGCGGTTCCGGCAGATCCCGGTCCGTTTAATACGACATGGATCTCATCGATCTTCTTTCCGACAACTTTTAATGCATTTAAGAGGGCTGACGTAACGACAACAGCGGTACCGTGCTGGTCATCATGGAACACCGGGATATCCAGTTCTTCCTCAAGACGGGCCTCTACCTCGAAGCACTTCGGGGAAGCAATGTCTTCCAGGTTGATTCCGCCGAAGCACGGAGCGATGTATTTTACTGCTTTGATGATCTCTTCTGTGTCTGTGGTGTCAAGGCAGATCGGGAACGCGTCAACGCCGCCGAACTCTTTAAAGAGGACTGCCTTTCCTTCCATAACCGGCATAGCGGCTTCCGGTCCGATGTTTCCGAGACCTAAAACTGCAGTTCCGTCGGAGACAACCGCTACCAGATTGCCCTTTGCGGTGTATTTGTAAACGTCTTTCTTATTATCATGGATCTTTCTGCACGGCTCCGCAACGCCTGGTGTATAGGCTGTGCTTAAGTCATCTCTCGTCTTTACCGGAACCTTGCTGACAACTTCGATCTTTCCATGATGTTCCTCATGGAGCTTTAACGCTGCTTCATTGAAATTCATTGCGCTTCCTCCCGCGAATTCGTTTTCGTTGCTGAACTGTCTTCCCGTTTCATATCCAGAATGGCTTACATTTTGCCATTTCTGGCAGCCATACTTTTTCATGCTATTTCAATGCATCTTTTCCTAACAGTTCTTGATCTGCTTAATTTCGAGTTTACCACAATCACCTTAAAAAGGAAACTGCTTTTTACTGCGTTTTCCCTCTCGCTCTTTCTTGGCAGAGATGCTGTATTACCACACCGCCACCGCACCGTCTGCCCGCGGCTCCGTCGCCCCACAGAGCACGCCGTTCTCATCCCGCCAGATGATCTGTCCACGGCCAAAGGTCAGGGAACTCTCCAGAACTTCCATCTCATGTCCGCGGCGCTTCAGTTCTTCCACGATCTCCGCCGGGAATGTTTTCTCCACCTGGATCTTCTTTCCGCCGACCCACTGCCATCTGGGCGCATCTAAAGTCTCTTGCGGATTCATCATGAAATCCAGAGTGTTCATGATTACCTGCACATGTCCCTGGGGCTGCATGAAACCACCCATGACGCCGAACGGCCCCACAGCTTTTCCATCCTTCATCAGAAATCCCGGAATGATCGTGTGAAGGGACTTCTTTCCCGGTCCCAGGCAGTTTTCCATGTCCTCGTTCAGGGTAAAATTTGCCCCACGGTTCTGCAGCGCGATTCCTGTCCCCGGGATCACGATGCCGGAGCCAAATCCCATATAGTTGCTCTGGATGTAGGAGACCATGTTTCCTTCCCCATCCGCCGTGCAGAGATAGATCGTTCCGCCGCGGAACGGATCGCCTGGCTCCAGATCTTGCGCCATTTCCCCGATCAGGGATCTCCGCTCTGCCGCGTATTCATCCGACAGAAGCGTCTCCACCGGCGCGCGCATATACCCCGGATCCGCCACATATCGGTTGCCGTCCGCGAATGCCAGCTTCATCGCCTCCAGCTGCTTGTGCACCGTGTCCACACAGCTTCGGTCCGTGAAGGAATATCCTTTCAGGATATTTAACGCCATCAGCGCGATGATTCCGTCCCCGTTCGGCGGGATCTCGCAGATATCATATCCCCGGTAATTGACATGGATCGGCTTTACCCACTCACACCAGTAGTTCTCCAAGTCCGATTTTCGGAGATAACCGCCGGTCTTTCTCGAATATGCGTCGATCTGATCCCCAAGTTCTCCCTGATAGAACGCCTTTGCGTGAGTTTTCGCGATCTTTTCTAACGTCTTCGCATGAGCTTCCGATTTCCAGATCTCTCCCGGCTGTGGGGCATGTCCGTCCCGGGCGAACGTGTCGAACCAGGGCTTAAAGCTCTCGTCCTTGAGTGTATCAATAAATTCTTTGTATACGTTATTCCAGATCTTCGAGATTACCGGACTCACCGGATATCCCTCTCTCGCGTATGTAACTGCCGGCTCCATCACCTTCTCAAGCGTCAGTCTTCCAAACTTTTCCGAGAGCTCTGCCCAGGCCGAAGGAGCGCCTGGGACCATCACCGGAATCCAGCCACGCTTCGGCATCGCGGTGTATCCCTGCTTTTTTACCTTCTCTGCCGTGATCGCCATGGGCGCTCTTCCACTGGCATTGAGGCCGTGAAGCTCCCCTTTCGTCCAGACCAGGGCAAAGGCATCGCTTCCGATCCCGTTGGAGGTCGGCTCCAGCACGGTCATACAGGCCGCTGTGGCGATTGCCGCGTCAATGGCATTTCCTCCCTGTTTTATGATATCAAGCCCCGCCTGTGCCGCCAGCGGCTGGCTCGTGCAGACCATGCCTTTCCGGCCGTATATCACGCTTCTTCGCGATGGATAGTCGTTTTTCAGCGTGTCAAATTTCAGCATAGTTTTCTCCTCCAGGTCTATTATTTTCTGCAAACAGGTCATCGCCTGTTCCAGCTGCGTGGATTATAGATCTATATGTCGAAATCGTACCACTTTAACGTATTAAATGTCAATCTGTAAAAAGATAATGTGCCCCAACATATTTTCATGTCACAGGCAGACTTTTCACGATCTTCTGCTTTGTCTCGTCATACAAAAACGGTGCAGGAACTTTTTCCCGCACCGCAGCTTCTACTCTAATATAAAATTTTCCACCAGCTTCTTCGTAAATTCCACCTTTGGATGCCCGATCACATCCTCCGTCCGTCCAGTCTCCACGAATTTTCCTTCTTCCATTACCGCAACCTCATCGCAGAACCAGCGGACCACATCGAGATCGTGGGAGATAAACAGGTAGCTGAGACCCAGTTTTTCCTGAAGTTCTTTTAGGAGTGTCATGACCTGTGCCTGTACGGAGACGTCGAGCATACTCGTTGGCTCGTCTAAGATCAGGATCTTTGGATCCAAAGAGAGCGCCCTGGCGATCATGATCCGCTGTGCCTCGCCTCCGCTGATCTGGTGTGGATAGCGGTCCAGAAGTTCTTCCCCGAGGTCTACCAGGTCCAAAAGCTCTTTTACACGTTTCTTTCTTCCGGCTTTGTCATACATTTTATGGATGATCATCGGCTCTTCCAAACTGTAACCGATCTTTTTGGCCGGATCTAAGGATGTTTCCGGGTGCTGGAAGATGATCTGGATCGTCCCGTCAATCTCGATGGTGCCGGAATCCGGCTTGATCAGGGAGAGCAGCATGTTGGCGATCGTGGACTTTCCACAGCCGGAATTCCCGACAATTCCGAATGTCTCCCCGTTGCAAATCGTAAAGGACACATCTTTTACCGCATCCACACGGGTCTTCCTGATGATTCCGCCCGTAAATGTCTTGCAGATATGGCTGACCTTAAGCATACAGGACACACCTCACTTTCCGTCCATCCGGAAGCTCCGCCTCCGGGACCGGCCCGTTTTTGCAGGCGTCCGCCGCATACGGACATCGCGGATAAAAACTGCAGCCGGAGTTTCCTTCGTTCTTTCTCACCGCGCGCCCGATGGGGTTCATCCCTTTCGCCGGAAGCGACGCGACCAGTCCTTTCGTGTATGGGTGAGCCGGATGTTCCAGGATCGTCCTCGTGTCCCCGACCTCCATAATACTTCCTTTATAGAGCACCATCAGCCGGTCGCAGAGCACGCCCGCCAGGGCGATATCGTGGGTGATCACGATCATTCCTTCGGTGTCCGTCTCGGAGATCTCCTTCAGTACCTGGTAGACCTGCCGCCTTAAGATGGCGTCCAGACCTTTTGTCGGCTCATCAGCGATGGCCCACTTCGGCCGGTTCATGAGTCCCATGGCGGAGATCACACGCTGGTTCATGCCGCCGCTGAGCTGAAAGGAGTAGGCGCGGCTGATCCGATCCGGGTCAGCGAATCCAAACCGGCGCAGGAACTCATCCCGCCGGGAATTTGCGAGTTCTTTATCCTTATTTCCATGGACAGTCATGCACTCCGTGAGCTGTTTTCCGATTCTCCGGATCGGGTTTAACGACTCCGTGGGATTCTGTGGGATCAGGGCGATCTCTTTTCCGCGGATCTCCTGCATCTCCTTTTCCGGCAGCCGGTACAGATCCATGCCCTTATACATGCAGGTTCCTTCCACCTTCGCCTGACCGGAGAGAAGTCCTAAAATGGACATGCCGAGAAGTGATTTTCCACTGCCGCTCTCCCCGATGAGTCCGGTGACACTGCCCGCCGGGAAGTACGCGTTGACGCCCTCCATGGCATGTACCGTCTCGCCGCCGTCCTGGAAGGAGACGGAGAGATTCCGGATCTCAATGTCGCTTTTTTCTCCTGTTTTCCATTCTTTTCTATCTTCCATTTAATCTTCCCCATTCTCTGTGCTCTGTATCTGCTATCAGCCCCTGTACTTTGCACGCTCACGCTGCTCATAAATTTTCGTGATCCGAGCTTCCCTCAACAACGTTAAGCGTTAAATTTCTCAGGCGGGCTTACAGCGGATCATTTCCCTGGCACTACATGTTCTTCATGACATCTTTCCTCACATCCAGCCGGTCACGCAGCTCATCCGCGAGAAGGTTGATGCTCAGGGAAAGCAGTAAAATACAGAGCCCCGGCGCGACGACGAGCAGCGGTTCCTGGCGGAAATACTGCCTCGCGTCGTTAATCATAACGCCCCAGTCCGGTGTCGGCGGCTGGAGTCCCAGACCCAGATAGCTCATGGATGCCACGGAGATCACGTTTCCGGCAATTCTTGTGGCAAAGAGCACGCATAAGGTTCCAAGGATATTGGGCGAAATGTGGAGAAACAGGATCCTGAGATCACTGGCTCCGATGGTCTTAAGTCCCTTGATAAAGCTCTCCTGCTTTAATTTCATGACCTCGCCACGGGCGATCCTGGAAAAACCTACCCAGGAGTTGATCACGATGGCGATCAGCATGCTCTTTACGCCCTGTCCCAGGAGACCTGCCACAGCGATCATAAGTGTCAGGCCCGGAAGTCCCTGGAAGATGCTGGAGATCGTCGTGATGACTCCGTCGATCCAGCCGCCGAAATATCCCGCGAAGAGTCCAAGAACAAAGCCGAGCAGCATGGAGAGCACCGTCGCAGCCAGTGCGAGAAGAATGGACTGTCTTCCGCCGTAGAGGACACGGCTCAGGGTGTCCCTGCCGATATTATCGGTGCCTAAAAGGTGCGCAGCCGACGGTTTCTGAAGCGCCTCTGACAGGTTCGATACCAACGGATCATAAGGCGCGAGAACCGGTGCCAGGACGCTGGTGAGAAGAATGATAAATAAGAGCACAAGACCGGTCTTCGCCTTCACGGTCAGACGGGGGGCTTTTAATTTTCTCATGATTCCACCGCCTCTCCCGCACGGATCTTTGGATCCAGCGCGATGTAGATCAGATCGATCAGGATATTTGTCAGCACATAGATGCATCCGGAGAACAGAACGTAGGCCTGCACCACATAGTAGTCTTTCGACTGCACGCCCGCGATAGCGTAGCTTCCGATTCCGGGGATCGCGAAGATCGTCTCCACGATGGACGCGCCGCCGATGATGCCCGCCATATGGTTTCCAAGGTAGGTGATGATTGGGATCAGGGCGTTTCCGAAGGCGTGGCGGATCACCGCGCGGCGGCGGCTCATGCCTTTCGCGTCAGCCACAGTCATATACTGGCGTCCGATCTCATCAAGGATCGCGCTCCGTGTCAGTCTCGCGCAGACTCCGATACTTGGGAGTGCCAGCGTGATTGCCGGGAGAATAAATCCGGAGCCGTCAGAGATTCCGCTGCTGGGCAGGATCTTCCACTGTTCGGCAAAGATGAAGATCAGGACGATGGCGATCCAGAATCCGGGGACGGACAGGGCCACTGTGGAAAATGTCCCCAGAACATGGTCCAGCAGCCGGTCTTTTTTCACCGCCATCAGGACGCCAGATCCCACGCCGAAGACGATCGTTAAGATCATGCTGAAACCGGCCAGCTTTAACGAGATCGGGATCCGCTTCGCGAGCTGGCCCATGACACTTTTATTCGTGAAAAATGAGCGGCCCAGGTCGCCATGCGCCAGACCGTCGACCCAGTTGAAATACTGGACTACTGCCGGCTGGTCCAGGCCCATTTTTGCCGCCATGGCATCATACTCCGCCTGCGTGTAGGATTCATTTCCATTTGGATTCAGCACCTGGTCCACCGGATCCCCCGGCGACATGATCCCAAGTGCAAAGGCAATGATACTGATCCCGACGAGTACCGGCAAGAGCATCAGCATTTTTTTCAGAATGTACTTTAAAAGTGCCATATGTGTTCCTTTCAAAAACAGCAGAACTGCCTTTTTCAGACAGTCCTGCCAAATTCATGTCTTATCTGCCTGACCGGCGGATATCTGACCCGCCGGATCGCTCTCAGATATTATTTTACCCAGGAAATTGTCGGAAGGCCGACACCGAAGGTCTTTCCTGCGTAGTGTGTGATCGCTTTGTTATGAATGTTAACGTTGATCTGGTAGCAGATCGGAACGCATGCGCTGTCATCGAAGAGTTCCTGCTGGATCTCATCATAGATCTTGCTGCGCTCTTCTACGTCAGCGATCGTCGGAGCTTTTGCAACGAGCTCATCGATCTTCTCGTTATAGTAGTTGTAATTTAATGTCTTGTTGCTGTTTCCTTCGCTTGCAAAGTACTGCTTAAATGTGGAAGTCGGATCTGCGTTGTTGATTCCGAATACGGTGAGTGTCATGTCGTAGGTGCCTTCCTGCTGTCTCTCTTTATAGAGGGAGGAATCTACGATCTCGATGTTGATGTTGACACCGAGCTCAGCGTAAACCTGCTTTAAGTACTCTGCAACCGCCTTGCAGTTGTAGTCAGAAGCTGTGCTGGAGCGGATGATCATGGTCATGTCCACAGTTTTGTCGCCGAGAACCTCTTTTGCGAGGGCTTTTGCCTGCTCCATGTCGTAAGTTCCCTGAATATCCAGATGGAATGTAGACTGGGTGCTCAAGAAAGAGTATGCTGGCTGTAAAAGTCCGCCATAGATCACGCTGCAGATGCTGTCGCGGTCTGTTGCAAGGTTGAAAGCCTCTCTCATGCGCTTGTCCGCAAGGTACTCATTTTTATCGTTGAACATGATATACTCGGTCATATGGCTCGGAGTGCTGTCCATCTCGAAGCTGGAGTCTGTGTCGCAGAGGTTCTTCGCAGCGTCCATGGTGATCGCGCCGTTGTCCGCAAGTCCCATAACTTCACCGGATTTTAATGCGGATACACGTGTCTCGGCATCCGGGATACAGCGGATCTTGAAGGTCTTTACTTTACCCTTTTCGCCATAGTAGTTGTCATTTCTCTCAAGAGTCACATACTCGGATTCCACATGGTCAGTGATCTTATACGGACCGGTACCGATCGCGTAGTCGGAGATCACGCCCGTCTCCTCGTCAAAGCAGTTCGGGCTGTACATCGGGCTGCCGTAGTCGGAAAGGACATACTCAAGTGTTGTAATCGGCTGTGTGAAGGTGAATTTTACAGTGAAATCATCGACTTTTTCCATCTTATCGAGGTTCGGGAGAGATTTTTCGATGCTGAGTGTCGTATATGTGGAGGTAATTCCATGACCCCAACGCTCGATATTCTTTAAGCATACATCAGCATCAAACTGGACACCGTCTGTAAAATACGCGTCATCCCGCAGGTTGAATGTCCACTCGGTACAGTCATCGTTGTGCTCCCAGGATTTTGCGAGCCACGGATCGATCACGCCGCCGTTGTTCGCTGTGAGAGCTTCCCATACATAAGCGCCTTCCCAACAGTAGTAAGCGTCTCCGCTTCCCTGTACAGCGTCACGCGGAGTCGCGATGACGACTTCGTCTGTCTCGTTTTTCTCTGTGTCTTCCGCTGCCTCGGCTGCTGTTGTTTCCTCCGCTGCGCTTGTCGCTGCCGCTGCAGTTGTCTCTGTCTTTTCTGTCTCTGCCGCACTGTTGTTCGCGCTGTTTCCGCATCCGGAGATTACGGATGCCGCCATTGCTGCCGCTAAGAGCAGACTTACATGTTTCTTTTTCATGTTCTCCTCCATGTAGTATAAATATTGAGTTGTTTTGCCTCTCGGCCTATCCTTATCTGTAACCGACCCGGTAATTGTACAGGGCTGATGGATAGCTGTATTTTATTTATAACTTCGGAGTTGGTGTGGAGATATTCCATCTGAGAATTTTTCAAATACCGAAATGCTTATGCATCAGAAAAAGATGTCCGCTGGAATCAGCCGACATATAAACGGTACGATCAATGCCTCGTGATCTGGAAATTTTCTTCCTGTACCAGCAGTCCGGCAGGTTTCCTGACTTACAGATCATCACACAAAACCGCCTTCCCAAAGCTTTCGCGACAGTTTATCCAACTGTCCTTCTTCCTCAGTGACCGCGCATTCGCGCATGGTCTTGTATTCCCTGCTCACAGTGACGAGATCGTACAGGTCTTCCACCTGTTTCCCTTTTACCTGCTGTCCGCCTGTTCTCATGAACTTTTTCACGGCGTCAGCAGCACCGGATGCCTCTTCGATTGTTATGGGAGATATTTTAGCATTACAGAAATTATTATGCAATAGGCTCTATAAAAAACGGGGACAGATTTTTTGATCCGTTCCCGTTTTATCCGTAATAACAGTATTTATAAGATTTTTAGCCGGTTTTTCACCCACAGAAACTACAGTTTCTGACTATGGTAGATCTCACCGTCCAGATCTTTCCAGACAACTACCCCATCCTGTAGGATCATGTAACTGTGCTCGCTCTCCGCTTTCGGAATCGACACGGAACCCGGATTCAGGTACAGGTTTCCGTCGCCGAACGATTCCCAGGCCGGGATGTGGGTATGTCCGTGGAGGAGAATGTCCCCTGGTTGAAGCGGAGGGAGCTGTTTTAAGTTAAAGTGGTGGCCATGGGCGGCGTATATCAAGTGATCGGCTGTTGGAATTATCGCGTAATCCGCGAGGATCGGAAATTCCAGAACCATCTGGTCTACCTCTGTATCACAGTTTCCGCGAACGCAGAAGATCCTGTTTTTCCGCTCATTTAACATTTTGATGACTTCCTTTGGGTCGTACTCTTTCGGGAGGTCGTTTCTCGGTCCGTGGTATAAAATATCGCCCAGAAGCAGGAGACGTTCCGCCTGCTCCCGGTCGAATGCCTCCAGCATCTTTTTGCAGTAGTACGCGGAGCCGTGGATGTCGGACGCGACCATAAGTTTTATCATTTCAGCAAATTCCTTTCCTTTTACAGATCAGCACATCTATCTCCATGCTGCTCTTGCCTTCTTTAGATTTCATCGTTCCTGCGGTTTTTTTCAAGCACATAGACATGTTCTGTCACAGTTTTATTTAACAATTTCCACTCCAGATCCCTGTTCGTATGATGATACCGGAATCCGCATTTTTCTGCCACGCGCTTCGATTTTTCATTCCCGTCAAAATATGCGTACCAGATTCGTTTCAGCCCCAGTTCTTCAAATCCGTACCGAATCAGCTCCTTTACCGCCTCCGGGATGATTCCCTGCCCCCAGTACGGAGTTCCCAGCCAGCAGCCGATCTCTCCCTCATCTTCTGGTACTGGCATATTGCATGCCTCGCCCACTGTAAGGCCTGCACAGCCCACCGGCTTTCCGGTACTCTTTAAAACCACCGCATACGTTCCATCCGCCGATAAAACTTCCCGGATGATCTCTCTGCTGTTCTCCACACTCGTATGCATCGGCCATCCTGCTTCCGGACCGACCTGCGGGTCTTTTGCATATTCGTAGCAGCTCTCCGCATCGCTCTCCTTCCATGGTCTTAAAATCAGGCGTTCTGTCTGTAATTCCATCTTTATTTATCTCCCTTCCATTTTTCATACAGGTGATTCTCCGTTAATACTACCAGATCACCTTCATCAATCCCCTGCTCATAAAGCCAGTCATCTTCCTGACGGATCATCCGCTCATTTTCCTTAGCATCTTTCATCCGGACGAGGACTGTCTTCTTTGCCCCCGCAGGGCGCTCCTCGCAGCCGTAGTCGTCTTCCTGGATCTGGAGGATGATGTATTCCTGTTCGTTTTTCATTTTACACACTTCCCTCATAATCTGGCTTTTCACTTAACTTTTTTATAAAACAATATTTTCCTTTTCCATGCCCTTTGACCGTTTCAATGATCTCTGCGCTTATCAATAACTTTATTACTTCTGATGCTCTGGTTGCTTTTAATCCTGTCAAAAGCATTATATCTTTTCTTCCAAACGCTTCTGCTGTTCCGTATGCTTCATATATACGCAAAATATGGTCCACTGTTTTATCTGATAATCCAGGAATTATTTTTCCAATCTGTTTACGAATATTCGCTTTTATACTCTTATCGTTCACTTTTTGCATTTCAATGTTCGCTTTTATACTCTCATCGTTCGCTTTTGGAGGAATCACAAACTTTCCGCTGATATGCATGACCCGATTATGCAGTTCATTTTCTTCATTCAATAACAGATTTCGCAGAAATAGCTCTAAATACTCTGTTGTTTCATGAATCCCGATTTTAAAATTATTATAATTTGCCCGCACCAATGCATTTCTAAAATACCATGCATTCTCGGCAAATATATCATTGGTGGCATCAAATCCCAGCGTTCTTAAATACTTGATAAAAAATACTGCCGTCGTTCTGGCATTTCCTTCCTCAAAAATATGGATTTGCCATAGCCTTGAAACAAACACTGCCAGATGATGAATTATTTCATTGATTGACAGCCCTTTATAGCTGAATGTTCTTTCCTCGGAGAAGTCATATTCCAACGTATCACGGAGTTCAGATGCATTTCCATAAAGAACTGTTTCTCCGTCTAATACCCACTCTTTTTTTGTGATGTTATAATCCCTGATCTTTCCGGCGTGTCTGTAGATTCCAGTAAATAGTTTTTTATGAATCGAGATATATTCATTTGGAGTAAAACTAAAACCCGTTTCTGACAAAACCTTTACGATCCGGACAGAAACCTTATCCGCTTCCTCCGTTCTGTCTCCAGGATCCTGTTTTGGGTTTTCTTCATAGTAGCTATTTAAAAGCGAATTTACCTCATCAATTGAAATATCACCTTTGATATTCCGAATCGCAGTATCGATCAGATATTTTGACGTTTTCAGCCCATCTACTGCCTGCAGCCCAATTGCTGTCTGCCATGCATAGCCTTTTTCACGTTTATTCGGCTCTGATTCTCTTATATATTCTTTGAAAGGATCCTGATTCATTTACATCTCCTAAATATCATATGAGGACTCTATAGAAATTAATAGGCAGTGACCGACTACTGCCAAACAAGAGTTTGATATTTTTTACAGCACAAGCTATGTTCTAATAATTCATAAAAAATATCGTGTGACTGATGTCCAATTTAAAGGAAATCCCATTATTGTAAGCAACTCCTGTTCAGCTAGTTGACTGCTTTGTCTATGATATGTATGTAACACCTTAATCAGCGAACTCTTAAAATCAAGAAAGCTCTCTTTTGGTAATAAATAACGAAAAGCAATAACCACACCAAACAAATCTCTTTTTCCATAAACATACTGAATTCCTTTTTTCGGAATACCAAGTTTGTCATGAAGTTTGGTGTCCGGAAAATCAATTTGTGTTCGGAAAGAGTATAAGCGTTCATTGTGAGCACATACATTCCTAAACAGAGTAAGTATTTTTAAATATTGTTCCAATGTTTTTTCTTTTACATGCGGAAAATTTTTGCTAATGCTGCTCTGTATTTGAGATGGAAGCAAAGTATACAGTTTTGAAATTTGTCCGTAAGTAAGTGTATTTATCAGCACCCATAACGGAACATTGTGATACACCTTACGTTGGTGAACTACATATGTATGATCCTGATTCTTATTTGCCTGATAATCAAGAATATTTATAAGGCGATTGATATCATTCTTTTTTTTCAGGCTGGGATTATAATTATGAGGATCAAGATATTCCGACTGTTGTTCACCATGAACTGAACAGAAATGATAGGATATCAATTGACGCATTCGACATTCGATTTCACATAGATATTTAAATATAAGTTCGCGTAGAGATAAATCAAAATGATACAACGCTAAAATATCATTGAAAGACGCACCATTCTGATAAATGCGTGTCATCGGATCAATAAACGGAGTTTTGTATCCTCCAATCAGTGAAAAATATCCAATATTTTTAAGAACCTCTTTCGCCGACTCTGAATCATTTATTATAAGTTTCTTTTCATTGATGAGCTTTTCTATCTGCTCATCATATGTAAGAAATGGCTTTGCCAACCGATCCGTCTCCTTTCTGTACAAAAAAAGGAGGGCCCTCAGGTCCTCCCCCGGTCCCAGTCCTCGCGAGTATCTGGAACCTGATCACTGCCTACACTCTACCACAAAACATGCCAAAAAACAAGTAGAAATCGAAGGATTTCAACCTGATAGGCATGAATAATAGAATAGGCACAAGTGTATTCTATGCATAGCATATGGCAAATATACTCCCTGACAGATCATCTGTCTGTTTGCCTCAGCGTTTTTCATTTTCCCATGCCCTTTGACCGCGTGAACCTAATACGTTTTGCTATACGCCGCAGTTGTTGCAAATTTTGCAACAGCTGAACTTGTAGTTAATTCTTGTCAGCAAGCCGTGATATCTTTTTTAGTTAATAATGCCACAGTCTCAACGTGCCCGGACATTCCGAACATGTCGACAGTTCTGACACGTTTTACCTCATATCCGTTTTCTCCGAGGTACTTCACATCTCTCGCCAGGGTTGAGGAATCACAGCTCACATAAACGACTTTCTCCGGTGCCATCTTTACGATCGTCTCAAGACAGAGTTCATCGCAGCCTTTTCTTGGCGGGTCGACAACGATCACGTCGGCTTTGATGTGGTTCTTTTCGTACTGTTCCGGGAGGACTTCTTCGGCTTTGCCGACGAAGAATTCTACCTTGGCGAGGCCGTTGCGCTTCGCATTCTCTCTGGCATCCTCGATCGCTGCCGGAATGATCTCGACACCGCAGACTTTTCCGGCTTTCTGGGCGAGGAAAGAAGAGATGGTTCCGATTCCACAGTAGAGATCCCAGACGGTCTCACCGCCGTTTAAATCAGCGAATTCCAGAGCTGTTCCGTAGAGACGTTCTGTCTGGACCGGGTTTACCTGATAGAACGATAACGGAGAGATCCGATATTCGATGTTTCCGATCTTATCCGTGATATAACCTGGCCCGTAGAGATTTTTGATCTCGGTTCCCAGGATCACGTTTGTCTTTTCCATATTGAAGGAAAGGGAGATACTGTCTGCGCCGGCTTCACGCATCCGCTCGATGAACTCTTTCTCGTGAGGAAGCTTCTTTCCGTTGATCACGAGACATACCATGTGTTCACCGCTGGCGAAACCTTTTCTTAAGAGAACATGGCGCACAAGTCCCTTGTGGTTTGCCTCATCATAAGGTTCCACACCAAAATCTTCCATGAATTTTAACACTGCCGCCAGATAATCTTTATTTTCCGCACATCCAAGTAGGCAGTCCAGCTCCGGTACCGGGATCAGGGAGTGGGTCCGTCCGGCAAAAAATCCCGCTGTCGGTTTTCCGTCTTTTCCGCGGCCGATCGGGTACTGCGCTTTGTTGCGGTATCTCCACGGGTCTTCCATTCCAATGATCGGTTCCATGACGACCGCGTCTGGCACTCCCGCTGCCTGTTCCGCCTCTTCCGGCAGGAACAAGTTTTCCATACCGCCGATGCGTTTTAAGTGATTGTATACTTTCTTTTCCTTGAATTTTAACTGCTCTTTATAGTCCAGTTCCTGAAGCTGGCATCCGCCGCAGGCTCTCGCCACCGGACATTTCGCCTCCACGCGGCCTTTCGCCGGGGTGATGACGCGCACAAGGCGGGCAAATCCATAATTTTTTTTCATTTTCATGGCCGATGCCTCGATCGTATCCCCGATCAGGGCATCCTTCACGAACCAGATATATCCGTCCACGCGGCCGATACCTGCACCGTCCTCTCCCATATCCTCGATGGTCACTGTAAATTTATCGTTTTTCTTGATTTCCATAATTCGTTCCTTCTATATAAATATTCTTGTTGTACATTTTTATCGCTGAGCCCACTCTGTCCTTTCACCTCACTAATCCAAACTAATAGCGTATATTCCGTACTGAGAATATACCGAATACACAAAATGCAGAACAGACCTAAAAATAAGACTCAATGCTCAGTTTTTCTTAAGTATACAAGAATTACTCCCGCATTTGCAACCCCCATCACATAAACGAACGTGAAAATCTCTGCCCTATACCGCATACAGGCAAAACAACAGTGAAAAAGTGAATCCGATCCGCATTTTCAAATGAGTCACGTTTTTACGTCAATACAAAAAACCGGCTCCCCGCGCCCCGAAAACTCCCATTCAGAAGTCCCCGGAACCGGAAAACCGGTCTTAACATATCAACTCTATACGTTAAGCATTATGTAAATCGCAATGTCCAGTGGGTATTCGCAATCCACTTTACTGCTTACCTGATTCGATTATGCTCTTGCCTCAGAACCTGCCTTCTTGCTTAACAGCTCCTTACCGGATGTGACAACGATGATCACACCGAGAACCATAAGAAGAATCGCAACGATCAGCTGAAGTCCTTCAACCATAAATACTGCGGTACCTGCGCTGAATGCGTTTACAAGAGCAAGCGTTCTCTGAACCAGTGCTGTGAAGGTTACGCAGAGCATGATCACGCATGGTACGATCAGGGTCTTGTTCTGTCTTCCTGTTACCTTTAAGAATACGCAGAGTGTGATCAGAACAAGGGCGCTTAAGAGCTGGTTTGCGCTTCCGAATAACGGCCAGATGTTGGAGTAACCGACTCTTGTAAGGATATAGCCGAATGCAAGTGTAATGATCGTGGATACATATTTGTTGCAGAGGAATTTTCTCCAACCCTCCGCATTCTCCATATCGTCTACGGAGAAAAGCTCCTGGAAGGACATACGTCCGATACGTGCCACCGCATCAAGGCTTGTAAGAGCAAGAGCGGATACACACATGGTCATGAAGCACTGTGCAACATAGATCGGAAGACCGAACATCTCAAGAAGTCCAGCAACGCCGGAGGAGAAGATCTGGAACGGAGTTCCTACTGCTGCGGTACCGTCAGCGGCTGCGGCGGCGCCTGCTACACAGAGTGCAAGTACGGCTAAGAGGCTCTCGAGAACCATTGCGCCGTAACCAACTTTTAACATATCTTTCTCGTTCTCAACGGTCTTGGAGGAAGTACCGGAGGAAACGAGGCTGTGGAAACCAGAAACGGCTCCGCAGGCTACGGTTACGAAAAGGATCGGGAACATGTTTCCGAGCTTCTCATTTGTGAAGCCTGTGTACATCGGAAGGTTCATGTTCGGATGCGCAACAACAATACCGACAACAGCGCCGAGGATCATTCCTGCAAACATGAATGTTGTCATGTAGTCACGCGGCTGCTTTAAGAGCCACATCGGAAGAACAGATGCAAAGAAGATATACGCAAATGTGAATCCTGTCCATGCGTCCTTACCGCCGATTAACGGAAATGCCATACCGATTGCAAGAGATGCAACCGTGCATGCAAGTCCTACGAAGAACTCGCTCTTGCCTTCAAGGTTGAGCTTCTTCTGAAGAACACCGAAAACCATCGCAAATACGATAAATGCAATGGAAATGGAGCCTGCGGCGCCGTTTGTCTGAGCCTCTGCTGCCAGCTCTGTAACGCCATCCTTAACCGTATAAGCATTGAATGTGCCTGCAACCATGTCAGCAAAGGCTGCGATAACAATCAAGGTAAATAACCAACAGAAGATCAGGAATAACCGCTTACCTGTCTTGCCGATGTACTTCTCGATCAGGAGTCCCATGGACTTACCTTCGTTCTTTACGCTTGCGTAAAGAGCGCCGAAGTCTGTGACCGCTCCGAAGAAGACACCACCGACAAGGATCCAGAGAAGAACCGGAACCCAGCCGAATGCAGCCGCCTGGATGGCACCCGTTACAGGACCGGCACCTGCGATAGAGGAAAACTGGTGTGAGAAAACGATCCAGCCGTTTGTAGGTACATAATCCTGTCCATCTTCATGTGTATAGGCAGGTGTCTTTGCCTTCGGGTCGATACCCCAGGTCTTTGCCAGCCAGCGTCCGTATACCATATATCCGCATAACAGACACACAGCTGAGATGAGAACGATTACTAATGTGTTCATGTCATTTCGCTCCTTTGTAAATTCATTTCGTCATACCGGAATGTCGCGAATTCCGGTCCCTATTGTCCATCCATATTCAAAAGGGGGTGAAAAAACAAAAACCCCCCGTCTCCATAGGGATCGCTCCCTTAGAAGACGAAGGATCTAACATTCTCCGCGTTACCACTTCTGTTGCCGGAAAACCGGCCTCTCAGTCCCATCCTCCTCAAGTATCTGCTGTACTCTCAGATGAATCGGTCCCCTTTTAACGGTGAGGTTTCCGTCCGGAATTACTAAAATGAGCTGTTCATCCCGGCTGCTTCCAGGTGATAACCTTCTAATTTCTTATCTGCCTCGCACCGACCGGCAGCTCTCTGAATAAGATCCTGTTAGAAAGTCCTGTCCCGTTCATCGCATTTGAATATGAACAACACTCATTTTAGTCACAAAAGTGATTTTGTCAACCGTTATTTTTTGATCTTTGCGGTTTCTTATCAGTGCAAAGCGCACATATATCTTTTACACACGGACATTTTGTGTCATCTGTCTTTCCATGACAAATTATTATCAAAATTATGCACGATTTATGATCCGTCGCGGGTCAATTTTTCTACATACTAGTTTTCACTCGTCCGGCGGACATTCGTCTCCATGAAGCGGTTGTAGCCGAGCCAGCCCATGTTGTCCCCGGCACCTCTTAAGATCTCTGTCATGGTCTCCATTTTCGCGTCCGCGTTGTCCGCAAGATTTAATGCCATCGCCTCGATCAGGGCTGGTTTCTTCGGGGAACCGTACTCAAGCTCACCGTGATGTGCAAGAATGCAGTGGATCAGCTCACTCTCCAGCTTTTTCGGGAATCCCGTCATCGTGTCGATCCGCTCTTTTACCATCTGGGAGCCGATGATAATGTGACCGAGAAGCTGTCCGTCATCTGTGTAGTCATTCTCCGGGAACGCGGAAAGTTCTTTTGTCTTTCCGATATCATGGAACATCGCTGCCGTCAAGAGCAGGTCGCGGTTCAGCACCGGGTACTGTTTACTGAAGTAATCGCACATTTTTACAACACTTAAGGTATGTTCTAAAAGTCCGCCGACGAAGCCGTGATGAACACTCTTTGCCGCGGAATGGAAGGAGAACGCCTTCATGAACGCCGGGTCGTTGAAATAGCCGGATGCCAGCTTTCTTAAGTACTCGTTCTTGATGGTTGTGATGTACTGGGTGAGCTCATGCTGCATCGTCGGGATGTTCTTTGTGGTCACCGGGAGATAATCTGCCGGATGGTACTCGCCCTCATCCGCCTTGCGGATCCGTTTTACATTTAACTGGTTTTGTCCCTGGAACAGAGTCACGTCCGCGTCAACATACACGTAATCCAGTGCGCAAAACTCGTTGATTCCCGGAGAGTTTAACTCCCAGATCTTCGCGTCAACAGTTCCTGTTTTATCCTGCAGTACAAGAGAACCGTACTCTTTTCCATTCTTTGTGAGCGCGATCTGTTTTGTCTTGCACAGGTATACATCCGAAATGTGGTTTCCTTCCCGGAATGTTTCAATAAATCTCATAATCTCTCCTTCTATTCATTGCGTCGACAGACGTTTTCTGTCTTTACATCTAGCGTTTCAGTTTTAAGGCTGAAACGTTATTATTGGACTAGATAACTGTTCAGTAAGTCTGAGCAGTTACAAGCCAGACAGTAATAACTACCTGGCTCCAATCGTCACTTGATACTCTATCTCTTTATATTCATCAATAGACTTCCGTTTTACCGTAACTTTTACAGAATCTCCGGTCTTCGTGTCCTCCAGCCGGTTCTGGAAGTCCCGGATCGTCTGGATCTCCGTGTCCCTGATCTTTGTCAGGATATCACCGTTCTGGATCCCCACGTTGTAGGCAGGTCCATCTGCAATGGAATCTGTTATATATACTCCGCTGGGGATTCCGCTCTCCATCATCACGGAGGTCACATCCTGTCCCCGGATTCCGAAATACGGGGCGGACTGTCCGTTTGTGAGCTTCTGGAGCACGCCCTTGTACTCCGAGATCGGTATCGCCATCGTCTTATCTTCCGTCTGTCCATTATCACCGGACTGATAAGTGTCGGTTGCCCAGCCCACCAGCTGGCCGGAAAGATTTAAGAGGAATGTTCCCTCGTCTGCATGGCTCTCAAACTCGGTATACAGGATACGCGTCTGACCATCCACTGCCTGGACTCCCTTTGCCACATAGGCAATCAGCCCCTGCTTGACGGAATGGACATGTCCGGAGGGACTTCCCACCGCGAGGACCATGTCCCCGGTACGGACGGAATAGGAGTTTCCGAGTTCCACCGCCTTCATCCAGTTTACGGTCTGCTCTTCAATATCAGAGATCTTCGCACTGACAACTGCCATCTTGGAGGTGATGTCCTGGGATTTCAGTTCTACTGCCGCCGTGGATCCGTCCCCAAAGGTCACCCGCAGGGAGTCGGCTCCAGCCACCGCGCTTTGTCCTGTCAGAATCAGCGCCTCGCTGGAATTCACCGCGATGATGATTCCCGCATACTGTCCTGTCGTCTCAATAGGGTTATCAAACCAGTCCACGTCGTTTTTCACTGCGGAAACTGTCACGATACTCTTCTCGGATTCCAGGTAGATGTTCCGGAACGCGTCGTTTAACTCGGTGAGGTTTTTCGTCGTCCATGGGAACTTTTCCATGGCGTCCCCAACGATCTTATCCACCTCATCCTTCAGATCTTCCGCGCGGATCCCCTCTCCTGTGGTCTCCGCCATGGTCTCCACCGGTGTCGGCTCGCCGGATGGATCCTGGTCCCGTTCGATCGTGATCGGTGCGGAGGTCACCGGCTGCTCTTTACCCAAAAGCTTTTTCGCTGTCGGCAGTGATGCCACAAAGCTCACCGCAGCAACTCCACCGAAAACGGCCGCAAAAAGAACATAGCACAGGATCCGGCCCGCGGCCCTGCGCTTATCGATCGGAGGTTTTACGACCTTTTCCCTCATAAATTTTTTCTCGTTAGGTGTATCTGACATGAAAAAAGTCTCCTTTTCATATCTTACAGCAGCCCTTACTCCTGCTGCTACAGGCAAATATCCATCAAAATATGATTCCATTTGCGGATTCTTTGCGTTTAGCCTATTTTCTTTTCATTATAATTTTTTTCCTCTTATTATGCAACAAAAAAATGGTGTATACAAGTTTCTCCGTACCATTCGATAACCTTTTCCACAGGCTCTCCCTCCCAAATCTGACACCTCCACCGTAAGAAAAAATCTCTATGATATTTAACACGTTTGTGTTATACTTTTTCTGTGCAGGCAGGCATCTTTACTGAAAATCTCCGCATGTTTCATACTGCGGAATGTCTGCGTATTGAAAGGAAAAAAGGATCGACCTATGAATCAGAAAGTATTAAAAACACTTGAATATTATAAAATTATTGACCGCCTGACCGACTGTGCGGCGTCCGAACCGGGAAAGAAGATGTGCCGGGAGCTGACACCGTCCTCGAATTTCAACGAGATTGTCCAGACCCAGACCGAGACCGCCGATGCGGTGACCCGTGTGCGCCAGAAAGGAAGTCTCTCCTTAGCCGGAGTCCGTGATGTACGGGATTCCTTAAAACGTCTGGAGATCGGCAGCTCCTTAAGCATCATGGAGCTTCTCTCCGTCAGCGGGCTTTTGACCTGTGCAGCCCGCACAAAGAATTATGGACGCCATCCGGAAAATATGGAACTTCCTGATGACTCTCTCGATGAGATGTTCCGTACTCTGGAACCACTGACGAATGTGAACAGTGAGATCACCCGCTGTATTCTCGGTGAGGATGAGATCGCCGATGATGCAAGCCCGGGACTCCACCACGTCCGCCGCCAGATGAAGATCACGGCAGATAAAGTCCACACCCAGTTGAACTCCATCCTAAACTCCAGCCGGACCATGCTGCAGGATGCCGTTATCACCATGCGTGACGGACGTTACTGCCTCCCGGTCCGCGCCGAGTATAAGAGCCAGTTTGCCGGAATGGTCCATGACCAGTCGGCCACCGGATCCACACTCTTTATCGAGCCGATGGCGATCATCAAGCTAAACAACGAACTCCGTGAACTGGAATTAAAGGAGCAGAAAGAGATCGAGATGATCTTAGCTGCCTTAAGCACCGAGCTCGTCCCGTATATCGAGCCGATCACAACGGATTTTGAGATCCTCACAAAGCTGGATTTCATCTTCGCGAAGGCTGCTCTCTCAAGAATCTATAACTGTTCCATGCCGAAGTTTAACCGAAAAGGTTATATCCATATCAAGGATGGCCGCCATCCACTCCTTGACCCAAAAAAGGTCGTTCCGATCAATATCTGGATGGGAAAAGATTTCGATCTGCTGATCGTAACAGGACCGAATACCGGCGGTAAGACCGTATCCTTAAAGACAGTCGGTCTGTTTACCCTGATGGGACAATCCGGTCTGCAGATCCCGGCGTTTGACGGATCCGAGCTTTCCGTTTTTGACGAGGTATTCGCGGATATCGGTGATGAGCAGAGCATCGAGCAGAGCTTAAGTACCTTCTCCGCCCACATGACAAATATCGTTAAGATCCTAAATCAGGCAGACAGCCGGTCTCTCTGCCTTTTCGATGAGCTTTGTGCCGGAACGGACCCCACCGAGGGCGCTGCTTTAGCGATCTCTATCCTGTCCTTCCTTCACAATATGAAGTGCCGGACCATGGCGACCACCCACTACAGCGAATTGAAAGTATTCGCCCTGTCAACGCCGGGTGTTGAAAACGCCTGCTGTGAGTTTAATGTTGAAACACTGCGTCCGACTTATAAGCTTTTGATCGGTATTCCCGGAAAGAGCAACGCATTCGCGATCTCCAGACAGTTAGGGCTGCCGGATTACATCATCGATGATGCGAAGACCCATCTGGAATCCAATGATGAGGCATTTGAGGACCTGCTTGCGAACTTAGAGCAGAGCCGCGTGACCATCGAAAAAGAGCGTGAGGAGATCGCAAGCTACAAGGAAGAGATCTCCCGTTTAAAGAAGAATATCGAGCAGAAGGAAGAGCGGCTTGATGAGCGGAAAGAAAAGCTCTTAAAGAACGCCAACGAGGAAGCCCAGCGGATCTTACGCGAGGCGAAAGAGACCGCGGACCAGACGATTCGGAATATCAACAAGCTTGCCGCAAGCTCCGGTGTCGGAAAAGAGCTGGAAGCTGAGAGAACAAAGCTCCGTGAAAAGCTGGATAAAGTCGATAAAAGCTTAAGTCTGAAGAACAATAAGGGGCCGAAAAAGACGATCTCACCGAAGAAATTAAAGATCGGTGACGGTGTTAAAGTCCTCACAATGAACTTAAAGGGAACGGTCAGCACACTGCCGAACGCAAAAGGCGATCTCTATGTGCAGATGGGAATCCTGCGCTCCCTTGTAAATATCAAAGATCTGGAACTTTTAGACGAGGCGTCCGTATCCGGACCGGGCCTCGATCCGGCTGCCCTGAAGCGGAACAACACCGGAAGCGGAAAGATCAAGATGGCGAAGTCCTTCTCCGTCTCCCCGGAGGTCAATCTCATCGGAATGACAACGGACGAGGCAATGCCTGTCCTTGACAAGTATCTGGACGATGCTTATCTCGCCCATCTTCCACAGGTCCGCGTTGTGCATGGGCGCGGAACAGGAGCGCTGCGGGCTGCGGTTCATAAGCATTTGAAAAAACTTAAGTACGTAAAAGAATTCAGACTTGGAGAATTTGGGGAAGGCGATACGGGCGTTACGATCGTAACCTTCAAGTAACTTTCAATTAGGAACTGCGTCGGATTTTGTCTGAACAGTACTATTTTAAAGTTATGTTAACCGCAAAGGTTTCAATTTTACCCATCATCCTATAGGAAATAGAAACCTGCCCTGATTTACAGGCAAAAAACGAAATTTTTACGATAAATTTTAGAAGGAGGAGACCTCCATGGTCGATAAACAGAGAATTCTCATCGTCGACGATGACGAGAATATTGCAGAGTTAATTTCCCTGTACCTGATGAAAGAATGTTATGATACAAAGATCGTCGGGGACGGAGAATCCGCATTGAAGGAGGTTCCGGTCTTTAAGCCGAACCTGATCCTTCTCGACCTGATGCTGCCGGGCATGGATGGCTATCAGGTCTGCCGGGAGATCCGCACGACCTCTCAGGTACCGATCATCATGCTGTCCGCAAAGGGCGAGGTCTTCGACAAAGTTTTAGGTCTGGAGCTCGGTGCCGATGACTATATGATCAAGCCCTTCGATTCAAAAGAACTTGTCGCCAGAGTCAAGGCTGTTCTCCGCCGCTATCAGGCGGCCCCGGTCAGTATGTCCGCTGCGACAAAACAGCAGGGCGAATATGTGGAGTATCCGAATCTCATCGTCAACCTAACGAACTATTCCGTCCTCTACAAAGGCCACTCTGTGGATATGCCGCCGAAGGAGCTGGAACTTTTATACTTCCTTGCCTCCTCTCCGAATCAGGTCTTTACCCGAGAACAGCTGTTGGATCATATCTGGGGCTATGAGTATATCGGTGACACCCGGACTGTTGATGTCCACATCAAACGTCTTCGCGAGAAGATCCGCGACGACGAGAACTGGGCGCTGTCCACCGTCTGGGGAATCGGCTATAAATTCGAGGTAAAACGATGACCCGTTCTCTTTATACCAAGTTTCTTCTCGGCTATCTGGTGTTTGGTCTTCTTGGTTTCATTTTCATCGCGACCATGTCCTCGAAGATCACCTACCAGTATCTCTTAGAAGAAAAGTCTGAATCGCTCTACGATGAGGCGAATCTTCTCGCCTCTACCTACAGCGATATCTATCAGGGCAAAAATATCAGTCTGTCCACGGCAAACCCGCAGTTGCAGGCCGTTGCCACCTACTTAAAGGCACAGGCCTGGGTCATCAACCAGAAAGGCAGCGTTGTTGCGGAGACTGCCCCAGCCTCCCATATCGGCACCGCCATCGATGGTTTTGATCCCACCGTGGCGGGAAACCGCTCGTATATGACCGGCAGATTTTTCGGCATGTTTGATAAAGACATGCTGTCCGTCATTGCGCCGATCACGGGAAATTTCAATACGTATGGATACGTGGTGATTCATATGCCCATCGAACAGATCGTACATGGGAAAGACCGTATCCTGAACATTGTATACATTACAGCGCTGGTGGTTTTCATCCTGTCCCTGATCATTCTTCTCGTGTTCACAAAGACCGTATATGTCCCGTTAAAGAAGATCACCGCGGGTGCGAAGGAATACGCGGCAGGAAACTTAAGTCATACGATCAATGTAACTTCTGCCGATGAGATGGGATATCTTGCCAACACCTTAAATTATATGTCCAGTGAATTAAATAAGATGGAGGAATATCAGCATTCCTTTATCGCCAACGTCTCCCACGACTTCCGCTCCCCGCTGACATCCATCAAGGGGTATCTGGAAGCGATCAAAGACGGAACGATCCCACCGGAATTATACGATAAGTATCTCGGTATCCTGATCTCTGAGACAGAGCGTTTAAACAAACTCACTCAGGGCATGCTGACGCTGAACTCTCTCGACAGCAAGGGATTCCTGACACGGAGCAACTTCGATATCAATCGTGTTATTAAAGATACCGCAGCAACCTTCGAGGGAACCTGCAATGCAAAGGATATCGTTCTCGATCTCACCTTCGCTGCGGATATCCAGATGGTGTATGCGGATCTTGGTAAGATCCAGCAGGTACTCTACAATCTGATCGACAACGCCATTAAATTCAGCCGTGAGAATTCTGTAATCTATATCCAGACTTCGCTGAAGTACGAGAAAGTCTTTGTTTCCGTGAAGGATACGGGAATCGGTATTCCGAAGGAAAGTATCAAGAAGATCTGGGACCGCTTTTATAAGTCGGATCTCTCCAGAGGAAAAGATAAGAAGGGAACAGGACTCGGGCTGGCGATCGTAAAAGAGATCATACAGGCACACGGGGAAAATATTGATGTGATCAGCACCCAGGGGGTCGGGTCGGAATTTATCTTTACGCTGCCGAAGGCAACGGCGCTGTAATACAGCAAAAAATCTCTGCCCGGTCACACCTCGATGTGTCTGGGCAGAGATTTTTATTTCTGTCAATTTCTTTAGTTTCCTTAGATTTCTTTCATCTTCGTCCTAGTCGCATGAACAACCACCTTCATGCTTTGTTTTTTTATGATCGGCCGGACATCATATCAAGTCCTGTCATTGCCAGCACTTTTACTGCGGCAGTGAGAGCACGTCTTCCTGCTTCACCTCCTGCAGCGTCCGCAAATGCTGCTGTATGGGTTCCCAAGCCTTCGCCCACACCGATATAAAACTGGGCAGCCGGAAGTGCCTGAGTCACATTTCCCACATCCGTGGAACCGATTCCCTGAGTCAGATCCCGCGGAATGTGGTGTTCTCCGATCAGGTCCATATTTTTCTCCACTGCCGTCACAAGTTCCCGGTTGTTGCGCACATCCTTGATGAGATAACCGTCCTGTTTGATCTCAACCTCTACACCGGCGCAAATCGCCGCACCCTTTGCACAGCGGTCAATGACTGCGATCACTTCTTCTAAATAGCCTGCGTCTAATGCCCGGATATTAAACCGGCATACAGCTTTCTCCGGAACGATATTTACTACGGTTCCGCCTTCCAGGATAATTCCGTGAACCCTCGTGTAATCCTTAAAATGAAGTCTCTGGGAATCTACCGCATGGAACATCTGGAGAACTCCGTTTAACGCACTGGCCCCCATCCACGGGCACGCTGCGGTATGTGCCGGTTTTCCGGTGAAGGTATAGGTCTTATTTACGGCTGCAAATGAGATATCATCTGCCATGGACATATCACTCGGATGCATGATCAGTGCCATATCCACACCATCGAAGATTCCTTCGTCCAGCATCGTGATCTTTCCGCTTCCGTTTTCCTCTGCCGGTGTTCCAAGAACCTTCAGGGTTCCGCCGATCCCGTATTTTTCCATGATCTCTTTTAATATCACACCGGCGCCGGCTCCGCTGGTGCCAATCAGATTGTGTCCGCATGCATGTCCAATTTCAGGAAGTGCGTCGTACTCGCACATAAAGGCAAAGGTCATTCCCGGCTTTCCGCTCCGGTATTCTGCCACAAATGCGGTCTCCAGAGAGCCGGCTCCCCGCTGTACTTTAAAACCATGCTTTTCCAACAGCCCGCATAGCTGATCCTGCGCCAGCGTTTCATGGTATGCCAGCTCCGGATGCGCAAATATGCATGCACTGACCGTCTCAAACTCATCCCGGTGTTTCTCCGCCAATGTTTCGATCTCGTGCTTTACCTGTGTCAGATCCATCGTCATTTCCTCCTGTTATTCCCGATATTATATCCACTATTATACCGCGGCTGCTCCTGATTTCTCAAGCACTGATCACATGAATTTCCCACTCCGGCACAGATGGGACCTTGCTTTTCGTCCATTGAATCTCCCTGCGTTTCATGATAAAATATAGTCATCTGCTCAATCATTTCTAACTGCTCGAGAGGAGGACATAATTATGAATTCTATTTCTATCACCTGGAATGGTCATTCCTGTTTTTCCATTGAAAAAGATGGTTTTTCCATTGTTTTTGATCCATATGGCCCAAATACGGTACCGGGACTCGCGCCGCTTTCCCTCACCGCGGACATGGTACTCTGCAGCCACGAACATGGTGACCACGGGTACACGGACGCAGTGACCTTAAAGCACAGCGGGACAAAGAATCCGTTTTCCATCACGAAAATTGACACCTGGCATGACCCGGAACAGGGAGCCCTCCGTGGACCGAACCGGATCCACATTTTAGAATCAGATGGACTTAAAATTGCCCATATGGGTGACATCGGATGTCCTCTTACCAGAGAACAAAAGGATCTGTTAAAGCATCTCGACGCGATCCTGATCCCTGTGGGCGGTTATTATACGATCGATGCGGTCCAGGCGAAGGCTGTGGTGGATGACCTCGCGCCCCGCGTTGTGATCCCGATGCACTACCGTTCTGACCATTTCGGCTATCCGGTGATCGGACGTCTTGAGGAATTTACAGGACTCTGCCGGAATGTGGTGGAGTACGACTCCAACACACTGGTGCTGACGGCTGAGACGAGACCGCAAACGGCGGTTTTGAAGCTGAAATAACCAGATAAGTTCCATTTTTGCTGCAGTTTTCCGTGATGATCCGACCGGCAGTGTAAAAATACAGCTGTCATGTCCGTTCAAATACAGAGTTTAACTGCAGCAATTTTTATGGCCTTTTCCCGGCGTTGGAAAGCATCATAATTTTATAACTTTAAGTTATGTGCCATATCAATACGCGCCATTTTATTTATGCCTGATCCTATGCTATAATGAGGAAACGAAAGAATTCATGAACTGTTAAGGCGGCTGACGGTCTGGATTTTTGCAGCTGTCTTTTAATATTTCTTAGATAAGAAAGGAACATATAAAGTCATGGCAGAAGGAACGATCTTTAAATTTCATAATGACCTTGATACCGATCAGATCATTGCATCCCAGTATCTGCTCTTACCAAATTTGGAAGAGATGAAAGAGCACACATTCGAGTCTCTTGACCCGGATTTCCCGAAAAAAGTAAAACCTGGTGATTTTGTTGTCGGCGGCGAGAACTTCGGCTGCGGTTCTTCCAGAGAACAGGCACCTGGCGTTTTAAAAGCCCTCGGCGTACAGGCCGTTGTTGCGAAATCCTTCGCGAGGATCTTCTATAGAAATGCCATCAACATCGGACTTCCGGTCATCGTCTGTAAAGACCTGCCGGATGATGTAAAGACCGGCGACACCATGGAACTTTCCATGTCTGACGGAACTGCCCACGCAAACGGAAAGACATATTCCTGCACAAAACTGCCGGAATACATGCAGAACATCTTAAATCAGGGCGGACTGATCGCTTCTTTAAACCGTGAGGAGGACTAAGACAATGGGAATGACGATTGCAGAAAAGATCATTGCGGCGGCAGCCGGAGTTGACTACGTAAAACCGGGAGATATCCATACTGTAACATTAGACCGTATGATGAGTAACGACGGAACTACCCATCTGACCGTTGACATGTACCGCAATAAATTAAAACATCCGCATATCGCGGACACAAAGAAGATGGTATTCATTGTAGACCACAATGTTCCGTCCGACTGCCCGAAGACAGCGGCATCCCAGAAGAAGATGCGCGACTTCGCGAAGGAAAACAACATTGATTTCTGGGAGGGAAAAGGCGTCTGCCACCAGGTCATGATGGAACATTATGTATGTCCGGGTGAACTGATCTTTGGTGCTGACAGCCATACCTGCTCTTACGGCGCTCTCGGTGCCTTCGGTACCGGCGTTGGCTGTACCGACCTTCTCTACGGCATGGTGACAGGAAAATCCTGGGTTCTCGTTCCGGAGACTGTAAAATTCAACCTCATCGGAAAGCTGCCGGAAGGCGTTTACGCGAGAGACCTGATCTTGACCATCATCGGCACCATCGGCGCAAACGGCTGCAACTACCAGGTTATGGAGTTCACAGGCGAGGGCGCTAAGACATTGAGCATCAGCGAGCGTATGGTCCTCTGCAACATGGCTGTCGAGGCAGGTGCCAAGACCGGTATCTTCGAGCCGGACGAGAAAGCCATCGAATACCTGAAAGCTCACGGAAGAAAGCCGAAGGCACTCTTCACAAGCGACCCGGACGCAGTCTACGCAAGAGAATATACCTTTGACCTCTCCAAGATCCGGCCGGTAGTGGCGAAACCGGACTTCGTTGACAACCTGGTTCCGGCTGAGGAAGTCCGCGGCGTGAAGATCGACGAGGCATTCTTAGGTTCCTGCAACAACGGACGGATCGAGGATCTCCGTGTTGGCGCTTCCATCTTAAAGGGCAGACATGTTGCAGAAAAGGTTCGTTTTCTTGTCGTTCCGGCAAGTCAGACCGTTTATCTTCAGGCATTGAAGGAAGGGCTGATCGACACCTTTATTGAGGGCGGCGCGATCGTCATGAACCCGAACTGCAGCGTATGCTGGGGCAGCTGCCAGGGTGTGATCGGCGAGAACGAAGTCCTGATCAGCACCGGTACAAGAAACTTTAAGGGCCGTGCCGGACATCCAAGCTCCAAGGTATATCTTGGATCCGCAGCGACGGTTACGGCATCTGCTATTAAGGGCGAAATTGCATTAGCGAGTGATTTATAATCTGCACCGATTTGTAAAGACTATTTTCACTTCTGCCTGTACTTTTATACAGGCAGAAGTGTCGTTCCACCAGTAATGCCCCTATACATAGAATAAATGTAACTATTCAGTACCTTCATAGTTACGTGCAAAAATCCATTCCAGATCAGCTTCGCTGATGGGATTTTTGCCTTCCAGCCTATGTTTTCTTACGGTCAGCGCAGCAAGTGCGCAGACCTACTGAACAGTTACGGATAAATTACTTATTGGTATTTGCCAGAATGATACGGCAATATGCATTTTTGAATATGATCACTATATTTGTATAGAAATCGAGGATATTTACATGGAAAAAATGACTGGAAAGGTCTGGGTCCTGGGCGATGACATCGACACCGATATCATCATCCCGACCGAGTATCTTGCATTAAAGACCATTGACGATATGAAACAGTATGGATTTTCCCCGCTCCGCCCGGAGCTGGCTGCCCAGATCAAGCCCGGAGACATCATCGTTGCCGGAAAAAACTTCGGCTGCGGTTCTTCCAGAGAACAGGCACCGGAGATCATCAAAGCGTTGGGAATCCAGTGCGTGATCGCGAAATCCTTCGCGAGGATCTTCTTCCGCAACTCCATCAACAACGGCCTGCTCCTCATCGAACAGCCGACACTCTACGATGACATCAAAGAGGGCGATACCGTCTCCGTTGTGATGAACGAGCACATCGACTACAACGGAAAAGAGTACCCGATTGCGTCTCTTCCTGAGAATCTGATGGACATTATCCGCGCAGGCGGCCTTGTCAAGGCCATGCGCAAGCTGAATGGTTTGGACTGAACGGGAGGAAAACGAAATGGGAAAGACTGTAATTGAGAAGATCGTTGAACATAACACCGGCAGGTCCGTAAAGCCGGGCGATATCGTGACCGTAAATGTTGACCGCGTCATGATCCACGACATTTTTATTCCGTTCGTGGCGGAGAAATTTAAAGAGATGGGCTTTGAAAAGCTGTGGGATCCGGATAAGGTCGTTCTGATCTACGACCACCTTGTTCCGGCAAGCCAGCTTGACGATACAAGACATTTCCATGTCGGCGATGCGTTTGCCGCAAAATATGGCATGACCCACGTCCACAGAAGTGACGGAATCTGCCACCAGTTAATGACAGAAGCCGGATATGTAAAACCGGGCGATGTTGCCTTCGGTACAGACAGCCACACAACGACCTACGGCTGTGTCGGCGCATTCTCCTCCGGAATCGGATATACGGAGATGGCCAGCATCCTGGGAACCGGAACCATGTGGATCCGTGTGCCGGAGACCATCAAAGTCGTTATCAACGGAAAACTGCCGGAGAATGTTATGTCCAAGGACGTAATTCTCCGTCTCATCGGTGATCTCGGCGCGGACGGCGCTACTTATAAGGCTCTGGAGTTCTCCGGAAGCGCAGTGGAGAGCATGACAGTCGCAAGCCGTATGACGATCTCCAACATGGCCATTGAGGCCGGCGCAAAGTGCGCTCTGTTCACACCGGACGAGAAGACGGCGGAATACTGCAAGGTTACCTTAAATGACTACCAGCAGAGTCTTTTCGGCGACGCAGACGCAAATTACTGCCGCGTGATGGAATACAACGCCGAGGACTTCGTTCCGGTTATGGCATGTCCGTCCCAGGTCGACAAGATCCGCAATGTCAGCGAACTTGAGGGCACAGAGATCGATCAGGTATTCATCGGTTCCTGCACAAACGGACGTCTTGAGGATCTGGCTGCGGCTGCGGAAGTCTTAAAAGGAAAGAAAGTCGCGAAATTTGTAAAGCTCATCGTGACTCCTGCCAGCCGAAAGATCTACAGACAGGCCGCTGACCTTGGAATCCTTGAGACACTGGCCGAGTCAGGTGCTATGATCACCCATCCGGGCTGCGGTCTCTGCTGCGGACGCGCAGGCGGCATCCTGACAGACGGTGAACGTGTTGTCGCTACCAACAACCGCAACTTCCTTGGACGAATGGGAACATCCAAAGTCCAGATCTATCTCGCCTCCCCGAGAACGGCTGCGGCATGCGCGGTGGCCGGTAAGATCGTTTGTCCGGAATAAGCCAGTCAGCACAAACGATAACTACAAAGTAAAAACAGACTCGTTATATCGAATCATAAAAATCCGGTAATCAGGATATCTCGCAATGATACTTTGCGGTTATCTCCGATTACCGGATTTTTTATGTAAGTGTTATATAATCAATCTGAACACTTATGTGCAAGACCTAATAGCGTTTTTAAATGTACTTTCATAAGGTTTTAACCGACAAACCCCTGTACGAAGGTCTTAATAAACCAAATTGTCTGCGGTTGATAAATAATATCAACCAAGAATGCGCCAACGATAGGAACAATCATCATTGCGCGGCGGGACATGCCATAACGCTCATTCACAGCAGTCATGTTCACAATTGCTGATGGAGTAGCACCTAGACCATGGCCGCACAGACCAGCACACATTACAGCTGCATCGTAGTTCTTTCCTAACAGGCGGAATACTACAAAGTAGCTGACAAGAACCATGAATACTACCTGACAGATCAGCACCACCAGAACACCACCGATCAGACCAGCTAATTCCCACAGTTTCAGCGTCATCAGTGCAATAGACAGATACAGCGATAACATAACATCTCCGATTCCATCAACTAGCGCAAAATCGAAATTATAAAAATTAAATTTTTCATTAAGGTTGCGAACTATTACCGCTACAAACATTGCGCCCACATAAGTAGGAAAGCTCATTCCGATGCACTTTCCAATCCAACCGGAAACCATAGTTCCCAACGCCATGCAAACAAGTAAAGCTGTTACATTTTTTATTACATCCAGGCTGCTCAGCTTTGTTGCTTTGGCTGCGTTGACTGTATTAATATCGCTCTCGAAATTTTCAGATGCATCCGGTTTTAAATTGTATTTTACAATTAAGCGCCGCCCAACCGGACCACCTACCATAACAGCACTGATTAATCCAAACGTTGCTGCTGCCGCTCCTACCAGAGGTGCTGCTGTATATCCCATATCCGCGAATGTACTGCCATAAGCAGCCGCTGCACCATGACCACCTACCATGGAAATAGCGCTGGAGAGCAATGCATAAGGAGCCTCCAATCCAACCAGCTTGCCTACACCGATGCCGATCATATTCTGAAAAACAGAGATAATACCCGCAATCAGCCAGTAAACAATAAGTAACATGCCACCTTTTTTCAGTAAACTGATACTTGCGCCCAATCCAACTGTTGTAAAGAAAGCAAGCATAAATGGCGACTGATACATACTGTCAAACGAAAATGCAAATGTTCCCGTCACATGACCAATAAAAGTGACAAACATAAACAGGAATCCGCCAACAACAGGTGCTGGAATACAATATTTTTCCAAAAATTTAACCTTGCTCTTGATAAAGAAACCGATAAGCAATATCACAGCAGCCATGGCAACTGTCATAATACCATCAGCCTTGATGGTAAAAAGGGAATCAATGACCTCAAACGACATGTGCGCATCCTCCTTTTTTTGTAAAGCAGACAAGTTTTTTATTTTTCACGTGCTTTCGTTGCAAACCCCATCAGATCACAAGTCAGGCGAGCCGCTGTGTAACAGGTAGTGTCACCTTCATCATCATATTGTGGAGCAACTTCTGTCATAGCCATACCAACTACATTGCAGTGGTTCGCAATCGCTTCCAACATCTCAGTTGCTTCATCGTATGTAAATCCACCCAGCATAGGAGATCCTGTACCTTTCGATAACGGATAGTCCATAGCATCAATATCAAAATGGATAAACGTATTACGGCCAGCTTCCAAATTCTTTAAAATTTCTTCAATTCCAACACGACGATAATCCTTAACAGAATATATTTTATCGCCATTTGCACGTGCTTCCTCAAAATCAGCAGGTCCACTGCTTCCTATACCGCGAATGCCCAGATGAATCATTTTTTCCACATATGGCAGTGTGGAATTATTTCGCATAGGTGAACCATTGAAATATGGCTGACCATTCAGCGGTTTTGTCCAATCCAGATGGGAATCAAAATGGATGATGTCCAGTTGGGAATAACAATCTAATCCTTTTACAGCTTGATGACCGACTGAACAGTCACCACCTAAAACGATAGGCATAACCCCCTGCTTTGCCAGAATGCGAACTGCTTCTTCCAAATTTTTATTCGTAGCAGTTAAATCACCCGGAACATAATCACAGTCACCACAATCTACCACGCGCCACAGATCGGTATCCAGATAACTCTTATTACGCTCAGGATCATAGTTGCCGCCCTTTTTCATGCGGAAGCGGGTAGATGCATTGCGGATTCCACGCGGTCCAAGGCGACATCCTGTTTTTCCCTGAATCGCCAGATCAAATGGCGCGCCCAAAATAGCGATATCTGCATTAGCGTGATGAATATCATAGCAGATCGGTACTTTAGCAAAAGTCGCAATACCAGTAGGTGCCATATTTAACGGTGCATCTTGTACAGTAAAAGCATTCATAATAAACCTCCTATTAGTCACAATTTTGAAACGCGTTTTGTTTTTGTGTCTTTCTGATATCATTATATGCTATCTAAGAAATAAGTCAAGGTTTTGTTGTCTATTTTGAAATACAGACACTCACGTGAAACAGTTTGTTTCTATTCTAGTACATATCAGATTGACTTTTTTCAGGCAGTTTACTATAATGAAACTACATTAGTAGTTGTCTAATAAGTCCGCGCCTTTACTGCGCTGACCGCAAAGTGCCACCCCACTCAGAAAATGGACACAGAAAAGGAGTAATCTTTATGGGCGATACGAATTTTATTGAATCCTCCACACCTATGGTAAATTCGGTACTTCATGCCACAAAAATTCTAGATTACTATGCTTCCCAGCGCCGGGAATATTTAAGCCTAACTGAGATCAGCCGCGCGATTGGTCTGCATAAAACAACAGTATACCGTATTTTGCGCACACTGCAGTCTGTAGGCTGGATCGAGCAATCCAGCACCAATGGACAATACCGGTTGGGCAGCGGTATTTTAATGATTGCATCTGCCGTGTCTGTGCACTATACCACACGCCAGCTAATCAGTGAAGAAATGCGCCGCTTGTGTGATTTACACAATGAAACCGTCGTGCTTTCCTCTTTGCGCGGAGATACGGGCATTTGCGTGGATCTTGTAAAAGGACATCATAATTTGGGAATTTCAAGTGAAAACGGTTATATTGTACCTTTAGATTGTGGTGCAACCGGTAAGACTTTGCTGGCTGCACAATCAGATGAATTGGTTGAACGTCTAATTCAAAATTATCCTGGTCTGGAAGAAAAGCTGCGTAATCAAGTAAAAGAAATCCGGCAGCGGGGATATTGTATCTCCGAAGGGGAGGTAGATGAGGGAGTCGCTGCCGTAGCAGTTCCACTTCCTATGCCGGATCATATTTATACACTAACCTACTCCGGACCTGTTGAGCGTTTACGCGGTTTAGATTATATGGTTCTGGTACATTCATTGCAACAGGCAGTTAAAAATATATTATTAAAATGTGATGGAAAAAGAAAGGAAGCTCTTTAAAACCTTTTACTCAGTATATTTTCTAGACAAGCAAAGTCTTGAATCAAACTGTTTCCATTGAAATAAAAATCCGATAATCGGATACTGTACGATTTTACTGGTGCAGTTATCCTGATCATCGGATTTTTCTATATGCGTATAAGATTATTATGCCTTATCTAATTTTTTAAGTGCCTTTTTAAATTGAATTGAAAACAAAATCGCCGTGAATGTCACTGCGATCGCATCCGCGATCGGCTCTGCCATGTAGACGCCCAGCGTTTTATTGCTGACGAACATCGGAACAATGAAGATTAACGGAAGCAGAAGCACAAATTTACGCACAACTGCCACGATGATCGAGCATACCGCATATCCGATGGCAACGAAGGTCATCTGGCAGGCGAGCTGGATTCCAAAGAGGAACATCGCACCGCAGTAGATCCGCAGAGCGCCTGCAGTGAAGGAAACGAGTTCTGGATCGGAGCTGAAGATTCCCGCGAAGGTTGCCGGGAAAAGCTGGACAAAGAGCCAGAACAACGTGGAATAGATCAGGGAGATCACGAGATGGAGCTTGAATGTCTTCTTCATACGGTCGATATTTCTCGCTCCGTAGTTATAGCTCATGATCGGCTGTGCGCCCTGTCCGATTCCCTGAAGCGGCAGCATTGCAAACTGCATCGTACTTGTAAGGATCGTCATGGCACCGACTGCCAGATCTCCGCCGTACTTTAACAGGGAAGAGTTAAAGCATACCGAGATAACACTCTCACTGGACTGCATCACAAATGTGGAAAGTCCCAGCGCAAGACACGGAAAAACGATAGATGGAACCGGCTTTAAATACTCCTTTTTGATCCGTAAGAAGGTCTTCTTTCCGGTCAGGAACGCGAGAACCCATCCGCAGGATACCGCCTGAGAGATGATCGTCGCGAGAGCCGCACCCTTTACGCCCATGCCAAACCCGAAGATAAAGATCGGGTCCAAAATGATGTTGCAGACAGCTCCGATGGTAACCGTCAGCATACTGGTCTTTGAAAATCCCTGGGCCGTGATGAACATGTTCATGCCTAACGTCATCTGGACAAAGATCGTTCCGACAGCGTAAATACTCATGTAATCAACGGCATAGTCGATGGTGTTTTCACTGGCTCCAAAAGTCAAGAGCATAGAGCGGCCAAACAACAGTAAGACTGCTGTCAGGATCGCAGAAATGATGATCTGAACCGTAAAACAGCCGCTGAGAATCTTCTCCGCAGAGTCCATGTCATCTTTTCCCATAAAGATCGACGCTCTCGGCGCACCGCCGGAGCCGACGAGGGCCGCGAAGGCGGAGACCACCATAATGATCGGCAGGCAGACGCCGACACCGGTCAGGGCGAGACTTCCGCTTCCCGGGATATGTCCAATGTAGATCCGGTCAACGATGTTGTACAGCATGTTGACGATCTGTGCAATGACAGATGGAACGGCAAGCTTGAAAAGAAGCTTTCCGATCGGCTCTGTCCCAAGAAATTCTTTACTGTTGTTCATGCAGTTTTCCTTCTTTCCTGTAATCTGAAATGTTTGAATTGATCCGGTTCATAAGTTCGAACAGCATCCGGTGCTCTTCCGGGGAGAATCCGCGGTAGATGATCTCAGCAGCCCGTTTCTGGACGTTTTTTCCATCAGAGACCATCGGCGCAGCAGCGTCTGTAAGTTTCAGATGGATCGTCCTCCGGTCCGTCCCATAATATTCCCCTGTGAGCAGTCCGCGCTCTTCTAATGAGCGGACAGACATGGAAACATGGGACTTTGTAAAAGCCCGCTTCTTGATAATCCGGGCGGCGGTGTCGCACTCCGGATTGTTGGCGAGAAACAGCAGAATATTGAATTCCATCTGGGTCAGCCCGTATTTTTTGCAGACCGGATCAATGAGCCCCGTATAGAAATCCCGGCTGTCCGCCATAAAATCAACAAATTTCATGTGTATCACCTCTGGTTCAAAAGTGAACTGTTCTATTTAGAACTATATTAGTATACAGGACTATTCTTAAAAAGTCAAGAGCAGCGGCAGTTCTAAGCATTCTAAGCCTATCCAGGTGCCTTATCCAGATCTCGTTCTTCACATGATGTCCTTACCTGCACTACAGATTTTATAAAAAAGGATGTGCCTTGGCACATTCGCGCAGGCGCTTGCGACAATCTACATCTTCGCGCAGGCGCGCAGCATTGGCACGTTAGTGCCTTTTGTGTGACAGGGAATTCCTCGGAATTTCCTATTACATCAAAAAGATCCGACAGTCAAGTTGTCTTACAGAATCAAAAATTCCTGTAAAACAACCCAACTGCCGGATCTTTTCTATATATAGCTTTATATTCTAATTAAACTTCATCGAGATCCCCCGGCTCATCAGAGCATGCCAGACGATCTCCCCTGTTTCCAGAGACTTTTTCACATCGATGATCCTCTGGTTCTCCGAACCGCGGAATGCCAGTGCCACGCTGTAAAGTTCCTGAACAAACTCGCCGTCCACGAGGACATCGATCAAGCTTAACATCTCATCCGTACACTCACATCTCGCCCGGCTCTCACCGAGAAGCTCTTTATCGAAAAGATAACCGGTATAGCACCAGATATTTTTCTTCGGGAATCTCTCGCGCACTTTCTTTAAGAACGGGAGAAGTGCCCGCTGGTTTTCCGGCTCAAAGGGTTCTCCGCCAAGAAGCGATAATCCATCCACAAAATCCGGTTCCAGCGCCTTTAATAACATTTCTTCCGTCTCTTCCGTAAACGGCTTTCCGTATCCGAAATCCCACGCCACATCATTAAAGCAATTTTTACAGTGATGTGTACAGCCGGACACGAAGAGGGACACGCGGACTCCCTCGCCGTTTGCAATATCACATGTTTTGATCTCTCCGTAATTCATTACAGGTGCAGTACCCTTTCCTTAATTTCCTGTGTTCTGCCCTGATTCCAGAACTGTGTTCCGATGTATCCGCAGGTACGTCTTGCAACGTTGAGCTTGCTCTGATCACGGTTTCCGCAATGCGGGCATTCCCATACGAGCTTTCCGTCATCCTCGATGATCTTGATCTCGCCGTCGTAGCCGCATACCTGACAGTAATCGCTCTTCGTATTTAACTCCGCGTACATGATATTGTCATAGATGTAGCGGATGACCTGAAGAACAGCCGGGATATTATCCTGCATGTTCGGAACTTCCACGTAGCTGATCGCTCCGCCCGGGGACAGTGCCTGAAATTCAGACTCTAATTTTAACTTACTGAAGGCGTCGATCGGTTCCGTTACATGCACATGGTAGCTGTTCGTGATGTAGTTTCTGTCGGTTACGCCCTTTACGATACCGAAACGTCTCTGGAGACTCTTCGCAAAAGAGTAGGTTGTGGACTCCAGCGGGGTTCCGTAGATGCTGTAATCGATATTCTCCGCCTCTTTCCACTTCGTGCAGTAGTCATTTAACTTCTGCATGATCTCAAGACCAAGTTTCTTTCCTTCCGGCTCAGTTAATTTCTTCTCAATTAAGCTGTATACACATTCCCACAGGCCTGCATATCCCAGAGAAAGTGTGGAATATCCGTCATAGAGGAGCTTGTCGATGGTCTCACCTTTCTTTAAGCGGGCAAGAGCGCCATACTGCCAGAGGATCGGAGCCGCGTCGGATAAGGTTCCTTTTAATCTCTCATGGCGGCAGCGCATTGCGCGGTGGCAGAGTTCCATTCTCTCATCAAAGATCTCCCAGAACCTGTTCATGTCTTTTCTTGCGCTGAGTCCAATATCAACGAGGTTTACCGTCACAACGCCCTGATTGAAGCGCCCATAATACTTGCGCTCGCCTTCCCGGTAGTTTCCTGCATTCGCAAGGTTTCCTTTTACATAGGAACGGTCCGGAGTCAGGAAGGAACGGCAGCCCATGCATGTATACACATCGCCCTTTAATTCCCGCATCTTCTTCGCGGAGATGTAGTCCGGAACCATGCGCTTTGCGGTACATTTTGCCGCAAGCTCTGTCAAATAGTAATACGGCGCATCCGGAGTGATATTGTCCTCATCGAGAACATAGATCAGCTTCGGGAATGCCGGTGTGATCCATACGCCGGCTTCATTTTTAACGCCGAGATATCTCTGTTTTAAGGTCTCCTCGATGATCATCGCAAGGTCTTTTTTCTCCTGCGGATTCTTTGCCTCGTCGAGGTACATGTAAACGGTAACGAACGGTGCCTGTCCGTTTGTGGTAAGGAGTGTTACGACCTGATACTGGATCGTCTGGATTCCCTTCGTGATCTCTCTGCGGAGACGCTCCTCCGTGAGCTTATCGATCTGATCCTCTGTCACAGCAATTCCAAGATCCTTCATCTCGCCGATCACTTCCTGACGGATCTTCACCCTCGATACCTGAACGAACGGAGCGAGATGCGCAAGGCTGATACTCTGTCCGCCATACTGGTTGCTGGCAACCTGCGCGATGATCTGGGTCGCGATGTTGCAGGCTGTGGAAAAGCTGTGCGGGCGCTCGATCAATGTCTCGCTGATCACGGTGCCGTTCTGCAGCATATCCTCCAGGTTTACAAGATCGCAGTTGTGCATATGCTGTGCAAAATAGTCGGAGTCATGGAAGTGGATGATTCCCTGCTTATCCGCCTCAACAATATCTTCCGGAAGAAGAAGTCTTCTCGTGAGATCCTTGCTGACCTCTCCAGCCATATAGTCACGCTGTACGCTATTGACCGTCGGATTCTTGTTGGAATTTTCCTGCATAACCTCTTCGTTGTTGCACTCGATCAGGGACAGGATCCGGTTGTCCGTCGTATTTGCTTTCCGCACCAGAGAGCGGTCATAGCGGTAGCGCACATAATTTTTTGCGATCGCAAAAGCACCGATCGCCATCAACTGGTTCTCGACCATATCCTGGATCTCTTCTACGGACACCGCACGTCCCAGCTTATTGCACTTGTACTCTACATAATCCGCGATATCCGTAAGCTGTTCCGGTGCCAGATAGGCATTTTCTGTGGCGTTGCATGCCTTCTGGACCGCATTTACGATCTTGAGCGTGTCAAAACTTTCCTCCGCTCCGTTTCTTTTGATGATCTTCATCCCTGATTCCCCGTTTCATTTCATTGTGTTGGCAGAATTGTCCGCTTTACGCACAACTGCCGTTGCCTGTTTTTCTCTTCTGTCTATTCTGCTAAAAAACACAGCTGACCTACAGGTCCGCGCATTTACTGGCCGGCCTCAGGCATGTACATTTCAGTTGCTGATAGTTTTCTTGGTTGTATATACAGTTTGTTTTTTCAGAATTATACAGAAATTTTATCTGATTTAGATATTTTATGATTAATCTGTCGGACCTGCCGCCACGAGTCTCTTAAGGCGGTCATGTCATGTTCCCGCCACGTTATTTTTAGTCACTCACGCGAGAACGATTCTATTATAACTGTATTGTTCCCGGATTGCAAGGAGTACTGCTATATAAATATGATATACCAAAACCATATATATGGTGAAAAATTCATGATTCAAAACTATATATTGTTGTTTTTTGAATACAATCTACAAGAAGAGTCCCCTCCGGGATCGTCCCGGAAAGCCCTGAAAAGGCATATCCCGCGAGCCATTTTTCTGCCGTTTTAAGCGTCCAGAAAGCCCGCGGGACTGTTTTCTCTGCTCTTTTTACTTAAATATGTCTGCGCCATTCTTCAAGGCGGTAACGCTGTCTTTTCTTTGCGTCCTCCAGTTGTGCCAGCATTTTCGGAATATCTTCGTTAAAAGTTCCCGCAAGCACTACATAGTTGGACGCGTGGTTTGTCCGGAAAATCGTTCCGGGAGAATCAATGTGTGTTAAAAACAGCTCCATTTCCTCCACGATCTCGTCCGGGGTGATAAGCTCCATCTCCCCGCGTTTTACTTCCTCATTCATCTGGGTCCCCTCATAGAGGCGCAATGTCAGGAAGGAGGCATACTCCGGATTCATCTGATTGATCAGCTCCGCCGACTTGATGGCATGTTCCCGGATCCCTTTTCTTCCGCCGAGGCCGGAGATCAGCGTCACAGAGGTCTTGATGCCGCAGCGCTTCAATTTCTGCCCCGCCGCCGCAATCTGGGCCGCCGTCACATCCTTATGGATATGCTCCAGAACACGGTCATCGCCAGATTCCGCTCCGATATAGACCATCTCGAGTCCTGCTGCCGCTAAGGCTTTTAAATCTTCCTCAGACTTTGCCAGAACATCCTTTGCAGTCCCGTAAGAGGTGATCCGCTCCACATACGGGAAATTTTTGTGGACATAGGCTAAAAGCTCTAAAAGAAGTTCTGTCTTTACCACCAGTGCATCACCGTCCGCAAAGAATACACGGCTGACATACGGTCCGTAATAATCGCGACATTCGTCCAGATCCTTCATGATCTCTTCTTTTGTCCGCACTCGGAATTTTTTCACCCGGTACATGTTGCAGAAGGTGCACCGGTTATGGGCACAGCCCACAGTCACCTGAATAATTAAGCTTCTCGCCTCGCTCGGCGGGCGGTATACGGTTCCTTCGTATTCCATATGATCACTTTCCTTTCCAATTAAAATGCCCCAAGTCTGTCCAGCCTGCTCAGAATATCTGCCCGTCTCTCATCAAACAGCAGATTCTTATTGTATTCAAAATATCGTTCACACTCATTTTCCTGTAAAAACCGCACGGCCGGGACGCTGGAGTTCAGTTCTGTGATAAACACCACCATCTCCTGACTGCTGCCAAACGTTCCTTCCATGAAATCAAAGGCATACTCCAGTGTCTGTCCGGCATGAGCGCACAGATCCTCAAGTTCTGTCCGTTCGTCACCAAACAGCTCCCGGAACCGGTCGAATATCTCGTCACCACCCGATAAAAGCTCTGCTTTCACAGTCTGAAGGTATCGGTTCATATCCGTTGCGATATCGGCACAGCGATATTTTTCCTGTCTTGTGAGAAGACCGGCTTTCTGTTTCTGCTCGGATGCCGCGGTGAATGCCTCGATCTGATGGGAGAAAATGTTGATCGGAGTCTGCGGCACTGTCTCCATCGTTTCTCCGGCCTCCGTTTTATCTTCCAGACTTCTCTTGAATGCTTTCAGCTCCCCAAACAGCACTTCCAGATAATCCTCTTTCTGCGCATAAGCCTTAAACTCCACATCGAGCTTCGCTAAAATCAGGCTGATGATGGAAAGCTTCTCGTCAAACGGTGCCTTCGCCGCCTGCTCCATCAGGCCCTCATTGCGTTTTCCTTCCAGAACTTCATCGATCTGGTATCTCGCCTGATACTTCTTATATAATTCCAGATAGTTCGCAAAATCTTTTGCGATCCGGGGATGCTCAATGTACTGCACTACAACTTCCCGGTCACAGATAAGATCCACCTTCTCGCAGACCTTTAAAAATCCGGAGAGATCTTCCCACCCACGAGGTGTCGCAAAAATCTTGCCATCCACAGTTGTCTCCACCTGGTAAAAATACTGCGGCTTTGCGGTGAGGAATGACAGGATCGCCGGATGGATATCCGCCTGCTTCGCGTACTCTTTCCAGACCTCAAAATCCGCCTCCACATCGATCTTTTTGATGCGGTCCAGGGTCGCGATATCAAATTCCCGCACGGATTTATTGTATTCCGGCGGGTTTCCTGCTGCCACGATGATCCAGCCATCCGGGATCTTATGATTTCCGAAAGTCTTATACTGCAAAAACTGCAGCATGGCCGGGGCCAGTGTCTCGGACACGCAGTTGATCTCATCGATGAAGAGAAGTCCCTCGGAGAGTCCTGTGTCTTCGATCTTATTGTAGATCGCCGCGACGATCTCACTCATGGTATATTCCGTCACATGGACATTCTTCCCACTGTAAGTCTTCTCCGAGATAAACGGGAGACCGATGGCACTCTGTCTCGTATGGTGTGTGATCGTGTAGGAGACGAGACCGATCCCGCACTCCCGCGCCACCTGCTCCATGATCTGGGTCTTTCCGATTCCTGGCGGACCGATGAGCAGCACCGGGCGCTGCCGCATGGACGGGATCTCGTATTCCCCGTGTTCGTTCTTCGTCAGATACACCTGTATCGTATTTTTAATTTCCTGTTTTGCACGCTTGATGTTCATTTTTTATCTCCCATCCAACACTCTTCCGACGTCCTCCATCGACTCCGGGTCCAGAATCACTTTCATCGCCCAGGGCGGAACGTCCGCGTCAGTATAATTATCCCGCATAAACACGAAGGCCGTGTCATATGGCGGCATTTTCACCGGAAATGTCCCATATCCGTCCGTAAAATAGAGAAGTCCCCGCAGCCTGCTGAACTTTCCCGCCTTGATCATCTGGTCCACATGCAGGAATGCCGGGCGGAAATCAGTTCCGCCCATGCCATGGAGCTCCATGTGGTCCATGTAATTCCGAAGGTCCTCCTCGCTCTCGATCTTCACATCCTGCCGTACTTTATCGTCGCACTGCAAAATGTGGATATTGACCTTCTTAAAGAAGCTCTCCGACTGAGCCAGCACCCCGTAGGTCTCTTCCAGGAATTTCTTCACCAGCTCCCCGGAGCATGACATCGAAGTGTCGATAACGACCACAAAATCCTCGATCCGCCGGACTTCCTTCGTCTCAAGGGGCTCGATCAACGGCATATTTCCGTATAACTGCATGCCATAATTGTAGAATACATAGTCGAACGCATCCGGATCGATCTGGACTGTCTCCTTCAGCACCGAAAATTTCTGCAAAAATTTCCGGTAATCGTACCGCTCCCGGTTCTCCACCGCCAGCTGATCCATCAGCTCCCTGGAGTCATCCGCCGCCTCGTTGGAAAACGCCTCCATCTCCGCCTGCATCTTCTCCCGCTTGTCATCCCAATCGTTTTTTCGATTCCGGTTGGGATTTGGGGACTTCTTCTCGTCCTCTTTCTCCCATCTGGAATGATCGTCCCGGCAGAATTCCCGGCAGAGCCGCTCATATTCGATCTCCGAAAGCTCCATCTCCTGCATAGTGTGATAGATGCTCTCCGCGTTCAGTACCTTGATCTTTTTCCTCAGACGTCCGTAAAATTCCGCCCGCACCGGTGACATCGGCAGATGGACGCACGGCTTGTGGATTCCATCGATCAGGGACTCCACAGCGATATCGCATGCCAGATTCCAGTATTCCTCCGCCCGCTTTTTTCTCGACCATGGGTGGACAAAGAGACAGTGGAAGGTCTCGTGCAGGATCATGCGGTTTACATAAACAGGATTTCTCCGGTACCAGCCGCAGATGTATCCTGTCTCAAATGATAATAAGGTTCCGTCCGTTCCGATTCCCTTGATGCTGTTGTCCGCCACCGGGAACAGGCCATTTAAGACCACGTCGAGAAACCGCATGGAAAGATACAGCTCATTCCTCGCGTTCCGTATGATCTCAACGCCGATCGCCGCCAGTTCTTCCAGCGCGCCCTGCTCTCTCAGGATCGGCGACCATGCCGCATCTTCTCTCATGACGATTTCTGACCTCCTCACAAATCAAAATCAAACTTTTTCTTCTTTACGCCAAACTTCTTCCTCTGGATCTCCATAAACATCCCCAAAAGCTCCGGCAGATGCTTTTTCGAGATCTCCGTGATCAGCCCCGACATCTTATCCGCCGTCAGCGGATTCTTTTCCGGTGTTAAATACTGTCCCGCAATCCATTTTATGGTCTCCGGGTCCTCAAGGCTGCCGAGAAGTACCTCATAAAGATTCTCCATAAGAAACTTTTCATATTCCTTTTTCGCGCTCTCCCACAGTCCTTTCGGATACTGCAGCCGGGTCACCGCGATCTTCGATGCCATGAGAACCGATTCCTCTGCTTTTTCATACACAAACATTTTATCATACCTGTCAAATCGGAATTTTCGTCCCTCAAAACAGTAGCGATATTTCTGCCCTGCACCGTGGATATTGGATACCGTGATCCTGGCGGGCGTATTTTCCACCGCCTCGTCGTAGTATTCCGGGAAGATCACACGCGCAGTCTCTGTCTCCCCGTTCTCTTCCTCAAAAGTACTTGAAGCCAGCGATGTTCGTGCAGAGTCCGTGTCTCTCTCGTCCTGCATTCGATTTTGTCCGCTCTGTATAAACACATGTACTGTGACTCTCTCATTGATCTCCGTCACAAAATCCCTAAGCGCCGACTCTTCATCCACCCCCATATGCACAGTCAGACTCCTGATATTCCGGCAGCCCGTAAACACACCGCCGCCGACTTCCCGGAGCGTCCCGTAAAAATGGATCTCCTGAAGCTTCTCACATCCATAAAATTCATATCTTCCGATCCGGGTGAGTGTCCGCGGTAGATAGACTTTCTCCACTGTGCTCCCCGAAAATACCTTGTCTGCCAGCTCTGTCACCGGAAGTCCGCCCAGACTTTCCGGTACCACGCAGACGGCGCCTGGTGCCAAAAGCTTTGTCACACAAGCGCCCCCATTTTTCTCTTTAAATTCAAATTCAACATCCATATTCCAGTTACACTTATTATAATTGTTCAGCAGACCAGAACAATTAGTTCACAGACCTGCCGAACAGTTATGCTTATTCTTCAATCAGTTTATTTAACTTTCTCATCGCACTGAACCGGTAATAATATACCAGGAATGCCAGCGAAGTGATACTCCAGCTTAGCGGATAGCTCGTCAGCGTCGTGTACAGTCCCGGATGGACTGCGCCTGCGCCGAATACCCAGATCACACGCAGGATACAGGTTCCAACACAGATGATCAGCATTGGGATCAGGGCATCGCCCACGCCGCGCAGCGTACACGGATATACGTTGACGCAGATGTAGCAGAACCAGAACGGCACCAGGAAGCGGATAATACTCATGCTCTCCGCCATGACATCCACATCGTTGGTAAAGAGACTGATCAGAACCGGTCCCGCCGTAAACATAAACAGACCGAGTGCCGCCGTGATGATCGTCGACATGAGAAGCCCCACATAGGTGCCCTTTTTCAGACGTTTGATCTTTCCTGCACCGAAATTCTGTCCCGCAAAAGTCGTCACGGAGATTCCCATGGCATCCATAGTCATCCAGAAAATACCGTCGATCTTTCCGTAAACCGCCCAGGACGCGATCGTATTCGTTCCGTATCCATTGATGTTTGCCTGAATCAGGATATTGGAGATCGAGTACATCATGGACTGGAGTCCCGCCGGAAGACCGATCTTTATGATCCTCTTTAATAATACCGGCTCCACACGGAGTTCCTTCGGGATAAAACGGTAAGATTCTTTTGTCCGGATCAGCGTTATCATAACGAGTACTGCCGATAAAAGCTGGGACATGATCGTCGCAAGCGCCGCCCCGGCAACTTCCATATGAAAACAGACTACAAACAGGAGATCCAGAGCAATATTGGTCAGGCAGCTCGCCACAAGGAAATAGAGCGGTCTCTTCGAATCTCCCACAGCTCGTAGGATCGCAGCGCCCATGTTATAGACCAGATTTCCTATGATACCCAGAAAATAGATCCTGAGATATGTCACAGAATATCCAAGGATCTCTTCGGGAGCACCCATAGCCCGGATTGCAGCCGGAGTGAAGATCTCACCGATCACTAAGAGTGCCACACCGCCGGCCAGCGCCAGACAGAACGATGTGTGAACCGATTTCTGCACCTGCTGGTCTTCCTTTGCCCCATAGAACTGGGATACAACGACAGCCGCGCCGGAAGACATTCCGACGAAGAAGCCAACCAGCAGGTTGATCAGTGTTCCCGTCGTACCGCCTACCGCGGAAAGTGCCTCTTTTCCCACAAACTTTCCAACGATCATGGCATCCGCCGTGTTGTAAAGCTGCTGGAAAAATGTCCCGAACAGGATCGGAAAGAAAAAGAGCAGGAGCTGCTGCCAGATCACGCCGTCCGTGATCCCGTTGTAGCCTGCCGGATGATTCTTCTTAAGTGTCATATCTTCACCCTCTACAAAATCCGCCATGCATGGATCCCGTTTGCGGTCTTTTCTGAATGCATGGCAATTGATACTTCCGCCCTGTATCTGTCGTCTGCGGACACAGGGCGGAGGTATGATTGATCAAAGGCCGGCTCTTTCGCCGCCTTTAAAGGTTCTTTTTATGATTACAGGAGATTCTTTCTGAGTTCCTCGCCGCTCTTTGCGGAAAGGTATGCCGGCGGAATGTCAAGAATGGTCTTGCATCCGCTCATTCCCTCCTGTTTCATGCGGAATGCGGCGCGGGCACAGCAAACGATCACGGAGGAAGTGAACTCCGGGTTGGAATCCAGTTTCAGACGATACTCGATCACATGTGTATTCTCCTGATTCCATCCAGTCTTTCCGTTTCTGATCACGAAACCGCCGTGCGGAAGCGTGGAATGGTCGCGCTTCATCTCTTCCTCGCTGATGAAATGAACCGTTGTATCATAGTCGGAGAAGTAGTTCGGCATCGTTACGATCTCTTTTTCGATGCGTGCAAGATCAGCGCCCTCTTCGGCAACAACATAGCATTCTCTTGTGTGTTTCTCTCTTGTTGTGAGTTCCGGAGTCTCGCCGTTTCTGATTCTCTCCAGCACGCTCTCAACCGGGACTGTATACTGTCTTGCGTCCTTCACGCCATCAATGCGGCGGATTGCGTCGGAATGCCCCTGGCTTACACCTTTGCCCCAGAATGTATAGTCTTTACCATCCGGGAGAATTGCATTTGCGTATACACGATTTAAGGAGAACATACCCGGATCCCAGCCTGCGGAGATCACTGCTACATTTCCTGCTTCCTTTGCCGCTGCATCGACAGCTGCAAAATGCTCCGGAATTCTCGCGTGTGTGTCAAAGCTGTCCACTACGGTGAAATATTTCGCATACTCCGGTGTCTGCACCGGAAGATCTGTCGCACTTCCGCCGCAAAGGATCAGGACATCGATCTTATCTGTCATATGTTTCGCTTCGTCCGCATGGTAAACCTTTGCGCCTTCGGTCAGGATCCTGACATTTTTCGGATCTCTTCTTGTAAATACTGCCGCAAGCTCCATATCCGGATTCTGTTTGATGGCGCACTCAACGCCGCGTCCAAGATTTCCATAACCCATAATTCCGATTCTGATCGTCATATTGTTCTCCTCTTCTTTCTTTATTTAACGTCGCTATCTCCATTTTACCAATAGGCCGTTATAGTGTCAATTGAAATAAGTTTAACAAATTTGTCTCCTGTTTCTTCCAGATACACCTGCAAAACCTGCCACCGGAAGGTTCTTCTGGGAACACGGCAATGAAAAAAGAAACAACGGAATCCGAAATCCTTTTTCTCAAAGATTCCTGAGTCCGTTGTTTACATATTTTGTAACTATTCAGTACCTTCATAGTTACACGCAAAAATCCATTCCAGATCAGCTTCGCTGATGGGATTTTTGCCCTCCAGCCTATGTTTTCTTACGGTCAGCGCAGCAAGTGCGCAGACCTACTGAACAGTTACCATATTTTTTTTATATTAATGTTTTTCCCTTTTCATAAGCACAAACGCAACGCCCGCCGTGATGAACTCTGATACAGTCACCGTAAGCCAGATTCCGTCTACACCAAAGAGTGCCGGGAGAAGGAACACGAACACGCTGTTTAAGATCACTCCGCGGAGCAGTGTGATCGTTAAAGAAAACCGCGGTCTCACAGTAGACTGGAAATACATTCCGCTGATGATGTTCCACTCGCTGACTAAGAAGCCGAGGAAATACAGCCGGATCGCCGGGACCGCCATTGTGAGGATCTCCGGTGTCGGGTCCAGGAACAGATAGGACAACTGTACCGGGATCAGCATGCCGATCGCAGTGAATAGGAAGCCTGCGGCAAATCCGGTCCGGACTCCCAGCTTTCTCGCCTCACCGACTCTCTTCAGGTTTCCCGCGCCAAAGTTCGCGGAAAGCAGCGGCTGTACTGCCTGAGCGATACCGTTGGAAATGGACGATGCCACAAGCGCGGTGTTTGTGATGATTCCATAGACCGTGATTCCCATCTCTCCCACGTAAGCGAGGAGCTGGCGGTTAAACAGCAGCATCACGAAGCCGTTGGAGATCTCCAGAATAAAGCTTGCGAGCCCATTTCCGAGCACCTCCGGCACCCGTCTCCACACATCGCTAAATTCCAGCTTCAAGTGGTTATCTTTCGAGAAAAAATGGCTTGCGAGGATCAGCACCGTGAGTGTCGTTCCGGTGGCTGTCGCCAGCGCCGCACCTCCCATTCCCCATTTCATGATAAAAATGTATACATAATCCAGGATAACATTGGTGACACCTCCGCTGATCACGCCCGCCATGGCAAGCTTCGGCGCACCATCGTTTCGGACGAATGCCTGAAGGAATGAAGACAGGGCAAACATGGGGGCCGCTGTTGTGAGCACAGTTCCGTAAGGCACGGTGTATTCATTTAAGAGCGGGGTATTTCCCATAAAAGTAATCAGAGGGTTGAAAAAGATTCTTCCCAATATCAGAAAGACTGCTGACAGAGCAAGCACCACACAGAGTGCCGCCGTAAAATAACTTCTGGCGCGTTTTTCATCGCCGCGTCCTCTGGAAAACCCAAAGAGAACGCTGCCGCCGACTCCGCACATCATTCCGATCCCGAAATATGTGTTGTAGAGCGGCAGTAAAATATTCATCGCCGCAATACCGGAACCACCAACTCCGCGTCCGATCATCATCGTGTCCGCCAGAATATAAATGGAGGTCACGAGTGTTGCGCTGATGGACGGCACCAGGTAACTGAAAAATACCTGGCGGACCGGGGATTCCAGCATGTTGATCTGTTTCATAAGTGTTGCTCCTCAATATTCTTCAAAATGTATTTCGAAATACCTTGTTCTTCTTTCTAACAGCAATATTTCAGCAGCTCTTTTTGCAAAGCTGCTGATTTCTTAGTCTGCGATGTTAAAATTCGTCCTTGCATATCCTGCCAGCGTGTCTGCCATCTTTTTTCCATACTCTGCGGCAAAATCATCAAGGACTCTTTCAGCGATCCGTGTCCCCTCTTCCCCGAAGATTGCTTCACAGACTTCCCGGTATGCCCAGTAGGAGTGAGCGCAGTGGTACTCGAAAGATCTGAGGCCTGCCGGATTTTTTGCCATATTGGACTCCGGCGTCAAACCGGCGTTCCGGATCGTCTGTATACAATAATCATGGTCATGGAGTGTCTGGGAGACCTCATAGCGAATCTCCGGGTTGAAACCTCGGGAAATAGACGCATCCAGGTCCTTACAATAGAGAAGTCCCGCTTCCGGGAGTCCCATATTCTTAAACTGGGTGTGCCACGGACAGACATGGATGTGGATCTGAAAGTCCGGGCTTAAGCTTGTCGTCTCGGACTGGTTTCCGAGTCCCTGTGCTTTCACCTCTTCCGTGTTGACCCACTCACCGTACTGGCAGTATGTCTCATAAGTCAGAGGTTTTCCGTCCCGGATCGCCCGCTGCGCCATCCGACGTCCACGCTGTTCGCCGTAATATCGGGTGGCATGCAAAAATGCCGCCTCGCCGCGGTCACCGAAGATTTCCTTCAGGTAAACATAATATTTTGCCGCGATAAACGCGTGTGACAGTTCTGTAAATCCCATAATGCTTCCTCCCGTCCTACATTCTATTCTTCTGCTTCACCATAGCGCTCTGGCTTGTATACAAAGTCCATGCTGCGGACAGACTCATTTTCCCGCATGACCAGATATCCGCGTGCTTCTTATTTCATCTCTCCAAGAATATCCGACAACTGCGCAAACTGTGCAAGGCTTAACGCCTCGCCGCGGATCGTCGGAGTGAGTCCCATCTCTGCGATCGCTGCCGCGATCTGTTCCTTTGTATACGGAAGTTCAGGCGCATTTCCGAGACCGTTCTGCAGCGTCTTTCTTCTCTGATTGAAGGACGCGCGGATGATCTTGAACATCAGGGCAGGATCCTTCACCTCAACTGGCATCTCCTTATGTCTTGTAAGCCGGATCACCGCTGATCCCACATTCGGGCGCGGGATAAAGCAGTTCGGCGGTACGTTCGCTACGATCTCCGGCTCCGCGTAATACTGGACAGCCAGGGACAGAGCGCCGTAATCCTTGGACCCCGGTCCTTCCTTCATGCGGTCCGCAACTTCCTTCTGGACCATGACGGTAATATTGTCGATCGGCACTCCGCTCTCAAAGAGCCCCATGATGATTGGGGTCGTGATATAGTACGGCAGGTTCGCAACGACCTTGATCGGCTTTCCGCCGTTGTATTCCTCGGCCAGTGCCTTGATATCGACTCTTAAGATATCCTCGTTGATGACGGTCACGTTGTTATAATCCGCCAGTGTCTCCTTTAAGATCGGGATCAGGTTCCGGTCGATCTCGACAGCGACCACATGACCGGCATTTTCTGCCAGATACTGGGTCATGGTTCCGATCCCAGGTCCGATCTCAAGGACACAGTCATTCTTTGTGATCCCGGCTGCAGAGATGATCTTCTCCAGTACATGGGTATCGATCAAAAAGTTCTGACCGAACTTTTTCTGAAACATGAATTCATACTTCTGTATGATCTCTATGGTATTCTTTGGGTTTCCCAGATTCGCCATTTATTTCTCTCTTTCTATTTTGGACTGCGCTTTTGCGCAGGTGCTTTTATTTACGCGAACAACGAGCCAAAGTCCGCGCTTACGCGAGACCTTGGCGACTGTCGCGATAACAAGGGGAAACTCGCGAAGCGTGTTTTCACTTGTTATTACAGGAAATTCCGGGGAATTCCCTGTTACAAAAAAGGCACTAACGTGCCAATGCTGCGCACTCGTGCGAAGATGCAGATCGTCGCAAGTGACCGTGCGGGGCGCATCCTTTTTATGATATGCATTCGAAAGAATCTGCTGATGACAGGTCGGCAGGTAAATTGAAAGGCAGAATGGCTTGAAAAATACGTCTGGTGCGTATTTCGATTTTTTAGGAGGTAAGATATGAACTGCAGACCGGAAGATATGCTGCTTTACGCGGTGACAGACCGCGCGTGGTTAAATGGTGAGACTCTGGAGAGTCAGGTGGAAAAGGCTTTAAAGGGCGGCGCGACCTTTGTTCAGCTGAGGGAAAAAGAGCTGGATGAGGAGAAATTTTTGGAAGAGGCGAAGAAGATCAAAAAACTCTGTGCCGAATATCATGTTCCCTTTGTGATCAATGACAATGTGGATATCGCCCTTAAGGTGGACGCGGACGGCGTTCATGTGGGACAGAGCGATATGGAGGCTGGAAAAGTGAGGGAAAAGCTGGGAACGGATAAGATCATCGGTGTTTCCTGTAAGAATGTGGAGCAGGCACTTCTCGCGAAAAAGCACGGGGCAGATTACCTCGGCGTCGGAGCGATGTATCCGACAGGAACAAAAAAGGACGCAACAGCGGTGACACCGGAGGCGCTTTCTGCGGTCTGTCAGGCGGTGGATATCCCGGTAGTCGCCATCGGCGGGATCAATAAGGACCGCCTGGAGCCCCTTAAGGGAACCGGTGTGGATGGTGTCGCAGTCGTCAGCGCGATCTTTGCGGCAGAGGATATTGAGAAGGCGACACGAGAACTGAAAGAGGCGGTAAGAGAAATCTTATAATATAATTTTTTAAACACTACATTCAAACAAGCCAATAAGCCAGAAGAAAAATACTACTTGCCTGAAAATATGAATTCTAAATTCACAGAGCAGCAATTTTCCCTCTGGGTTTTGGAATAGATCAAGCGGAAAACATTTCCGCGGCGGCACATTGGGGGCACCACCTTGCGTCGCCTAATAAAAAGTTATTGATGCCTGAAAGGAGTTTTTATGATGAAGACAGCATTAACGATCGCTGGAAGCGATTCCAGCGGAGGCGCCGGCATCCAGGCCGATTTAAAGACGATGATCGCAAACGGAGTATACGGAATGAGCGCGATCACAGCACTGACGGCCCAGAACACGACCGGCGTCCAGGGGATTTTCGAGGTAACACCGGAATTCCTGGAACAGGAGATCGACAGCGTATTTACGGACATCCGTCCGGACGCGGTAAAGATCGGAATGGTTTCTTCTGCGGGACTGATCAAGTCCATCGCAAAGAAGCTTCATGAACACAAAGCAGAAAATATCGTTGTGGACCCGGTCATGGTGGCGACAAGCGGATCAAAGCTGATCAGCGACGATGCCATCGGCACATTAAAAGAATACCTGTTTCCGATGGCGGCGGTCCTGACCCCGAATATCCCGGAGACAGAGGTTTTATCGGGGATGGAAGTAAAGTCCGCCGAGGACATGATCGCGGCAGCAAAACAGATCAGTGAGACCTATCACTGCGCGGTCCTCTGTAAGGGCGGTCATCAGTTGAATGATGCCAATGACCTGTTATACCGCGACGGCAGCTACCGCTGGTTCAACGGTAAGCGTATCGACAACCCGAACACCCACGGAACCGGCTGCACCTTATCGAGCGCCATCGCCTCCAATCTGGCGAAGGGTTATGACCTCGATACGGCAGTGGAACGTGCGAAAGCTTACATCTCCGGAGCGCTGGCAGCCATGCTGGATCTCGGACATGGATCCGGACCGATGGACCATGGATTTGATTTTCGCGGAAAAGGATTTGCGGAGGAACAGGCATGACGATGACAGAACGCCTTTTAGAGGCAACAAAGGAGATCTGGGACGGCTATAACGAGACGCCTTTTGTAAAGGGAATCGCGGACGGCAGTCTGGATCATGAAAAATTTAAATATTATATGATACAGGATTATCTGTATCTTCTTGACTATACAAAGGTATTTTCCATCGGCACGGCGAAGGCGAAAAATCTCGACGCTATGCGCCTGTTCGCGGGTTATACCCATTCGATCCTGGACGGTGAGATGGATATCCACCGCGCGTACATGACGAGACTTGGAATCGCGAAGGAGGAGGCGGAGCAGACACCGGTCGCTCTTGATAATCTGTCCTATACCTCTTATATGCTTCGTGTCGCTTACGAGGAAGGAGAGGCGGAGGTCATGGCGGCGATCCTTTCCTGCGCGCTGAGCTATGAGTTTATCGCGAAGAAGATCCTTGCGGAGTATCCGGCCGCAGATAAGCATGAGTTCTATGGGGAATGGGTCAGCGGATATGCGTCCGATTCCTACCACGAGGACAATGAGGTGCTGGCAGACCTGATGAACCGCCTGACGGAGGACTATTCCGAGAAGCGGAAACAGCATCTCGTGGACATCTTTACAGCATGCTCCCGCTACGAGGCGGCATTCTGGGATATGGCATGGGAAATGAGGCAGTAGGATGCTGAAATTTGACAATGTAAGCTTTCAATATGATGTGGAAGATTTCTCCATCATTGACCACCTTTCCTTCGATGTACAGGACGGGGAATTCGTGTCCGTCATCGGCGCTTCCGGCTGTGGTAAGAGTACGATCTTCCGGCTTGTGAACAAGCTCCTTCTGCCGGCTTCCGGCGAGATCCTGGTGGACGGAGAGTCCATTGAGAGGAAGAGAAACTACTGTGGATACATGCCGCAGCAGGATCTTTTATTTCCATGGCGGACCGTGAGGGAGAATCTCCTGCTGCCGATGGAGATCCGGGGCGGATATTCGAAAATGGAGATGAGAGAGAAAGCGGACGCGGCGCTCGAATCGGTTGGTCTTAAGGACTGGGGTGACAAAATGCCGAAGGAGCTTTCCGGCGGCATGCGCCAGAGAGCGGCGTTTGCGAGAACGGTGCTCACGGGTTCCGACCTTCTGCTTCTCGATGAGCCATTTTCAGCCCTCGATTACCTGACGAGGATCTCCATGCGGGAATGGCTTTTAGAGCAGTGGGAGAGGGAGAAAAAGACAGTCCTTTTTATCACACACGATGTGGAGGAAGCGGTCTTTTTGTCCAGCCGGATCCTGGTTGTAGAGGAATCACCGATCACCCATCTGCGGTCCATTGATGTTCCGGCAGAATATCCGAGATCCAGGGACGAGCTTCGGAAACCGGAGATACTGTCCCTGAAGGAGGAGCTGATCGGTATGCTGAGGAAGGAGACGTCATGAGTAAGAAGATGAAGAAGGATCATGCGTGGATTCCTTCCGGGGCTTCGCGCGGACAGACCCATAATGTTCTGAGTACAAACCTTCCGGCGGCGATTCTGGTGGCAGCTCTGCTGATCTTCTGGCAGGCGGCGGCTATGGGAATTGACGCGGCGTATATCCTGCCGTCACCGACCCAGGTGGTGGTACGGCTCTGGGAGCTTAGAGGTCCGTTATTTAAGGCACATCTTCCGGCAACGATGTCGGTGGTGGGGATCGGACTTCTGATCTCCATTATTCTTGGCCTTGGTCTGGCCGTTCTGATGGATGCCAGCGAGACAGCGGAAAAGGCACTTTATCCGCTTATCATCGCGTCCCAGACGATCCCGACGACAGCTCTGGCACCGCTTTTTGTACTCTGGTTCGGATATACGATCTGGAGCAAGGTGCTTGTGACGGTGCTGATCACATTTTTTCCGATCACGATCACGGTATTCGACGGATTTAAGTCGGTGAAGACAGAGATGGAAGAGCTCTTGTTTACCTTTGGCGCGGATAAACGCCAGATTTTTATGAAGTTAAAGGTTCCGGCTGTCCTGCCCTGCTTTTTCTCAGCGATCAAGATGGCGGTTCCGTTATCGATCATCGGAGCGGCCATCGGTGAATGGCTGGGAGCTCAGAGCGGACTTGGATACTTCAGCAGGAGGATGATGACACAGCTTGATGGAGCCGGAGTGTTCGCACCGATCTTATTGTTATCGGTGGCGGCGATGGCGGCTGTATGGGTGGTCACACTGCTTGAAAAACGGATCATTCACTGGAGAAATGAGTAGAAAATGACAGAAGTTGTCTTTCGGTCTGGAAAGTGGAAGTTCAAGCTCCTGGCAGAATTTTGCGATTATATGGAAATGAGTTGGGCAGAATCAGTATCTATGGAATGCATAACATGAAATTCTGTCTGACCAGTGAAAGAGCTGGACAAATTATTTTGATAACGAAAGGAAATGACATGAAAAAAGGAATGAGAATCGCTGCAGCGGTGATGGCTGCGGCTTTCAGTATGACAGTACTTGCAGGATGCGGTAAGAGTGAGACAAAGACAGCGGAGACGACGGCAGCGGCTTCAGCGGACAACAGCAGCGCAGCAGAGACAGCGGCTGCTTCCGGTGAAAAAAAGGATCTCCGTGAGGTCAACGTGGTATTGGACTGGTATCCGAACGCGATCCACACCTTTATCTACACCGCCATCGAGCGCGGATATTATGCGGAAGAGGGACTTGATGTGAAGGTCCGCTTCCCGGCGAACGCGAATGACGCGCTGGCACTTGTCGCTGCCGGCAAGGCGGAGATCGGAATGTATTATCAGCAGGATGTGATCCAGGCGGTTGCAAATCAGGGAACGAAGATCAAGTCCATCGGTGCGATCGTGCAGTCTCCGTTGAGCATTGTACTTTCTTTAAAGGATAAGAATATTACAAGCCCGTCCGATCTTGTCGGAAAGACAGTTGGATACGGCGGAACAGCTCTCAGTGAGTCTATTGTGAAGACCATGATGGAGTATGTGGGCGCGGACGCGTCAGATGTAAATCTGATCGACGTTGGATTTGACCTGATGAGCTCTATGACTACCGGCAACGTGGATGCCACCATCGGCTGTCTTGTGAACCATGAGGTTCCGCAGCTGGAGGAAGAGGGCTTTGACGTCAATTATTTCATGGCAAACGGATATGGCATTCCGAATTATTATGAGGAAGTGTTCCTCGCAAATAATGAGATGATCGAGAGTGAGCCGGAGGTCTTAAAGGGCTTTTTACGTGCATCTGCAAAGGGCTTTGAGGACTTTAAAAAGGATCCGGACGGCTGCCTCGCGATCCTCATGAACAACCAGAATGAGGAGAATTTCCCGCTGACACAGAGCGTTGAGGAGAAATCCTGTGAGACTCTGCTGCCGCTTATGGAGACGGAGGATGTCCCGTTCCTGACACAGACGGAGGAGTGCTGGCAGGAGAACATCGACTGGATGCTTGAGAGTGGACTGATCGATCAGAAGGTTGAGGTTTCTGATGTGATGGTGGACCTCGGGGAGTAGGTTCCTTGGGGAAATCTTATAGGAATTGAGAAATACCGGGATGGCGGGGAGACTGCTGTTCCGGTATTTTTGTTGGTTTGAGTCAGGAAAAGAGAGGTTGGGGCAACCTGCGCTGGGGATTGAAGGCGTAAGGATAGACCTGGAGGATGTATGATCTGGTTGTTACTGTGGGAAAGAACGCTTGTTCATATGAAAGATATGTATTATAATTGGGATTAGATAACGTTTTACGAGGAAGAAAGAGATACCTGGATGGAGGAAACTGTGCTGTTTCGGTTTTTGAAAATCAGGCATCCGCGTCCAGCGGCAGTCCTGTGCTGGATATTGACGAGATTGAATGGGAGGAAGGGTATGACAGAACAGATGAAGAAAGAGAGGGCAAGGCGGCTGTTTTTGATCGCTTTCGTCCTGTTTACGTTTGCGAACGGATTTGGCGGCAGTATTATCTCGAACTATTTTAAGGGCGTGTATCAGGTGGACTCGGTGCAGAGGGGGCTTTTGGAGATCCCGAGGGAGCTGCCGGGAGTTGTGGGAGTGTTTGTGATCACGGCGCTGTCGGGATGTGGAAATCTGACGTTAGCGATGATCAGTTTCTGCCTGTACGCGGTGGGAATGTTTGTCCTTGGTCTTTTATCTCCGGGATATCTCTTAATGCAGCTGTTTGTGTTTACCTATTCTCTCGGGGATCATATTGTCATGCCGGTCCGGGATGCGATCGCGATGGATCTCGCGGATGAGGGGAAGACGGGAACATTTCTCGGAAAATACCGGGGATATGCGACGATGGGGTCCATGGCGGCATCATTGCTTGTATTTATCGGGTTCCGGTACGGGGCGTTCTGGTTCCGGGCGGACAGATCGATCGTTCCGTCGTTCTGCGTGTCACTTGTAGTCGTTGCGGCGGCGTTATTCTTCCTGTGGAGACTGAGAAGAGAGGTTCCGGCCCTTGATGTGCGAAAGCATGATGAGAAGAAAAAAGGACTGCCGCTTAAGAAGAAATACATTCCTTATTATATCGTTACGGGAGTTTATGGTTTCCAGAAACGGATGCGTCTGGTGTTTGCACCGTGGATCATTATCGAGCTCCTTGCGATGGGGGCAGATACGGTGGCGCTTCTTGGAATCGCGGCGCATTTTGGCAGCAGTATGATTGCTCCGCAGATCGGAAAATTTCTCGACCGGTATGGTGTGAAAAAGGGACTTGTTCTGGAGAGCGTGACGATCGGGGCGATCTTTCTGTATGCGGCCTGGGCGGTCCACGGGATCACGTCCGGTGTGTTTACAGGAAGAGTGGAGCAGATCTTTGCGTTCACGGCATATATTTTTATTATGATCGCAGATCATTTTAACGCGGTCCATGTGATGTTAATGAAAAAACTCAGTGACTCTCCGGCGGACGTGATGGAGAACCTGTCGTTTGGACTCAGTGTGGATCATGTGCTGGCCGTGACGGTCTCCGGGCTTTTAGGAGCTGTCTGGAAGTTTGTCGGTCCGGAGTGGGTGTTTGTATTGGGAGCAGCGGTCTGCCTGGTGCATTTCGGGGTGGCTGTGTGGCTTGGAAAGAGAGCAAATTAGATTTCCATTTTTGCAAAGAAGTTTTGGGAGAACGTGGTATGATAGATTCAGAAACTTGGAAATCATGTGACAGGTAAAGAAACTGCGGAATGACTGCTGCAGAGGATATATTTGGGAGGAACGAGGATATGATCTTTGTATCACACTATGATTCACCGCTTGGAATGATCTATATGGCGGCGGATGATGACGTATTAAAAGGAGTCTGGTTTGAGGGGCAGAAGTACTTTGCTTCTGGATTGGATAAGAAAGAGACGGAAGATAAGGAGACGCCTGTTTTGAAGCAGACGAAAGAGTGGCTGGATCTTTATTTTGTCGGGAAAGAACCGGAGTTTCTTCCGCCGCTGGCGCCGGAGGGCTCAGAGTTCCAGAAAAAGGTATGGAAGATCCTGCTTATGATCCCGTATGGAAAGACCATGACATACGGGGAGATCGGCAGGAAAGTCGCTGAGATGTCGGGGAAAAAGACCATGTCTGCCCAGGCTGTTGGGGGCGCGGTCGGTCATAATCCAATCTCGATCCTGATTCCGTGCCATCGGGTGGTCGGAACGAACGGCAGCCTCACTGGGTATGCGGGCGGAATCGAGAAGAAGATCGGGCTGCTGAAACTGGAACGGACGGATATGTCTGGGATGTTTGTGCCGAAGAAAGGGACGGCGCTGTAGCGGGAAAATATGAATAAACAGCAGGGCTGTCGTTGCGGCAATTTTTTGCGGAACGACAGCTTTATCTATTGTAAAGATGGATAGCGATTGCTTTCATAATAAATTTCTGATAAAGTGTAATTAGCTATAAAGCAACGGAAGGAGCTGATATCATGGATGAATTTTTAAAACTGCCGGTTGGCATCGATAATTTTGAAAAGATCCGTCGAAATGGATTCTACTATGTCGATAAGACGAGCCTGATCGAGCAGCTCTTTTCGAATTGGGGGGAAGTCAATTTATTCACCCGTCCTCGCCGTTTTGGAAAAACACTTAATATGAGTATGCTAAAGTACTTTTTTGAAATCGGGACGGACCGGTCGCTTTTTGATGGACTCCATATTTCATCAAATGAAAAGATATGTTCTGAACATATGGGAAAATATCCGGTGATCTTTCTTTCATTAAAAAATGCAGAGGGATTGAATTTTGATACAGCGAAATATCAGATGGTCGAACTCATTGCGAGGGAGGCAGAGCGGTTTCCTTTTTTGGCAAAGGACACAAATTTATCGGACCGTGACAGGGAAAAGTACAGAGTGTTGACAGCATTTGCAGATGGACATTATCAGATGAGTGATGATGTACTGTACGGCTCTCTGCAGACGTTTTCCGAACTTCTGTATAAGCATTTTAATCAGAAGACGGTTATTCTGATCGATGAATATGATGTACCGCTTGATAAGGCCTTTCAGCATGGTTATTATCGGGAGATGGTCGCTCTGATCCGGGCGATGTTCGGAAGGGCACTGAAAACAAATGAGGCTTTAGCCTTTGCAGTATTGACTGGATGTCTCAGGGTTTCTAAAGAGAGTATTTTTACGGGATTAAATAATTTTAAGATCCTGTCGATTACGGATTCGCGGTTTGATGAACAGTTTGGTTTTACAGATAAAGAAGTACAGAAACTTCTCGCGGATTATCACCTGGAAGCGAGATTTTCGGAAACGAAGGAATGGTACGACGGTTATCGTTTTGGCAATGTTGACGTGTACTGTCCGTGGGATGTCATTAATCATATCGACCGAATCAAGGACGATCCGAATGCAAGACCAGAAGCATACTGGATCAATACCAGCGGGAATGACCTTGTAAAGCGCTTTGTGGATAAGGCAAACAGAACGACCCGGAATGAGATCGAACAGTTGATTGTCGGGAATGCAATTGAGAAGACGCTCCGTCTTGATCTCACATATGATGAGATCGATAACAGCATCGAAAATCTCTGGAGTGTTCTATTTACCACTGGATATCTCACACAGACGGGAATGACAGAGGATGGCGCGTACAGGCTCGTGATTCCAAACCGGGAGATTTGTGAAGTGTTTAAATTGCAGATCCAGGAGTGGTTTAAAAAGTCGATCTTCAGCAATACGGAGCAGTTAACTGCTTTCTGGAAAGCTTTTGAAGAGGGAAATACGGACGGAGTTGAGATGTACCTTAATCGGATCATGAGCAATTCCATCAGTGTTTTTGATATAAAAACGGGAGAAGGGAAAAAAGAAATCTCGTATCATAACCTTCTTGTTGGTATTTTGACGGGAAATGCAGACTGGCTTGTAAAATCTAATGTCGAGGCAGGAGAGGGATTTGCGGATATTATCGTAGAAACGGAAGATCCGAATGCAGGCATTATTGTGGAACTGAAATATACGAAGAATTACGATGAGATGGAGCAGGCCTGCAAGGCGGCGTTGGATCAGATCAATGACCGGCGTTATCAGGAATATCTTTTAAATGATGGGCGAAAGGATATCACTCTTTACGGAATTGCCTTCTGTAAGAAACGTTGTAAAGCGATGGCTTCCGGAAACTTATAATTGATTGGTATTAATGATGGATGGGTGTAGTGTAGAAAAACGAATTTTTTGCATTACACCTGTTTTTTATGATATTATGGTAGCTGAAGAATTTAGATTTCGTTGAGGTGCGACATGAAGATACAGAAAAAATGGCTCTATATACTGCTGGCTGCAGCAGGTGTGTTCGGTGTGGTCACAATTCTCTTTTTTTCAGGTGAAAAATGGCTGCGTGATGGCTGGTATTATATCCCTGACAGGGCGATCGCCATTGCACTTGGGCTCTGCGTGTTCTGGCAGATCGTGCTGACAGCGGGGACATTTTTTTTGCTGGCGTGGAACAGAAAGAAATTCGACGGCTGGATGAGAAGGATTATCAGGATACCGGTGATCGTGGCGGCGGTTTTTCTGTTCCTGTTTTTTGCATGGAACTGGTTTCTTTACAGTCTTGGATTTGAGCAGAAAGTGGAACAGTATGATGAACACATTGCCCTGTATGTAACGAATACATTTGTGAGAACGAGATTTCGGTATCCGCATTATATGTATGAGGAAAACTGGCTGTTTATGAGGAGTCTGAGTGATGAAGAACAGCAGGAAGCTGTTTTAAAATACGGAGATCCGGATGATTATTACAGGGAATATCATTAACGGCAGATGCAGATATGCGCCGGAAGAAAAGCTGCAGTTGGAGAGTTATGTGATTCAGAAAGGAAAATAAACGATGCGATATTTAAAACCACACTTTTACGATAAATTTGTCTGTACGGCCGGAGACTGCCCGGATACCTGCTGTGCGGGATGGCAGATCATGATCGATGATGCTTCTCTGGAGAAGTATAAAAACGTGCAGGGGGAGTTTGGAAAACGCCTGCATGGGTCGGTCAACTGGGAAGAGGAGTGCTTCTGTCAGAATGAACGGCGGTGCGCATTTTTGAATGATGAGAATCTGTGTGATCTCTATAAGGCACTGGGACCGGACGCGCTGTGCGATACCTGCCGCCTTTATCCGAGACACACGGAGGAATTTGAGGGACTCAGGGAATTATCCTTATCCCTTTCCTGCCCGGAGGCGGCGAAAATCATCCTTTCCTGCAAGGAGCCGGTCCGGTTTCCTGAGGAGGAGACGGACGAGGAGGATGATTTTGACGAGTTTGATTTTATGATGTTTTCGAGGCTGGAAGACACCAGAGATGTTCTTTTCTCTGTTTTACAGGATCGAAATCTGCCGCTGACACTGCGTATGGCAGCGTGCGAGCAGCTGGCGGAGAGATACCAGATCTGTATGGAGGAAGGAAGAGAGTTTGAGATCGATGATCTGCTTCAGGAATGCGAACGCCATCACAGGGAGGGAACCTTGCGGGAGTTTATATCGGAAAGTCTCTCAGAAAAGGGCGTGGATGCGGCATCTTTTCATCAGTGGGAGTGGCAGAAGGAAGAACTTCAGGTGCTTTATGGCCTGGAACGTCTGCGCCCGGAGTGGGATCAGGTGCTTGACGGGGCGGAAAAGTGGCTGTATCAGGGAAGCAAAGAGGAATATTTTAAGATCTGTGAGGAATTTCACCGGATGTATGGGGCGCTGAGCAGCCATAAGGAAGAGTGGGAAAATCTGGGCGAGCAGCTTTTGATGTTCTTTGTGTATACATATTTCTGCGGAGCCGTCTATGACGATATGGTCTGTTCCAAACTGGAGCTGGCGCTGTTCTCTGTCCGGTGGATTCAGGAATTTTTGATCGTCCGTTGGATGGAAAATGGAAAAAAACTGTCCATGCAGGATGTGGAGGAACTCTCCTGGCGGTACGCGAGGGAGATCGAGCACTCCGATGATAACCTGAATGCGCTGGAGGACTGGCTGTTTGGGATGTATGCGCCGGAAGGATGCATGTTGGAGGATGAATAGAGATGATTTCATCCGGTCTTTTCGTGTGATCGGAGCCGGACATATCGCTGCATTTTGATCTGGTTCTGAATGATTTTGTTTTTGGGGGATTTCAATATTAAGGAAACGAGTTTGCTTTCTTTATACATTTTTTGCAAGAGGTACGCGCCAATGAGTCTCCGGGCGCAGACGCTTAGTGGGATTCCGGAAGGGTTCCTCTAAGCTTGCAGAAAAATGCTAAGGACGGAGAACAGGGAACACAACTCGCTGACGCTCAGACAAGTGTTCCCTGTCTTCCAACGCATTTTCCTGCGAGCCAAGAGGAAGCCTTCCGGGATCCAGGCGCGCCTGTGCCCGGAGACTCATCGGCGCTGGGAATTGACTGAGCTGAAAGCGAGGGGTTATTCTCTTAATTCAGGCAGTAAATTACTATAATACATCATTTCCCCAGACAAGACTTTATCATAGAAGCTCTGCTTCCAGTCAATAAATGCGACAGCCTGCTGCAATTTTTCGATAGACTGAAGCAGAGCTTCTCTTTTATTTTGCAGAATAATTTTTCGCGTTGGAATAGATTTTTCTCCTTCAAGGCAAAGTGCGAGATACTCTTTCATTTCAGCAATGCTCATACCGCAATTTTTCAGGCAGTTTAAACTCTGGATCCATTTAATATCGTGATCATCAAACACCCGGTAATTTCTTTTATCCCTTTTTACATTGGGAACAAGTTACAGACCGTATGGTAGAATTTGCAAACTTCACAAATATTAAGCTGATGGTAAATCAGATGGAAACGCATCCCCTTAACCAGCAGAAAACATTAAAAGAATGGGCAGACAAATATGATATCCGGCTGGAAGCGTGGGCACCATTTGGCGAAGGAAGAAACGGTCTTTTTGAGAATGAAGTCCTGAAAACGATTGGACAGAAATATGGAAAAACAACAGCCCAGGTAATGCTCCGCTGGCATATCCAAAGAGGTGTGATCGTAATTCCGAAGTCTGTACATAAAGAACGTATGATTGAAAACTTTAATGTATTTGACTTTGCGCTTGATGAGAATGATATGAACCAGATTTCACAGATGGATACTGCCACAAGTGCTTTTTTCTCACATCAGGATCCAGCAATGGTGGAGTGGTTTGTAAAAATGGTTGAGGAGCGCAAATCGCAGCATGACAGCAGCAAAGAAAAAAAGAACTGGTAAAGCTGCTTATGAGGTGAGTACGCACTTTTTTACTGCTATTGTCACCGGAAGCTGCCGGTGGCAAACTCAGTTGGAAGAAAAAGAAATTAGGTGGGGACAAAGAATGAAAGGCCGTGTTGCAAAATATTATCTGACAGACGGAAGAAGACATACAGATTCAGAAGGTTATAAGACAAGCGTGGCATTTGAAAAATACCTTGCAGACTGCGGTCTTCAGGTGGCGACTGACAGAGACTTTGGAATTACAGCTCTGCGGTGGGCAGGAATGAAGGCGGGAATTGGAATCATACGAAAAAACAATTTCTTTTATACCGAGAAAGGGTCTTATCAGTATCTGGAGGCTTTTTTAATTGATGAGCCGCTTCAGTACATTGTGGAGAATCAGATCAGACCATGCGCTGAGAAATGTAACCTGTGCATGCGATCCTGTCCGACAGAATCATTGGAAGCGCCGTACATGATGTGCAGAAACACCTGCGTTTCCTGCCTGACAACATGGGATGGCTGGGATCTAAGGACGGAACCGCTGCAGAACAAATTCGAAAAATGGATCTACGGCTGCGATGCCTGCCAGGATGCATGGCCCCATAATAGAAAAGCATGGAAAGATACAGAAGAATTCCCAGAACTCGAAGCGTGGAGCAGCCATTTTACGGATACAGAGATCGTTCTGGCGGAATACAGCTGGCTGCGATCCGTCGTGCAGCCCAAACTCTGGTATATTCCGCAGGGGAAAGAGTGGCGGTATAAAACGAATGCGCTGAACGCGATGTTAAATAACTATGATCCGAAATACCTTCCGGTTATTAAAAAAGTATGTCAGGATGAATATTGTGAGGTTCGTGATATGGCGGAGTGGGTGCTTGAAGAGATTGAAAGGAAAGGTATCGGTGAATCGGAAAATGGGCAGTGATGTTGCATATAGAACATAAAATTACAGATAATTAACTAAAATATAAATAATATATTACAAATTATGAAGATATACGGAAGTATATTGAAAAAAACAGCAATTGAAATATAATTTAAATAAGAGAAAAGCGCAAAGTGGACTGCCCCCCGGAGAGGAGGCAGTATGAGCAAGAAGAAAATTAAAATAAGATATATCATTTTTGTTCTGATCATCATAGGCATAGTAGTTTTTGTTGGAAAAATAACTAAGCTTGATGATTTAAACGCAGAAAAAGTCACCGAGATCATACTCGTATCCCCACCTTATAAAAAGAGAATAACAGACCGGCAGGAGATCGAAGAATTTACGAGTCTGTTTAATGAAAGAAAAAAGAAACCTGTATTTTCAATCATCAACTCATCTGGCTGGAGCAAAAGAGCCATTATAACAACGGAAACATATCAATAGGATATTATTTTTTGCAGGGAAAACATCACAGTGAACAGGCAGAAATATGTCATGGATGAATCGATTGATTCTGAACTGGAACAGTTTTATCAGTCCCTGAATGAGACAGAGGAAAAATATAATTAACAAAGCCCCGTTAAGATGAATGCCCCCGGATAAGGAGGTCACTATTATGGATAAATCAATAAAAACATGGAGAGTTTTTCTTTTTGGGATGTGCTGTATCTTGGTGAGCCTGTATATAAAAAAAATTTTACTCTCATTAGAAATAATAAAAGGTGATTTTTTATCCAATAGTATTGTTGGGGTTGCGGTGATCTGGTTCATAGCCGGTATTTTTCGCCTATACCATTTAAAGCGAACATATCCTGAACTTAAAACAGTCTTATCGAAAGATAAATGGTGCATAGCAGAATCTATTCTTATTTTCATTCTAGCAGTGGGATTAACATTAACTGGTGTAGGAGCGCACAATACCCAGATGTTATCTGAAATATTTCAAAGAGATGAAGATGAGAATATCACAGAATCTATAGTAAACACAGAGTATGGTTCTATAGAGGATTTTTCAGCAAACAACAGCATGGATATTTTTGTGCTTAATTTTAACAAGGAAAGCAATTTAGATAATGGATCGTTCAGCGCAGTAGATAAAACTGTTTCTGTGGCAAAGAGCTATACGGCAGTAACATATGAATGTGAGATAGATAGCGATAGATTTCAGGTAAAGTTGGCAACATATGATTCGGACAATGGCGAAGAACAACTGAACGCTGTAATAAAAAGCAATCCGGACATATTCACGAAAAAAGATATTGGAGGAAATTCCACATATTATTGCCCGGGATCAAAATATGACTGGTCGGACTGTTATGCAATGGTAGTAGATCATAAATTACTCGTGGTTAATATAGAAAAAGAATATGATCAATACATTGAATGGGTGTTAGGGCATATCACATTACAGTAATAAAGAAAGTAATTACTTTTTGTAATATTACAAGGAGCTAGTTTATGCAGATTATATTTCTGCCTGGTGATGAACCATTTTCGCAGTATCCTAATCATTATGTCGTTACTTCTAGTCTTGAAAACGTGATACTCACCATTTAAAGAATGGAGATGATCCTGATTAAAAAGATACGCATAATTGCATTAATATCTATTCTGTGCCTACTGATAGTTTATTTGCTTTGGAATAACATGAGTTTAAAAGGAAATTGGCCGGATGATTCTGATACCGTTTCCATTGAATGGTATGATTATAAAGGAATCTATCACAACCAGACTTTGACAGAAGAAGAAAGAAGCGGACTTACTCAATTAATAAAGGATATAACCCCAAAGAAAATATACATAACTCCGCAATCACGTTCAGGAGAACAAAGTTATAATATTGACTATTCTGGCAAGCGAAGTGTTCGTTATACTGTAAAAAGTTCAGGTTTAATTATTATTTTGAATAATGAATTTCCATTTCAACATTCGGTCTGAAATAGGAGATGACGCGGTAATTATTCAATACATAAATAGTATGGTTGATAGATGAGCAAAGAAGAAAAAACGCATCACCATAAAAGCTGTTTGATCGTGATATGAATGGAGAACTTGTACACTGGTTCACAAAATCAAAGGGAAATGGAGGGGACAAAATGAAAAAACATTGTATACTATGGACTGTAGTAATAACTCTTATTGTTTCCTGGTTTTTATTTTTCCCGTGGAGCAAACAAGTATTAGAGGATGGCGGGACTATTGTCTATTCCAGTTTCACATATAAAATTTATATATGGAACTCAATAGGAGGAAAAAATACGACTGAGATATATTATTTCCCATCTAATTTTAAGTATAGGAGTGGAACATTAAATTAATAATCAAAAGTCAATGATAAACCCTTGAACATTGTTTGTGTGTCTGTCATCGAATATTTTCAACTGGTGAAAGTCTGGAAACTGCTTGGTAATGGGAAGGGGGAGGAGAAAAATGTTGTCCTCTCAAAAGAAATATTTTATTACGATTATTATATATGTTGCGCTTTACCTTTTGTCCCAAACTGTTCTTTCCAAATTATATTTGTTTCAATGGACAGCAACACACCATTATTTATATGTTTGGATTTTCTCCACTGTACTGCTTTATTGTAAGAAATATATAGTTTCATTTTCAATAACATTTGGAAATTTGTTTGGAATATTAATTGGTCAATTTTTTGGAGATTGCATTAAGTATAAGAACATATTAAAAATAACAGCAGAAATGTCCTTGGAACAAAAATATTCACTTTACCATCATCCATGCGTAGAGTATTGGATTGTAACTATTATTATTTTTACAGTAGTTGGCATATTAGTGAACAAGCGCAGATATGTCAGGGATGAATCTTGAACTGGATCAGTTTTAGCTATTGTTGAATGAAACATTGGAAAAGAGTGAATGCATCGGCGAAATTCATGGAGGTGACGGCTATGAGGAAAATAAAGGAGCTTATATTTTCTGAGAATGGTATGAAAGCAGTTAACACCTTGTTCTTTTCGGCGATGCTTTTTTATAGGAGCGTCCTGCTGTTTGTCGCTTATATTGTCTGGATCTGTTATCTTGTGTTTTGCATTAGAAATACGGAATCCAGGGGGAGCAAGGTGGTTTATTCGGTGTTTGTTGGAATTGCAGTTGTTATGATCGGAGTGAATCTGTATGGTTTGATACGAGGATGATAGATCATCCGGATTTCCTTTTGAACTTCCAATTTTCAGCGACTTTACTGCTACCGATGCATCTTCTGCACGTTCTTCTTTATTTGTCTCTGTTTCTTCATGTGCAGAATCTGCAGGGGCAATCGTAGTTATTTCCGGTATCGTCTTCTGAGCAGTCTGGCAGCCGGTCATAAACAAGCAGACAATCCCGAGCATTATAAATCGTTTTTTCATGTTATCACCTCCTGAATCACACGCGCTCAAATGACAGATATCTCGTCCCTTGAAAAGTGAGTTTTCCGATATCTCCTTCCGTCAGGATTCCATATTCTCTTCCTGAAACCTGTAGTTCCATCCGGTCACCGCTCTCTACCTGAAACGTGACATAGTAGCTGGTACTTGAAGTCGAATGAAAGCCATGAGCTCCAGACAGGTCACCCGCATTTGCATGGCTATGATATGTGATATTTTCACGCTTTGCGACGATGGTTGCACTCACCGACAGACGCGGTGACTGATTGTTTTTGTGCCATGTTCTGATTCCGGTCACAAACTGAAAGATGATCATACCGAAAACGATCACGAAGATAATTGGAAACATATATTCAAACAGCATAAACATATCACTCACCCCTTCTTAATCTTGCGTCTAACGATTCCCCTGAGCACAGCATATACAACAATCACGAAAAGCGAGGCAGCGCTATACAGTAATGCTTCTGTATACCAAGGCGCAGAATTCTGTTCGTATAGTTTCGGAAAGCGCTTGTACTCATAGAAATCCATACTCGTTTTAATCACAGTCACATAAAAACTCGCATAGATCATACATTTTAAGAAATCGTAGAGTTTATTCATATCATCACCTCCGCGATACACTGCTCAATTCTTTTGACTTCAACAAATTGGAATTTATTTTGGCAAATCATCTTCCGCTTTAAAATTCACATTACTGCCATCGATCGAGATTGTGATCGTGTAGTTATAGATTATACCATCTTCTGTTTCCAGCTTAAATGTTACCGCACCACCTCCGAGATACTGAAAATCAGGTTCGTCAGACATTCTTGCATATGTGCCATACTGTTGAAAGTATCCGTCTGCATCAAAGAACGCAACATTGCTTGATTGCTCCTTATCGTTCCGGAAGAGTACTGCACCAACACGGTCACTGGCATGATCTGGAATTAAAACACAGTCTATGTATTCCCAATCTGTTTCTTGCACAAGAGAGAACATAGACACAATATCTTGTTCAGACCAGATTTTTCCTCCATTCAGATTACTGATATCTGTATTCTGAACCGGATTGCTGGCAGAATCTGATGTTTCTGGCATGGCGTCTTTGCTGCTACAGGCGGACATTCCTAATACACAAACCGTCATGAAAATAAAAAGCAATGCTCTCTTCATATGAATACCTCCTCAAATTCCGATTTTTCGTTCTCTGCGACTTCCCAATAAACGGGAAGTTGTTACTCTGATTTCCGCCAGAACAATCCTTCTGAAGCTGCAATTTTCTCGAACAACATACACATTTCTTCATCTGGATTATAAATGTTTATATTTAAGCAATCCCATCCAAACTGGAGAAGCACATCTTTACTTGTAAATAATATATTTACATCACCAGAATGGCTTTCCAGTATAGTATCAATGATTTTTGTTACTTGTTCGGGGGTTGGCTGTTCAATTCATTTGCCCCATTGAACAGATATAGGATAATAACACATCGCTTTCAAAATAACGCCAACAAATCTATCTCTTAACCCACAGCAATCATAGTGGTTGAGTAGATAAGTTTCTACTTCAAAAAACTGTCCACCACAATTCATGGGTACTTGTTTAGGGAGAAAATCCATTATATAGCACGGGGTTTCCAAGAGTTTGTCAATTATGTCCACTTAATCACGCTCCTTTAACAAATTCCGATTAGTTACTCACATAATATCATGTTTTTTCTTCAATTACATCTACATAATTTTAATAAACTGCCATTCGGTTTGCTTCTGTAACCAGCGTCCGGTTAATCTTCTCCTGCATTGTTTCCCTTGCATCTTCGTTGAAATGATAACGGATGACAGAGACTGTCCAACTCATCGATACGCTCTTTGGGAATACAAGGCTGTTCGGATATATCCTCAATGTATTAGATATCATCCGCAAAATGGGATTCCAGTATTACTTCCCGCATCGTACATCCCATCCCGGCGCATTGCATTTGACGATTAAACTGCCGGACGAACAATCCTGCCCTCCGCCCTTAGCATTCTTCTGCAAGCTTAGAGGAACCCTCCCGGAATTCCTCAAGGCCCGGACCGGAGGGGTACCGGCGCGTCCCCGTGATGCCGCAGGCGGGCGCCCGCAACAATGAATCAACATACAGAACCTGCCACCGACATCTTCTCCCGGTTATATGGCCAACAAAAAAGGGCCTGCTGCACCAGCAATCCATTGCCAGTGCAGCAGGCCCTTTAAAATACGTTCTAAATTACATTCTAAGTCAACATCTAAGCTGAAATCTACAGGCCAAGAGCCATCACTCCAACTCAAACGCCCCAGTATACAACTGATAATAGACACCCTTCTGCGCGATCAACGTCTCATGATCCCCGCGCTCAATGATATGCCCGTGATCTAAAACCATGATCGCCTTACTGTTGCGTACCGTAGAAAGTCTGTGGGCGATGACAAAGACGGTACGTCCCATCATCAGGTTATCCATGCCCTCCTGAACCAGCGCCTCCGTTCTCGTATCGATCGAACTCGTCGCCTCGTCAAGGATCATCACAGGAGGATCAGCGACAGCTGCTCTCGCGATGGAAATGAGCTGTCTCTGTCCCTGGGAAAGGCTGGCGCCGTTGCCGGTCAGCATCGTATTGTAACCTTCCGGAAGTCTCTGGATAAAATCATCCGCATTTGCAAGTCTTGCAGCCGCCATACATTCTTCATCGGTGGCATCCAGCCGTCCATAACGGATATTCTCCATAACCGTACCCGTAAAGAGATTCACGTCCTGAAGGACAACGCCGAGAGACCGCCTGAGATCCGGTTTCCGAATCTTCGTGATATTGATCCCATCGTACCGGATCTTGCCGTCCGGAATATCATAAAATCGGTTGATCAGGTTCGTGATGGTCGTCTTACCGGCACCTGTGGCACCGACGAAGGCGATCTTCTGACCGGGCTTCGCATAGAGTGTGATGTCATGAAGCACAAGCTTCTCCGGCGTGTATCCGAAATCCACATCCTCTAAACGGATATCGCCCTTTAAAGGCGTGTATGTAACTGTTCCCTCCGCTTTGTGCGGATGCTTCCATGCCCAGATCCCGTTCTTGTCGTTTGTCTCTTTTAAGACGCCGTCAGCGCCCCATTCCGCGCGTACAAGAGTCACATAACCCTCATCTTCCTCCGGCTTCTCATCGATCAGTGCGAACACACGGGAAGCGCCCGCAAGACCCATGGCGATCATGGCAACCTGCATGGAGGCCTGACCGATGGTCTGGGAGAGCTGTCTTGCCATACCGAGGAAGGAGACGATCACACCGATGGTGACAACACCGGAACCGCTGAGACTTAAGTTCGGGGCTTTGAGATATACGAGGAGTCCGCCGACAATGGCGAGGACCACATACATCAGGTTGCCCACGTTATTTAAGATCGGCATCAGGGAGTTGCCATAACGGTTTGCCTGCTCACCGTCGGAGAAAAGCTGCTCGTTTAACTTGTCAAAATCCTTCTTACACTCGTCCTCATGGCAGAAGACCTTGACGACCTTCTGTCCCTGGATCATCTCCTCGATGAAACCTTCCTCCTTCGCGAGGGATCTCTGCTGCGCCATCATGTAGCGGGAGCTTGCGCCGCCGAATTTCTTCGTGACGGTCAGCATGAGAGCGGAGAAGAGGCACACAACGAGAGTCATCCACACACTGTAATAGATCATCATGAGAAGCATGACCGTGATCGTGAGAGAAGACTGGAAGACCATCGGAAGCGACTGGCCGATCAGCTGGCGGATCGCGTCCGTATCGTTTGTGTAGGTACTCATGATATCGCCGTGGGCGTGGGTGTCAAAATATTTGATCGGCAGGGACTGCATCTTATCGAACATGTCCACACGCAGGTGCTTTAATGTCCCCTGTGTCACGGTCGCCATGAGGTGGGTGTAGGTGAAGGCAGCCGCGACACCGAACACATACAGGGTTATCATTGAGAGGATCGTCTGCATGAACGGCTGCCGGATGCTCTCAAATCCGTTCTCCAGTCCCGGAAGAATGCAGGTATCGATGAGCCGCTGTAAAAATACGGTCTGGACCACGGAGGCAGCTGCGGCGATGATGATGCAGATGATTACGGTGATCATGTACACCCGGTAGTTCTTGTAAATGTAACGGAGCAGGCGGCCGAAGGTGCCATTTTTCTTATTCTGTTTTTCCATGATCATGCCTCCTTGCTTTTTGTCTGGGAATCATTGACTTCTCTGTAAATACCGTTTAAGGCGAGAAGCTCTTCGTGGGTTCCGGATTCCACGATCCGCCCGCCATCCATGACGAGGATGCGGTCTGCATCCTGAACAGAGGAAACACGCTGGGCGATGATGATCTTTGTGGTGTCCGGAAGCTCATTTTTAAATGCCTGACGGATCAGGGCATCAGTCTTTGTATCGACTGCGGAAGTGGAATCGTCCAGGATCAGGATCTTCGGTTTCTTTAAGATCGCTCTCGCGATGCAGAGACGCTGTTTCTGGCCGCCGGAGACGTTCGTTCCGCCCTGTTCGATGTAGGTGTCATATCCATCCGGGAATTGTGTGACGAACTCGTCCGCCTGCGCTAATCTGCACGCGTGGATCAGTTCCTCGTCTGTGGCATTCTTATTGCCCCAGCGGAGGTTTTCCTTGATCGTTCCGGAGAAGAGGACGTTCTTCTGGAGAACGACAGCCACAGCGTCACGAAGGGACTGAAGATCGTACTCACGCACATCGCGTCCGCCGACCTTCACCGCGCCTTCCGTTATATCGTAGAGACGTGGGATCAGCTGGATCAATGTTGTCTTTGCGGAGCCGGTACCGCCGATGATGCCGATGGTGGAACCGGACGGAATCTTAAGATCAATGTCAGTCAGGGCAAATTTTTTGTTCTTTCCGGAATAGCGGAAGGAAACATGGTTGAACTCGACGCTGCCGTCCTTTACTTCCGTTGCTCCGTTTTCCGGGGATCGTAAAACGCTCTCATGATTCAGGACTTCGGCGATACGGTCGCCGGATTCCTGGGCCATGCTGCACATAACGAATACCATGGACAGCATCATCATGGACGTGAGGATCTGAACGCCGTAGCTGATCAGGGAAGAAAGTTCCCCGGTGGAAAGCTCGCTGCCTCCGGTGCCGATGATGAGCTTCGCGCCGAAAAAGCTTACTAAAAGCATTGAAACATAGATGCAGAAGGTCATCACCGGGTTATTTAAGGCGAGGATCTTTTCTGCCATCGTGAAGTCTTTTCGCACCTCCTCGGCAGCGTTTTCAAATTTCTCCTTCTCGTAACCTTCGCGGACGAAGGATTTTACGACACGGATGCCGCCGACGTTCTCCTGGACGGAGTTATTTAAGGCATCGTATTTCTTGAAGATCCGCTTAAAGATCGGGTGGACATAGAAGAAGATGCCAAACAGTGCCGCTGCAAGAACTGGGAGAAGTGCCAGAAAGATGAAGGACATCCGGACATTGATGCTCATGCTCATGATGACGGAAAAGACTGTCATAAGCGGGGCACGGACTGCCATGCGGATCAGCATCTGGTAGGCGTTTTGAACGTTCGAGACATCTGTCGTCATCCTCGTCACGAGAGAGGAGGAGGAGAACTTGTCGATGTCGGCGAAGGCGAAGTCCTGGGTCTTAAAGTAGAGATCTCTTCTTAAGTTCTTCGCGAGTCCGCACCCGGCTGTGGCAGCCGCTCTCGCCGAGAGAACGCCGAAGAGCAGGGAAAGGGTCGCAAGGACCAGTAAGAGGGCGCCGTATTTTAAGATCGGTGCCATGGAAGTTCCGGTCATGTCATCGATAAGCTTAGACATGATGAGAGGAATCGTACATTCCAGAATGACTTCCATGGTGACAAACAGCGGTGTCTCGATGGACACGCGTTTGTACTGGCGCACGCTTTTTAAAAGTGTTTTAACCATGAATGATTTACCTCGTTTCCATATAAAATTTGCGATCCCGCAAAAGCTCCTGAAGAGGAGGACATGCAGGTTCTGCAGGTGGGATCCGTCCGGATATTCAGGACATATTTCGGATCATCTGGTTGATGACCCTGAAAAACACAGCGAGATCCTGAGGGGATATTCCGGAGGTCAGACGATCTTCGGTTTCTTCCAGACTCTGGTGGATCAGTTCCTGATACTGCATGGCTTTTTTCGTGGCAACAATGCGCTTTAGGCGGGCATCATAAGGAACTGCCTCCCGGTAGATCAGTCCGTTTTTTTCCATATCCTTTAAGAGCTTTGTGGCGGTCGGTGGTCTAAGGCTGTACTCCTCTTCGATATCTTTCTGGAAGACATCGCATTCCTGCCCGTGTGCCAGAATAAAATGAAGCGTTTTTCCCTGTGCGCCGCTTAATGTACCCTGAAAAGAAAAGGTACTGAAGTGCCTGCGGATCAGGTTGGAGAGCATCCCCACACTGCGTCCAACGGTTTCTTTCATAGATCAAGTTCCCCCTTATACCCACCACCCAAAAGAGGTGGGAGTCTTCTCGACAGAGATAAAAAGCTGTGATTTGATCGTCTGCCGGATACTTAGCAAACTAAATTATTAGCTTGCTAAGTATAATAAGGCTTTTGTGGGGGAATGTCAATGGGAAAATTGTGAAGAAACTGTGATCGATGATGAAAAAGCTGAGGTTTGCGGAAGAAAGTGGGGACAGCTTAAGAATTCCATGGACGTCACGATGGGGGATAGGATGAATGTGAATAATGAAATGATAGAATTGGGCTAAAGTTTTGTGCAAGTATACAAAATTGGTGTTTTGTGGAAAAAAGTACTTACGAAGCGATATAAAAATATTGTATACTGCGTTCACATAGAGATTGAGAACGCAGTGAGATGTACACGAAAAGAGCAGTGGAGTCGCAACGAGTTTTGTTGGCTTCGCTGTTTTTTTCTGTCATATGTCCGGAAGGAATGGTCAGAGACGGTTCTTATGTCCACGGCGTTTTCACAGGAATTTACAGGTTGAAAAAGGAGAAAATGTATGCCAAGAAATAAGAGAGAAAGTCTGATCTACACAGTATTAATGTGTTTTACCATGGTGCTCTGGATGAGCATCTACAATGTAACACTTCATATGGGAGCGTTAAACCTCACAACGATCCGCGAGGCCTGGATCGGATTCCCGATTGCCTATGTGTTTGCAATGTGCATGGACTGGTTCGTGGTCTCCGGACCGGCGAAGGGATTCGCGTTCCGTTTTCTTGTAAAGCCGGAGAGTCCGGTACTCCACAAGGTGATCGCGGTTTCCTGTTCCATGGTGGTTCCGATGGTTATCATCATGTCCCTCTACGGTGCCCTTGAGGGATGTGTGAAAAGCGGAGATTTCAGCCCCCTACCGATCATCTGGCTCACAAACATTCCGAAAAACTTCGTGATGGCACTTCCGTTCCAGCTCATCGTCGCAGGACCGCTTGTCCGCAAGGTGTTTCGCGGGGCATTTCCGGAAGGGACTGTGTTAGCGTAAGAATTCAGGAAAGAAAGCTGCGATACAAATTGCGACGTAGATAAGGAAAAGCCGTCTGGTCTTTCTCTGTGATAGGATTATGAACCTATGGGAGAGAAAGCTCAGGCGGTTTTTTCATATAGAAAATTCGAGTGCAATTGAGAACAGCGTATTCAATATTTTTATGAAAGTTAAGAATATTTAGAAGGGAAATTATCAGAATCATATAAAAGAGATTGGGAAGGAGATAAAATAAAAACCGGTAATCGCAATACGAAAACCGGATGCTCTTTCTAAACATGTTAGATGAGTTACTTTTATTATATGTTAAAAAAAGGAAAATTCAACATAAAAAATTCGATTTAGCCTAATTTGTAAAATGATAATCTGAATAAGAAAGTATAATTGTACTATGTACAGTTATGTGATATGATAAAAAGAATAAACGGAAACGCTAAGGAAGAAGAGATATAAAAAAATATGTACTGTATAGCAAGGTGAGAGCGAGGTGTTACGATGACTATAGAAGAAATTCTTGCAGGAGAATCGAAAAATGTAGAGTACAAAGAGAACTTGCCTGAGAAAAGCATTAAATATATGAAATCGGTGGTTGCTTTTGCAAATGGAACTGGAGGAAAAATTATTTTTGGAATTGCTGATAAAACCAGAGAGGTGGTCGGCTTTGACAATGAGGATGTGTTCAAAAAAATGGATGCCATTGCCAATGCCGTATCAGATAGCTGTGAACCGGCAATTATCCCAGATATTACCTTACAGACAGTTGATGGTAAGACCGTTATTGTAGTAGAAATTTCTGAAGGCAGGCAGCGCCCATATTATATTAAAGCTCTTGGCAGAGATGGTGGTGTATATGTCCGAGTTGCTGGAACTACTCGCCTTGCTGATGAGTACATGATAAAGGAATTACTATTTGAGGGCAGCAACCGCTACTATGATCAGACTTTGTGCCCCAGGCTGAATATCACAGACGAAGATATCGAAGCTCTTTGCAAAGCAATGAAGGAGCAGGCAGTTAAGAATGCCCATAATGAGGAACAGAAAGTATCTATCAAGGATGTTGGCAGACAGCAGCTGCGTTCCTGGGGAGTTCTGATCGAGCGCGATGGAAAAGATTATCCGTCTAATGCTTTTGCTATTTTGACCGGCAACGGTGGACTTCATGTTACAACGCAGTGTGGCGTATTTAAAGGTACAACGAAAGCGGTATTTGTTGACCGCAGAGAATATACCGGACCGCTTTGGGAGCAGATAGATGAAGCATTTCAGTTTGTCCTGAGAAATATTCATCTGGGTGCTACCATTGTAGGAATCTATCGGCAGGATATTTATGAGATTCCGCCGGATGCCATTCGTGAGTTGATTATCAATGCCATGGTGCATCGCAGCTACCTGGATCATGGGACGATACAGGTTGCGGTATATGACAACCGGTTGGAAATTACTTCTCCGGGAAAACTGCCAATGGGACAAACTATGGAGCGTATGAAAGAGGGTTATTCCAAAATCAGAAATGAAGCCATTGCCCATGCGTTTGCTTATATGAATCTGATCGAACATTGGGGAAGCGGTATTCCGAGAATTATCGAGAAAGTAAAAGCTGCCGGACTGCGGGAGCCAGAATTTATTGGCGGCGAAGTTGATTTGCGTATCAATATTTTTCGAGGTCAGATTACTTCAAAGAACTCCAATAAAGTGCCGGATAGTACCGACAGAGTGCCGGATACTACCGATAAAGTGCCGGATAGTACCGACAGAATGCCGGATACTGCCAATAAAGTGCCGGATATTGCTGATAGAGTGCCAGATAATGAGCAAGAACAACAAATTTATGAATATATAACAGAAAATGGTTCCATTACCACTTCTGAGACCATGGAGCTTTTACAAGTAAAACAACGTAGAGCAAGAACTGTTTTAATGCATATGCTTGTGAAAGGTTATTTGAAAAGAGAAGGCGCGGCACGAAGTACAAGATATACAAAAAATACGGAAGGGAAATAATGCAGCATGGATACAGACAAAGTAATACAAGATATCTGTGCAGCTTAAAATGAATGCAAATGAGTAAGGCATGCCCGTATTCCTGATAATGGTATATATACGAGGTATATGTCTTACAACTGCGGGAAACAGATCACATTTTGCTGCGTTCTGTGAGGAATGACACAAACCGGAAGTGTTTATCCAGTATATTGCCTATTATACCGATGACCTTACCCATCGTGAACGCAGCGAGGATCGTTCCGATTCCAAGCCCTTTGATATGACCGAGGAAACAGAAAGTCAGTCCCGCGGTCACGGCGAGGCAGGTCACGTCGAAGGTGATCTTGACTCTGGAGTATGGAACCTTCAGAATATCGGCCATTTCTCTCGGAAAGAGGTCTGTCGGGATGATCGGAAGTCCGCAGCGGTTGGAGAGGGCAATTCCGAGGCAGATGACGAGATAGCTCACGATAAAATAGACGATCTGGTATCCGAGTCCCATCGCAAGTCCTGCGAGAGCTGCCTTGTAGACATCTAACATTTTACTGAAAGCAAAGCCTACGACAAAGCTGAACAGGTATGTTGGAACAAACTTTTTCCGTAAGATCATGAGGGCAGCTACGAGAATCCCCTGAAAGATATAAGTCCAGGTTCCGAGCGTCAGAGCTGGGAAGGATTCAGAAAAAGCGTACGGAACGCTGGAGATCGCCGAAATTCCGGCACCGGAGTCCAGCATTAAGACAACACCGAAACTGTTGATCAAAATCACAATAAGAAGAGCAAGTTCACCGCGCCAGACAGGGCGCTTATCAGTTCGTTCATTTGTATTCATGTCACATCTCCTGTAAGCTTATATTATGTCAAAATCGAACGTTTACCATTGTAGCGTGCTAAAACAAGATGTGCAAGCCTTTTTCTTCAGCTGGTCAGCCCCTGCGCAGAGAGGAACTTAGCATGTACTGCCTGTGTTCTACAAACAGACTCCCTAATACGGAGAAAACTTAGGTACCGATTGTTTGCTGAAGGAAACAGGCAACCGCCTTTCCTACATTCCGCCAGTACACAGCGCAGGGAAGACCTGGGGCACGGACCGCCTGGGTGAAGGGAGCTGGCTTCCTCTTGGCTCGCCGGAGAGTGCGTTGGAGGACATGTGCCACTTGTCTGAGCGAAGCGAGTTGTGGCACATGTCCTCCGTCCTTAGCATTCTTCGGCAAGCTTAGAGGAACCCTCCCGGAATCCCTCAAGTGTCTGCGCCCCAAGCCCTCCCTGCGCGTACCTTTCAATAGATTACTCGGTGTAGGAGTAAGGTTTTACTGGTGCCTGGTCGGCTGTATGTTCCCCAATGATCTTCTCCATCCAAATCATATCATACCACCGATTAAACTTATACCCGCAGTTCTCAAAAGTCCCGCAAAGCCGGAACCCAAGGTGCTCATGGAACTGGGCACTGTTCTTATTTAAATACTCGTCCTCAATCTTCGGATATCCGATGCAGGCGTAAAGATTCAGAACTCCCATGTCTTTGAGCCGCTCAGCCAGAGCTTCATAGAGTTTTCTGCCAAGCCCGCATTTTTTCGCATTGTGATCCAGGTAGATCGTGAGCTCACTGGCCCAGTCGTAGGCGGCGCGGCCGACGAAAGGATGGGCGTAGGCATAGCCTTCGATCCTGCCGTCACGTTCGATGACGAGATAAGGATATTTTTTCATGATATCGATCATGCGTTTCTCGAATTCTTCAAGGGAAGGGACATCGTATTCAAAGGTGATTACGGTGTTTTCTACATAATAGGTGTAGATCTCAAGGATTCTCGGAGCGTCGGATAATTTTGCGTTTCTTACTTTGATGTTGGTTTCCATGTTGGGACCTCCTTTGTGAGATGGTATAAATTGGGGTTATTGTACCACTGATAGGGAACGGTGACAAGATTTTATATCCGGACAGGCAGGCAGAAGGGAGATGGATTGGTTACTGTACACGGGTAGGAATTTTCTGAACTGAAAATTCCGTACAATACAGTGGTGGTAGTGGATTTTGCCGATTTGGAATGCGAAGCATCGGCAAAATCAGTTACTGTTTGCGCAAGGCGTGAACAGTAACATAGATTGGTGAAAGTGAAGAGATTGACAAAATCGGAGGGGAAGCAGTACAATAACGCCAGTTTGTAATAAAGGAGTACGTGATGGATTTTACAAGTTTGTTTAATATGCAGGGAATGATGTTCTGCATCCTTGCGCTGGGATGGTATCTCAGGAAGAGCGGGATGATCGATAAGAGCGGGAAGGCGCTGCTCAGCAGTCTCGTGATGAATGTGACGCTTCCCGCGAGCATCGTGAAGTCGTTCCAGATGGAGTTCAGTATGAATATTCTGAAGCTGACGCTGGAAGTGATCGTGATCTCGTTTCTGATCCAGATCTTTTCGAATCTTTTAAGCCGTGTGCTGTATCCGGGCTGGAGCGAGGAGAGCAAAAAGGTTTTGCAGTACGCGACGATCGTCTCAAATGCCGGTATCCTCGGAAACGCCATCGCTGAGGGAATCTTCGGAGATTTGGGAATCATGTATGCGGCGGTCTACACGATCCCGACGAGAATCTTTATGTGGTCGGTGGGGCTCACTTATTTTACGGAGGCGCCGACGAAGAAAGAGCTTTTAAAGAAGGTTGTGACACATCCATGTATCATCGGAATCTTTACCGGCATGGTACTTCTGGTATCCCAGTTCCAGCTTCCCGGATTTGTAAACCAGACAGTCCGGACGATCGCCGGGGCGAACACGTTCTGCGCGATGCTTCTGATCGGGTGTACGCTCGCGGAAATCCCGTTTAAAGAGGTGTTCACGAGAGAAGTTTATTACTACACGTTTATCAGGCTGTTCCTGATTCCTGTCATCGTTCTGGCGGGCTGCCGCCTGTTTCACATTGATCAGCTGATCACAGCGGTCTGTGTGATCCTGTCCGCGATGCCGGCAGCGAGCACGAGCGTTGTTCTCGCAGTCAAATATGGAAAAGACGACCGCCTTGCAACGAAGATCGTTGTCTTTTCGACGGTCGTCTCACTGATCACACTTCCGGTCTGGTGCTATATTCTTACGGTGTGACGCAGGAATTTTCTCCGGCAGGACCGGAGAGATAGTACCAGAGGTTCATTCGGATAAATTCATACATGTTGAGCCGGAAATCACGTTTTTTATATGGGATTCCGGCTATTTTCATAGCCTCCAGCATAACCGGATTGGAGTGGCAGCTTCCACATAGACCGGCAGCGTGGTACAGGACGGAGAGGAAGACTTCGCTGGCATCATGGGAGCTAAGGGCGAGACGGACTTCCATGAGCCTGACAAAGGCATCACGGTGTGCATGGTAGCTTGTTTTGAAGCTGGCAAGGCGGCATGCAGTGACATGGACCTCGATGATCGTACAGAGGATATCGCTGTAGCGGAGATAGTCACGGTGCGCGTTCAGGACATCTGCCCAGGCAGCAGCCCATTGATCCGGGGTAAATGGTTTCTCATTGGGAAATGATGCGAGCAGATCGTCAAAATAGGACTGCATTTTATCGGAGCAGATCTCAAGATAGATCTCTTCCTTCGTCGTTACATATTTATAAAGGTTTGCCCGCGTCCAGGACAGCTTTCCGGCAATGGTGGAGAGGGTGATCTCCTGGTAGGGGACAGAGCAGAAGAGCTCGTCTGCCGCGGCTTTGATCTCGGCCATTCTGGCCTGTTTCTGTTCTTCACTTCGCGCTCGCACGAAATCTGTCATGGAATTCACCTCCTGAAGGTCTGATGTAGTTCTCATAGATCGATAAGATCCGGTCGACTTGTAGGAATCGGGGAGTTAGTTTGCACTGACCGGAGACATTATGCTATCATCATTATAATTGATTTTCATTCGCTTGACAAGGGAGTGGGCGTATGCTATCATCAAAATAAGTTACAAGATGTTACTTAATGCAGCAGCGGCCGTTGCCGGACCGTGAAAAGTGGACGACGGATCAGCCGGAGAGAACGCGGGAGTATGATCGGGATGCAACGGTGAAGACGTTCACCGCCCGTGCCGGATCTATTCAGAAAAGGAGAGCAGCATGGATAAGATTAAAAAGAATTTTGGTTTCGGATGTATGCGTTTCCCTATGATTGGGGAAGAAATCGATGAGGCGCAGGTTTCCCAGATGGTGGATTATTTTCTGGATCAGGGATTCAACTACTTTGATACGGCTCACGGCTACATCGGTGAGAGAAGTGAGCTTGCGGTCAAAAACTGCCTGACGAGCCGTTATCCGAGGGAGAGCTACATTCTTACAAATAAGCTGACGGCCGCTTATTTTGAGAAGGAAGAGGACATCCGCCCGTTTTTTGAGTCACAGCTGGAGCGCTGCGGTGTAGACTATTTTGATTTCTATCTGATGCATGCCCAGGGAATGGGAAACTATCCGAAGTTTAAGGAATGCCATGCGTATGAGACGGCTTTAACCTTTAAGGAAGAGGGGAAGATCCGCCACTTTGGAATTTCTTTCCATGACCGCGCGGAGGTCCTTGAGCAGATCTTAACGGAGTATCCGCAGATCGAAGTCGTCCAGATCCAGTTTAACTATGCAGATTTCGATGATCCGGCAGTTCAGGCCGGGAAATGCTATGAGATCTGCAGAAAGCATGGAAAACAGGTGATCGTTATGGAACCGGTCCGCGGCGGAAGTCTTGCAAATCTTCCGGATGATGCGAAGGCAGTCTTTGAGGAGCTTCACGGCGGCAGTCCGGCTACCTACGCGATCCGTTACGCGGCGGGATTCCCGGGTATCATGATGGTCCTTTCCGGAATGAGCAGTCTGGAGCAGATGAAGGAAAATGTGAGTTTCATGAAGGACTTCAGGCCTCTTGACGAGCGGGAGATGAAGGCGGTCGAGAAGGTGCGCGAGATCTTCCGCGGAAAGAACCTGATCCCGTGTACCGGATGCCGCTATTGTGTCGACGGATGTCCGAAGAAGATTTCGATCCCGGATCTGTTTGCGTGCATGAACGCGAAGAAGATCTACCAGAATACGAATTCAAATGTCTATTATAGGATCCATACACGAAACAACGGAAAAGCGTCGGATTGTATCAAGTGCGGAAAGTGCGAGAAGGTATGTCCGCAGCATCTTGAGATCCGCAAGCTGCTCTGTGATGTTGCGGATGTATTTGATGTGAAGGCGTAAAAAGAAGGAGAATGGGACAGGATGGGATTTTGCAGACTGGAAGAGAATCTGATCGATCTGGTGAAGGAGCAGCAGGCGAAGCTGGGATTCCGGCCGGAAGTGATACGGCTTTATTATCCGGTGTCCACGCTGAACCACTTTTTCGGGAGTGAAGATACGGCGGAGGAGATGAAGGCGCGGCTGAATGGTCTTGAGGCGCATATGAAGGGGACATTGGGAGAAGTCCGCGTGACGGCGAAGGGAGACCGGTTCTGTTTTCTGATTCCGGAGACCGGAAGTGTCTATGTGCATGAGCAGATGAAAGGGCGGGAGTTTATTCAGGATCTGGTGGATCTTGTCGGGACGCATGGATGCAGTCTTGAGAAGATCAGAGAACTCTTCCGTCAGTGGTCCGCAAAGCCGGTGTTTGAAAAGATCGAAGATGGAGATTTCGACGGGGTCTTCCACTTTGCGGATGGGATTCCGGACCGGTATTATTACTGTTTTAAGGATGAGGGCTGTCACCTGATCTACCACCGGTTTTTGCCGGAGGATTACGCGGAATTACAGTAGTTGTAAAAAAAGAATGTGACTTGGCACATTTTCGTGCCTCACGCGGCTGTTTGCGACAACCTGCATCTTTACGCAAACAACGAGCCAAAGTCCGCGCTTGCGCGAGACCTTGGCGACTGTCGCGATAACAAGGGGAAACTCGCGAAGCGTGTTTCCCCTTGTTAGGTTAAAAATCTGCCGTTGCTGCGCCCGGCAGATGATATAAGGTTAGCTGATGGCTGTGGAGAGATCAAGCTCTGCAGCTATTTTTTTCAGGGTCTCGGCGGATTCCCGGAGTTTTTCTGCTTCATCTGCGTCCAGTGAGATCGGAACGTGGGTCTCGATCCCGTTGAGTCCTACGATCGCCGGCATGCTGAGGGAGATGCCGCTGATCCCGTATTCTCCATGCATCATGGAGGAGATCGGGAGAATGGAGCGTTCGTTTCGGATGATGCATTCGCAGATCCGTTTGACGCTCATGGCGATCCCGTAGTAGGTGGCCTGTTTTTTGGAGATAATGTCGTAGGCGCTGTTTTTTACCTCTTCGGCGATGCGGTCCATGGCTGCATCATGGTTATAGTGGCCGCGCATCTCACAGAAGGTGTTTAACGGGATTCCGGACACGTTGGTGCTGCTCCACGCGGCGATCTCGCTGTCGCCATGTTCGCCGATGATGAAGGAGTGGACGCTGCGGCTGTCGACACCTAAATGTTCACTTAAGGCATATTTTAAGCGGGCAGTGTCTAAGACCGTGCCGGAACCGATGACACGGTTTTCCGGGAAGCCGGAGAGCTTCAGGGCCGTGTAGGTCAGGATGTCTACCGGGTTGGAGACGATGAGGAGAATGCCCTGAAAGTCCCGTCTGGAGATCTCCGGAATGATGCTTTTATAGATGGCTACGTTTTTATGGACGAGATCCAATCTTGTTTCGCCTGGTTTCTGATTGGCACCGGCGGTGATGATAATGATGGCGGAGTCGGCGATGTCATCGTAGGTTCCGGCATAGATCTTCATCTGACCGGAGAAGGGGATCCCGTGGGCGATATCCTTTGCTTCGCCGTCGGCTTTTGCTTCGTTGGCATCTAAGAGGACGAGCTCGGAGAAGAGGCGGCTCTGCATAAGAGTGAAGGCAGTGGCGGAGCCAACGAAGCCGCAGCCGATGATCGCTGCTTTTCTTGGGTTGATGGTCTGAGTCATATGGGGTACCTCCTGTATTTGCAAAATTGTGTTGGTTTGGTAACTGTTCAGCAGGTCTGCGCACTCGCTGCGCTGACTGTAATAAAACACAGGCTTGAAGGCAAAAATCCCATCGGCGAAGCCGATTTGGAATGGATTTTTGCATGTAACTGTGAGGCACTGAACAGTTACTTGGTTTGCTATGCGATGGGCTTAGTATAGCATAACCAAAATATAATGTATGTTGTGTATACAACGAAAATGGAAGAAATTGTTAAAAAAATAACAGAAGGTCAAAGTTTAAAATTTACTCGTTGTAGGAACCGGTCGTGATCGTATATTTGCCAGTACCCTGCACAAATACAGTGCCGTCTGTGCCGGCGATCGTCACGCTTTTGCCGTCATCGCCTGTGATGGAGCCGTTACAGGTGAGGGAGGTGACGGTGCTGTTTCCGGTTACGGTCCAGGCAGAGAGGGCGTCTATGGTGATGTCGCAGGTTCCGTCTCCGCCATCACCGGCGTTTGTCTCGTCCTGAAGGATGGAACCTGTCAAGATGGTGCCGTTTGTGAGCTTCAGATCCAGATTACTGATGCTGTCCCAGAGGATGTCGCCGCTCATTTCCTGGGAATCTGCGGTAAAGGTGCAGTCGGTACCATTATTTCCGGACTGGCCCCAGCCGCGTTTGTTGGCATTTCCGGTGCATTTTAAGAAAAAGTTATTGGACGGGGAGTAGGTGATGTCCACATTCTTAAGATAGAAGGAACTCTCCGTGTTTGTCGTATAAAAGAGGCCGCCGTTTAAGGAGGTCAGGCTGCCGCCGTCCATGGAAAATTTGCTTTCGCCGATTTCTGAGTCACCGGACATGCTCTGATAGAGGATGACAGTCCAATCGCAGTCATTCTGCTCATTTTCTGGAATGTTTCCGGAAAGAGAGCAGTTTGTGAGAGAAAGGGAGTTCAGACCCTCGATGCAGACAGCCTCAGAGTTTTCAGCAGTGAGGGCCGCGTTATTGACGGTAATGTCGGCGGTGCAGTAGACTGCCGGGGAGCCGGTTCCCCTGGAGGTGTAGGTTCCGCCGGTTACCATCATGGTACCGCCGCCGCGGTCGCTCCGGATCGCTGCGGAGGATTCACCGTTTGTCTCAACGGTGAGGTTCGTGGCAGTGAGTGTGCCGCCGCCTGCCACATGGATACCGCCGGAGGTATCCTGTTTTGTGGTGATCGTAGTATCGGATACGGTGACATTGCCGTCGCCGTAGCTGAAGACACCTGCGCCGCCTTTTGCATCGGTGGTGATGGTGCCGCCGGTCAGTGTCAGGCTGCCGTTGGCGGCAAGTGCCGCGGCACCGGTTCCGTAAAAGCTGGAATCATCGCCTCCGGTGCTGTCAGCGGAATTGCGGTCGATCATGAAATTTTTTAAGGTGATGTTCGCACCTTCGGTGACGAGAACTGCGCTCTCATCGGTTCCTGTGGAGGTGTAGGTATTTCCGTCCTCCTCAGTATCGGTAGAGTAGCTTGAGACTGCCTTGTAGGATGTCGGAGCAGCACTCTGTCCGCCCGGGCCTCCGGGACCTTCCGGACCTCCGTTCCCGCCGTCCGGCGGTGCCTGCTTTCCGTCCATGCTTCCCGGAGCCCCATCCGGCGGATTTCCGGGTTTATCGGAGTTATCGCCCGGAGCGCCGTCCGGTTTGTCAGCCGGAGCGGAGTCGGACGTTTCGGTCACCTGCGCGGTGGCAGTGGTGGAGTCAGCAGCTTTTTGACCACATCCACCGACCATAAGAGTACCTGCAAGAACCATGCAGAATAATGCCTGTTTTTTCATGATACCAGATCCTTTCTGTTTTTTCGCCTGCGCCCGGGTATTTCCTTCTGACACGTGGCTGTGTATTAGCCGTCATGTATTCGGGAGAAGCTGCCGTTGACAGGTTCTGTAGGGGAGAACTGTAAAGGATTGAAGTGCTCTGCCCTGTGAGATATTGTTATGGATAGGAGTATACGAGCAAAATTTGATGAAAGTGTGAAATACACAAATTATTCATAAAGGGACGTAAACACAGTTAAATCCTGCGAAATTTCGCCAGCTCCCAGAATGCCACCGCGCTGGCTGCCGCCACATTCAGCGAATCTACCCCATGGGCCATCGGGATCATGACCGTATGATCACACCCGCCGATGGTTGCGGAGGCGAGGCCGTCCCCTTCGGTTCCTAAGATCACGGCGAGTTTTTCGGCAGCCAGAAGCTTCGGATCATCAATGGAAACGGAATCTTCCTTCAGTGCCATGGCAGCCGTCTGAAATCCCAAAGATCGGAGCGCTTCAAGTCCGCCGCAGGAGAGATCCGCGTTTTTCGGAAAACAGGTCCACGGGATCTGGAAGACAGTTCCCATGCTGACTCTGGCGGCTTTCCGGTAGAGGGGATCGCTGCAGCCGGAGGTCAGGAGCACCGCGTCCATTCCAAGGGCCGCGGCAGAGCGGAAGATCGCCCCGATATTTGTGGGATTCATGACATTCTCAAGGACAGCGATCCGGTGTTTTCCCTCACAGATCTCCGCCACAGACGGCAGGATCTTTCGCTTCATGGCGCAGAGCAGGCCGCGGGTTAAGGCAAAGCCGGTGAGATTTGTCAGGAGATCGAATTTTGCGGTGTACACAGGAAGCTCCGGGTAAGCAAAAAAGAGCTTCGGGATCAGGTCGTCGGCCTGTTTTTCTTCGATGAGGACAGCGAGCGGTTCATACCCGGCATTGAGGGCGCGTTCGATCACATTTGGGCTTTCTGCGATGAAGATCCCCGGTTTTGGTTCATTGATATGGAAAAGCTGGGACTCGGAATATCTGGAAAAAAGATCGAGTTCCGGCGTTGTGAGATCAGTGATTTTTTTGATCTGCGGCATAAGAAAAATCTCCTTTGGTTTTCATAAGATCAGGGACCGTTCAGTCACTTGACATCCCTGATCATACATGATACGATTATTTTAGTTACAATGTGTCACTTAAACGACAAAAGTCCGTACTATGCGGACAATACCTGAAGCATATGAAGGACGAATGGTCTGATACTGAGGGAGGAAATGGCATGGGATTAGTCCGGAAAAGGGCAGGAGCTGGTAGTGGGAAGAAGGATGGGAATCTGACAGAAGGTCCGATCGGACGAGGACTTTTCAGGTTTATGATCCCGATCTTTTTAGGACAGCTTTTACAGCAGCTTTACAATATGGCGGATGCCTGGGTCGTCGGAAATTTCGCGAGCAATGATGCCTTCGCGGCGGTGAGCTTATCATCGAATGTGAATATGTCGGTGATCACGTTTTTTGCCGGGATCGCTGTGGGCGGCGGTGTCGTGATCTCGAAATATTTCGGGGCACAGGATGAGGAAAAATTACGGTGCGCGGTGCACACAAACTTTCTTCTGGGAATCGTGTTCTCGGTTTTCGCGACGCTCATCGGTTTGTTTTTTGTTCCGATCCTTCTCGGCTGGCTCAACACGCCGGACAGCGTGATGGTGGAGGCGAGACTGTACTTCGGAATCTATTTTGCCGGTGTCTCCACCGTCATCATGTACAATATCTGCATGAACATCATGAGGGCAGTGGGGGACAGTGTCCATCCCCTGTATTATCTGATCTTTTCTTCTATAGTGAATATGATCCTGGATCTGATCTTTGTGGCGGGATTTCAGTGGAGTGCCGCAGGCGCTGCTGTTGCCACGGTGATCGCCCAGGGATTGAGTGTTTTATTATGCATGATCCGCATGGTGAAGGATGGAGGGGCTGCGACGATCCATTTTAAGGAGCTTCGCTTCAACGGCTCCATGATCCGTCAGGTGATCACACAGGGACTTCCGACGGGACTCCAGAACTCCGTGATCAGTGTCGGAAATCTTGTGGTCCAGTCAAACATCAATACCTTCGGAGCTTTTGCAATCTCCGGACAGGGGGCCTTCGCGAAGCTTGAAGGGATTGCCTTTCTTCCGATCATGAGCATGTCCATGGCGCTGACAACCTTTGTGAGCCAGAATCTCGGTGCCGGGAAAGCGGACCGCGCGAAGAAAGGTTCCGTGATGGGTGTGGCGTTCGGAATGGCGATGGCGGAGCTTGTAGGAATCTGTCTTTTTATCTGGGTTCCGATCCTGCTTCGGATCTTTGTGGATGTGCCGGAAGCGATCGAATTCGGAACGATCCACGGAAGAACGGTTGCCTTGTTTTTCTTTCTGCTGGCGTTCTCCAACTGCGCGACGGGAGTACTCCGCGGCGTGGGAAAATCCATTGTCCCGATGTTTACGATGCTGATCTGCTGGTGCGGTATCCGCGTGCTCTACGTGACGATCGCGATCCGGATCATTCCCGTCTTCCGGACGATCTCCTCAGCGTACCCGCTGACGTGGACGCTGAGTTCGATCATCTTTATCGTGTTCCTGCTTCGGATGGACTGGGACGCGCGGGTTTAGATCTCTTTTCCGCGCTCATTGATCACAAGTGCCATGATCTCAAGCGGCTCATCAAAAGGATTTTTGATCGCGTGGCTCTGGCCAACCTCGATGACACAGACATCGCCCGGGTGGATCTCGGTCTCGGTGTGATCGTTGTCCTCAAAGATCCCCTTTCCCTTGAGAACGTAGTACGGCTCGGTGTTTTCCACATGCTGGTGGAATCCGATGCTGGCGTGGGCCGGGATGATCACGTGGGCGTACATGGACGCGTGTCCCATGAGCTCATCCTTGTTTAAGATATGACGGATCTCGATCGTTCCGTCGCCTCCGCGCAGATTTGGAACAAAAGCAGTTTCAGTGTTTCTGACCATCGTGTGAACCTCCATGAATCTTAATAGTCTGCAACCGTCTGGCAGGCCGGCGCATTTTTAGAGGCCGCATGGTGGAG